>ENA-ORTF01001682-ORTF01001682.1-human-gut-metagenome-genome-assembly--contig:-NODE-1682-length-24721-cov-4.581164_pt1 | contig 24721 bp, 20 predicted proteins | sample MGYA00241908_ERZ509180 | MGnify/ENA primary metagenome ERZ509180 (study PRJEB26280, sample SAMEA2338814) | human gut metagenome | biome: human gut; feature: human-associated habitat; material: faeces... | reverse complement strand
GCACCGGAAATAAAATAAACTTCTGCGCTGTGTATTGGCAGTAACTATGAAGAAATCAACTTGCTGGCATACTATAGCAAGCCTCTTATAATGTATATTGATTCAGTTCATCAGAGCGTAAAATCCTGCGTCAGATATCCTTGACGTGCGTCAGCACACCTGTAGGTATCTTCCTTGTCTTTCGCACTCTGCTGAACTGTCTTAAATGCATTAGTTAATAGACTTGCTATAGCCATCATAATTTTCCATATTGTGAGAACCAGCTCGGAAACATATTGTATTTGAGGTGCATTTGCAGGTGTCTTAGAGATTCTTAGTTTTCAGGAAATCTGCGTTATGAGAAGAAAAGCCCCTTGTCTGAGCGACAGCGAGTAATTCCGGGCTTTTCTTCTCATGGTTTTAGCAGATTTTCTGAAGACTTAGAAGCTCTTAGGCACCGAAACCGCACCTCAAATACAATATGTTTCTGAGCGTCCCTCTAAACACACATAACGAACAGACAAAAACAACAATATAATAACATTAACTGTACTTGACATTTATTTGAAAACCTATTATAATTTTATCTAGTTACACATTGCTTTGATAGCACGTTACCACACTAAAGCAAAATATAGAATAATAACAAAAAGAATTACAACATAACCAAGAGGAGGACCACCCATGCAGCGTATTTTCCACACCCCTGAAGGTGTAAGAGACATCTACAACGGCGAATGCAGCCAGAAAAGAAAGGTACAGGAGAAAATCCATCGCGTCTTCCACCAGTATGGCTATGAAGACATAGAAACCCCGACATTCGAATACTTTGAAGTATTCAGCCGCGAAGTAGGAACCATCCCATCCAAAGAACTTTATAAATTCTTTGACAGAGAAGGCAACACCCTGGTACTCAGACCTGACTTCACCCCGTCTGTATCCAGAGCCTGTGCAACCTACTTTTCCCCGGACAAAGAACCTGTAAGCCTCTGCTACACAGGAAACACATTTATTAATAACACCAGCTACAGAGGACATCTCAAAGAAACCACACAGATGGGAGTAGAACGGATCGGTGATGAATCCGCAGATGCAGATGCAGAACTTCTTGCCATGACAGTGGAATGCCTTCTGGCAGCAGGTCTTACAGAATTTCAGGTCAGTGTCGGACAGGTAGATTACTTCAAATCCTTATTAAAAGAAGCCGAACTCGGTCCGGAAGCAGAAGAACGTCTTCGTGTTTTGATCTCGCAGAAAAATTCTTTCGGAGTAGAAGAGTTTGTAGAAGAACAGAAACTCAAAGACAGTATGCAGAAAGCCTTTACTGAAATCCCACAGATGTTTGGTTCAGAAGAAGTCTTAAAGAAAGCCAGAAGTCTGACAAACAACGCCTGCGCACTGGAGGCAGTTTCCAGACTGGAAGAAATCTATGAGATTATGAAAAACTACGGATATGAAAAGTATATCTCTTTCGATTTTGGAATGCTTAGTAAATATCAGTACTATACAGGTATCATTTTCCAGGCATATACTTACGGAACCGGTGAACCTATGATCAAGGGAGGCCGTTACAATGGCCTGATGAAACACTTTGGCAAACCTGCGGCATCTATCGGATTTGCCCTTGAAGTAGATAACCTTCTTCTTGCACTTTCCAGCCAGAAACTGATCTCTGAGAAAGAGGAGAAGCCGGAAGTAATCGAATACGAGCCACAGAACCGTACAGAAGCCATTAAAGAGGCACAGAAACTTCGTGCAGAGGGCAGATGTGTGGCATTACGTTTGAAAAAGGAGGTCAGATAAGCCATGAGATACCTGACAGTTGCCCTGACAAAAGGCAGACTTGCCAACAAAACAATGGAGATGTTTGAGAAAGCAGGAATCACCTGCGAAGAGATGAAAGATAAAGATTCCCGTAAACTGATCTTTACTAATGAAGAACTGAAGATGAAATTCTTCCTTGCAAAAGGGCCGGATGTTCCTACCTATGTAGAGTATGGTGCGGCAGATATCGGAATTGTGGGAAAGGATACGATCCTGGAGGAAGGCCGTAAGCTTTATGAAGTGATGGATCTTGGATTTGGAAAATGTAAGATGTGTGTCTGCGGACCGGAGAGTGCCAGAGAAGTTCTGGAGAACAACCAGCTGATCCGTGTGGCGACTAAATATCCAAATATTGCCAAGGATTACTTCTTTAACAGAAAACACCAGACAGTAGATTTGATCAAATTAAACGGTTCCATTGAACTGGCACCCATCGTTGGTCTGTCTGAAGTGATCGTAGATATTGTGGAGACCGGAAGTACACTGAAGGAAAACGGACTGAAGGTGCTGGAAGAGGTCTGCCCGTTGTCTGCCAGAATGGTAGTCAATCAGGTGAGCATGAAGATGGAAAATGAGAGAATCCGTAAACTTATTGAAGACTTAAGAAGAGTTCTTCAGGAGGAGATGTAAAGATGCGTACAGTAAAATTAACAAAAGAATCAACAAAGGATATTCTTGAGAATCTGCTGAAAAGAAGCCCGAATAACTATGGGAAATTTGAATCCACAGTAGCTCAGATCCTTGATAAAGTAAAAAATGAAGGGGACGCAGCCCTTTTTGCCTATACAAAAGAATTTGACAAAGCTGATGTGACAAAAGAGACTATCCGCGTCACAGATGCAGAAATTGAAGAGGCTTATGCGCAGATTGATCCTGCACTTCTTGGAGTGATCCGCAAAGCTCTGGTCAATATCCGTCAGTATCATGAAAAACAGATCCAGAACAGCTGGTTTACAAGCACAACAGATGGAACTATGCTTGGACAGAAAGTAACATCGTTAAATCGTGTGGGTGTCTATGTACCCGGTGGAAAAGCAGTTTATCCGTCTTCTGTACTGATGAATATTGTACCTGCGAAAGTGGCAGGAGTCCCGCATATTGTTATGACAACACCGCCCGGAAAGGATGGCAAAGTATGCGCTTCCACACTGGTAGCAGCCAAAGAAGCAGGAGCAGATGAGATTTATAAGGTGGGTGGTGCACAGGCGATCGGTGCCCTTGCTTTCGGAACAGAGAGTATTCCGAAGGTAGACAAGATCGTAGGTCCCGGAAACATTTTCGTAGCTCTTGCAAAGAAAGCAGTATATGGCTATGTAAGCATTGACTCCATTGCAGGACCGAGTGAGATCCTTGTTCTTGCAGATGAGACAGCTAATCCGCATTTTGTGGCAGCTGACCTTCTTTCCCAGGCAGAGCATGATGAACTGGCATGTGCTATCCTGATCACTACAAGTGAGGAATTTGCGAAGAAAGTAGATGAAGAAGTAAAAGGTTTCGTGGAGGTTCTTTCCAGAAAAGAAATCATTCAGAAGTCTCTTGATAACTTTGGATACATTCTGATCGCAGAGGATATGGACGAGGCGATTGAGGCAGCCAATGAAATCGCTCCGGAACATATGGAGATCGTGACAGCCAATCCCTTTGAAGATATGATGAAAGTGAAGAATGCAGGTGCGATCTTTATCGGAGAGTACAGTTCCGAGCCACTGGGAGATTATTTTGCAGGTCCGAACCATGTACTTCCTACAAACGGAACAGCCAAATTTTTCTCAGCCCTTTCCGTAGATGATTTCATCAAGAAATCAAGTATTGTATATTACTCAAAATCCGCACTGCGTAATATACACAAAGATATCATTCAGTTTGCAACTTCTGAGCAGCTTACTGCACATGCAAATTCTATTGCAGTTCGTTTTGAGGATGAAGATAAAGAATAATGGTAAGGCTTTGAATTTGAAATCTGCTATAATGTAAACTGTAGTTTGCGCATTAAAACAATGGATTCAGAGTGTTTGAAAATAAGTAAGACAGAGAGGACTTAACCATGGCAAGAGAAGCCTCAGCAGAAAGAAATACAAAAGAAACAGAAATCAAATTAAAAATAAATCTGGATGGAACCGGATATTCTGATATTGAGACAGGTGTGGGATTTTTTAACCATATGCTGGATGGATTTACCCGTCATGGGCTCTTTGATCTCAGTGTCAGAGTCCATGGTGATCTTCAGGTGGATGACCATCACACCATCGAGGATACAGGAATTGTTCTGGGAACTGCATTAAAAGAAGCAATTGGTGACAAAAAGGGGATTAAGCGCTATGGAAGCTGCATCCTTCCCATGGATGAATCCCTGGTGCTCTGTGCGATTGATCTGTCCGGAAGACCTTACTTTGTATGGGATGCAGAGTTTACCACAGACAGGATCGGTGACATGTCCACGGAAATGGTAAAAGAGTTCTTCTATGCCATTTCCTATGCCTGTGGCATGAATCTTCATATCAGGGTTCTGGCAGGTGGGAATAATCACCATGTAGCAGAAGCAATGTTCAAAAGTTTTGCCAAAGCACTGGACGCAGCCACATCCTATGATCCAAGGATCACAGATGTTCTGTCTACCAAGGGCAGTTTGTAAAATTTGAAAATTTACGAAATGATTTATGGCAATCAATAAATTAGATGGAGACAGAAAATGGAAAATACAGTGAATTTAAAAAGCAGCATCGCATGGTCTGATTTTAAATTAAACAGTGATGGAATGGTACCTGTTATAGCCCAGGATTATCAGACAAACGAAGTGCTGATGCTGGCGTATATGAATGAAGAAGCATTTAATACCACTCTTGAAACAGGTAAAATGACTTACTGGAGCAGAAGCCGCAATGAACTCTGGACGAAGGGACTCACATCCGGACATCTCCAGTTTGTAAAATCCCTTACACTGGATTGTGACAATGATACGATCCTTGCTAAAGTAGAGCAGATCGGTGCAGCCTGCCATACCGGAAACAGAACCTGTTTTTTCAAAGCCCTGACAGAAGTGTAATGAATAACGCGATAATATACATACAAGCCAAAATTCCATTGCCGCAGGCAATCTGGAATGAATTTTGGCTACGTTACTGTGAACGGAGTGAACAGTAACATTAATGCCAAACATTAAAGGAAAATATACACGAATTGTATTGACATTTTTGTTAAAATGTGATAAAAAAAGAATATCCGAATTGAATATGTGCAATGTTATAACGCAAAGGTTGCATCGTACTTGATGTGCAAAAGAGAATCCGGTGAGAATCCGGAGCGATACCGTCACTGTGTATGGGAGCTGCTTTTCAGAAACCACTGGGAAACCGGGAAGGGAGAAACAGCGATGATCGAAGTCAGGAGAACTGCCTTGGCGTAGAATTTAAGGTCTGCGGTATACAGAACCTGTATTCTCATAACGATACATAGCTCTTTTATTAAATGAATCAGACAGAATCGAAATTACAGATATATCTGGTACATATAAACCATGTATTTATGGGAAAGCGGTAGCTGCAGAATATGCAGTTGCCTTTTTTGTGCATACAATTGTCCGGAAATACGAGAAATAAAAGAGGAAAAACGAAATGAAAAGAAAATCCATGTTAGCCTTATTACTGGCAGTATCCATGACCTGTTCCATGACAGCAGCAACAGGTACAGTTGCTTTTGCATCTGATGATGCAGCAACAGAAGAGGCTGCAGATGACACAGAAGCAGCTGCAGACGATGCAGATGCAGCAGATACAGAGGAAGCATCTGATGATACAACAGAAGCTTCTGATGATGATCAGAAAGCCGCAGACGAAGTTGGTGCCCTGATCGATAAGATTTATGTTCAGGAAAGAACAGACACAACTGACGAAGACTGCAAAGCAGCAAAAGAAGCATGGGACAAACTTACAGATGCTCAGAAAGAACTGGTAACAGGTGAAGAAGCAAGCCCTGAATACTTTGGACGTGACACAGGTGATGCTTCCAAAGATGATCCTCGTAACCAGGATGAGATTGGTGAGAATGAACTTCTTGTAGTAAGTTTTGGTACATCCTTCAACGACAGCCGTGCAGAGGATATCAAAGGAATCGAGGATGCCCTTGCAAAAGCATATCCGGACTGGTCAGTAAGACGTGCATTTACAGCACAGATTATCATCAACCATGTACAGGCAAGAGATGATGAAGTAATCGATAATATGCAGCAGGCTCTTGACCGTGCAGTAGCTAACGGTGTTAAGAATCTTGTTGTACAGCCGACACATCTGATGCATGGTGCAGAATATGATGAAATGACAGAGGCAATTGATGGATACAAAGACAAATTTGAATCTGTTGCAATTGCAGAGCCAATGCTCGGTGAAGTTGGTGATGACGCTACAGTAATCAATGATGACAAGAAAGCAGTTGCTCAGGCGATCACAGATGAAGCTTGCAAGGAAGCTGGATTTGATGATATGAAAGCAGCAGCAGATGCAGGCACAGCATTTGTATTCATGGGACATGGTACATCCCATACAGCTAACGTAACCTATGACCAGATGCAGACACAGATGGATGATCTTGGATTCACAAACGCTTTCATCGGAACTGTAGAGGGAGAACCGGAAGACACAGCATGTGACAAGGTTATCGAGAAAGTAAAAGAAGCAGGATTCAAGAATGTAATCCTTCGTCCTCTGATGGTTGTTGCCGGAGACCACGCTAACAATGATATGGCTGGTGATGATGCAGATTCCTGGAAATCTCAGTTTGAGGCATCCGGTGATTTCGACAGTGTTGACTGTCAGATCGCAGGTCTTGGAAGAATCGCAGCAGTAGAAGATCTGTATGTGGCTCATACAAAAGCAGCAATTGATTCTCTTGGAGCATCTGACGATGCAGCAGCAGAAGATACTGATGCCAAAGCAACAGATGACAGTGCAGACGATGCACAGGCAGATGACGCAGCTGAGACAACAGCTGATACTGCAGAGGCTGACGCTGAATAAAAAATATTGTTCAAACAAGATAAACTGCCCGGAGAACTTGCAAAAGTTTCCGGGCAGATATATTATATGATAAGAAAAAAAGAAGTCATAGCAATTCCATAAAATACTGCAAACAGTTCGCACGTTTCTGTTCATTCCGTTCACAGTAACGTGCGCACATCTGAGAAAGATCCAGAGGAACTGTCTTAATTGCATTATTTTCTGGAATTACTATAATATATTTGCCATCACCTGTTCAAAAGCCTGTTGCTCTGCAGCAGATGGGTTGAACAGCACGATAGAAAAAACTATAAAAAATATGAAGATAAGGGAGAAGAAATAATCATGAAGAAACGTTCATTTACATTATTAATGTCAGCACTTACTATTTCAGCTACTCTGATCGGTACAAGCCCGGTTGCTGCAAAGACAGATACTGATACGGCAACAGAAGAAACCACTGATAAAGAAGAAACAACTGCAAAAGATGCTGATTCAGAAAACACAGATAATAAAGAAACAGATGCATCCAAGAGTGATACATTAGAGGATGGCACCTACACAGCAGAATTTGATACAGACAGCGGAATGTTCCATGTAAATGAAGCAAACGATGGAAAAGGAACCCTTACAGTAAAGGAGGGCAAGATGACTATCCATGTAAGCCTTGCTTCTAAGAAAATTGTAAACCTTTTCGTCGGAAAGGCAGAAGATGCACAGAAAGACGGGGCAGAGGTTCTTGAGCCAACCACAGATACTGTTACATACAGCGATGGAATGAGTGAGGAAGTATATGGATTTGATATCCCGGTACCCGCAATTGATGAAGAATTCGATGTAGCTTTGATCGGAACAAAAGGAAAATGGTATGACCATAAGGTAAGTGTCAAAAATCCTGTAAAATCTGATGATACAGATGCAAAAAAAGATGATAAAGAAAATAAAGATGCAGATTCCAAAGCAGATGACACAGACAAAGATGCGAAAGACAGTAAGACAAGTGAAGGTAAGACTCTGGCAGATCTGAATCTTGAAGACGGCGACTATACCATGGATGTAACTCTTACAGGCGGTTCAGGAAGAGCAACCATTGATTCTCCTGCAGCCATTAATGTAGAAGGCGATAAAGCTACAGCAACTATCGTATGGAGCAGTCCGAACTATGATTATATGCTTGTGGATGGTGAGAAATATGAGCCGGTTAATAAAGACGGAAACTCCACTTTTGAAATCCCTGTCAGCGTATTTGATGCAGAGATGGAGGTAACAGCAGATACAGTAGCAATGAGTGAGCCTCACGAGATTGACTACACCTTAAATTTTGATTCCACAACTGCCAAAGAAGCAGAAAAAACAGCAAAATAATCACATACAAACAAAGAAACAATTATGAAGATGAAAAACATAATAAAGAAACAGCAAAAAACAATATTTATCGGTTTTATGTCAGTTGCATTATTTATTATCTGTATATGCACTGTCTGTACAGCATACGCAGCAGATAAAGACAATGCAAAAACTCCTGTGGATATCCCGGGACTTACCTATGACCACAGTATGGAACTTTCCTACGCAGAAGAATTCAGCGTAGACTATTACAATGATGGCTATGCTCTGATTACTATCGATCAGGAAGGACAGTTTCTTGTAGTTCCAGAGGGAAAAAAGGCTCCAAAGGGGCTTGAAAAAGATATCACAGTTATTCAACAACCGCTGAACAACATCTATCTGGTAGCAACCTCTGCCATGGATCTTTTCCGCGCAATTGACGGTATTGACAGCATTCGTCTTTCAGGAACTCAGGAGAATGGATGGTATATCCAGGAAGCAAAAGATGCCATGGAATCCGGAAAAATGATTTATGCAGGCAAGTACAATGCACCGGATTATGAACTGATCCTGGATGAAGGCTGTGGTCTTGCCATTGAATCAACTATGATCCATCATAATCCGGAGGTGGAAGAGAAACTGGAACAGTTTGGTATCCCGGTAATGGTAGAACGTTCCAGTTATGAGAGCCATCCTCTGGGAAGAACTGAATGGATGAAACTCTATGCTGTGCTTCTCGGAAAGGAAGATGTAGCTGAGAAGGCATTTAAGGAGCAGACAGACAAGCTTGACAAAGTTCTGACCTCTGATGATAAAGATACAGGTAAAACAGTAGCATTCTTTTACATTAATTCCACAGGTGCTGTCAATGTGCGAAAGAATGGTGATTATGTTTCAAACATGATCGAGCTGGCAGGCGGCAAATATGTTCCCGAAGATACAGGAGAAAGTGATAACGCTTTGTCTACCATGAATATGCAGATGGAAGAATTTTATGCCAAAGCAAAAGATGCGGACTATATCATCTATAACAGTACTATCGACGGTGAACTTTCTACTATTGATGAATTGTTGGCAAAAAGTAATCTTCTGGCAGATTTTAAGGCAGTGAAGGATGGAAATGTGTGGTGTACGGGTAAAAATCTTTTCCAGGAAACCACCGAACTTGGAACCATGATCGAAGATATTCATACAATCCTTACTACAGATGATGATTCGCTGGATGAACTTGCATATATGCATAAGTTAAAATGATATTTATAACTTTTCGGCACACTCGAATCCGCATCCTATGCGATTGGTATAGTTATTTACGAACGGCACTGAAATATGTTTGCGGGATTCTGCATAACTGCCAAAAGCAGGAAATATAAAAACAAAAGGAACAAAAAATATGGATGACAAAAAACGTACAGCCAGATACTGGATGGCATTTCTTATACTGGCGGTGTTTCTGATGATTTTATTTGTCTGGAATGTAAATGCCGGAAGCATTCATCTTTCAGTGAGTGAGATTCTGAATATTATTTTCAGACATCAGGGAGATGCGACTGCTTACAATATAATATGGGAAATCCGTCTTCCCAGGATTCTGTCAGTGATCATTCTTGGAGGAGCACTTTCTGTATCCGGATTTCTTCTTCAGACATTTTTTAATAACCCTATTGCAGGTCCCTTTGTACTTGGAATTTCTTCAGGAGCCAAGCTGGTAGTTGCACTTCTGATGATTTATTTTCTGAGCAGATCTATTTCCATGGGTTCTGCAGCCATGATCATTGCAGCATTTATCGGTTCTATGATTTCCATGGGATTCGTCCTGCTGGTTGCAAAAAAAGTCCACAACATGTCCATGTTGGTTATCAGCGGTGTCATGATCGGTTACATCTGTTCTGCAGTTACAGATTTCGTAGTTACCTTTGCGGATGACTCCAATATCGTCAATCTTCACAACTGGTCACTGGGAAGTTTTTCAGGAATGTCCTGGGGTAATGTGAAAGTAATGGCAATAGTAGTTCTGCTCACAATGGTGATCGTGTTCTTTATGTCTAAGCCTATCGGTGCCTATCAGCTGGGTGAAGTTTATGCCCAGAATATGGGAGTGAATATCAAGCTGTTCCGCATAGGACTGATTCTCTTATCCAGTATTCTGTCTGCCTGTGTGACAGCTTTTGCAGGACCAATTTCTTTTGTTGGCATTGCAGTGCCTCACATTGTAAAAAGCCTGCTGAAAACAGCCAGACCGCTCCTTGTGATCCCGGCCTGTTTTCTGGGAGGGGCAGTATTCTGTCTTTTCTGTGATCTGATCGCCAGAACCGTATTTGCACCTACAGAACTCAGTATCAGTTCCGTAACAGCAGTGTTTGGCGCACCGGTTGTAATCTATATCATGATCCGCAGACAGAAGAGAAATTGATATAAAAAGCAGGAGCAGAATACGTTATCCGGGCAGATTACTATAAGATGCAGCATAAAAAAGGAAAACAGGAAAAAATATGTCAGAGAAAATAGCAGATGTAATAAAGGAAACAGAAAATAACAAAGCAGACCGGCAGGAACAGTATTTTTTCCGTACGGATCAGCTGACTGTGGGATATGACGGAAAACCTCTTATCAGAGAAATCAATATTCAGCTGAAAAAGGGAGAAATCCTCACTCTCATCGGTCCTAACGGTGCCGGAAAATCCACTATTCTTAAAAGCATCACCAGACAGCTTGCCACGATCAGCGGTACTGTTTATCTGGATAAAGAGAAAATGGCAAAGATGACCAATAAAGAGGTTTCTCAGAAACTGGCAGTCGTGCTCACAGAGCGTATGCGTCCGGAACTGATGACCTGCGAAGACATTGTAGCCACAGGGCGTTATCCTTATACAGGAACTTTGGGAATACTCTCCGCAGAGGATAAGACAAAGGTAAAGAAATCAATGGAAACCGTCCATGCATGGGATTTAAAAGACAGGGATTTTACAGCCATCAGTGATGGTCAGAGACAACGAATCCTTCTTGCCCGGGCTATCTGTCAGGAGCCGGAGATCATTGTACTGGATGAGCCGACTTCTTTTCTGGATATCCGTCATAAGCTGGAACTTCTTACCATTTTGAAACAGATGGTGCTGGATCATCAGCTTACAGTGATCATGTCGCTGCATGAGTTGGATCTTGCACAGAAAATATCTGATAAAGTTATCTGTGTACATGGAGAATATATAGAAAAATATGGTGCTCCGGAAGAAATCTTTACTTCTGAGTATATTCGGAAGTTGTATGGAATTACCAGAGGAAGCTATAATGCTGCTTTTGGATGTGTGGAGATGGATCCGCCCAGAGGTGAACCTCAGGTGTTTGTAATTGGCGGTAATGGAAGCGGAATTCCGTATTATCGAAAACTGCAGAGACAGGGAATTCCATTTGCGGCAGGAGTGCTTCACACGAATGATGTAGACTGTCAGGTAGCCGGTGCACTTGCAGACCAGGTGATTACAGAGAAACCTTTCGAAAGTATTTCACAGGAATCTTATGATAAGGCTGTGGAATTGATGAAAAAATGTCAGAAAGTGATCTGTCCTCTGAAAGACTTCGGAACAGTGAATGCCGCAAACAGGGAACTGCTTCGCCTTGCGCGGGAGCTGGGAATACTGGCAGAGCTATAGGTTACTGTTCACTCCGTTCCCAGCAACACGCTTCGCGATGCACAGAATTTATGCTAATCGCATAAATTCGCGCAGTATGTCTCGGGTTTTCTGTGACCTTCGCTCACAAAAAACACCTCGCGGGATATTAGCAGTGAACAGTGACAGCTATAGTACATCGTTTTCGAAATAATATTATTATTTCATGTATATGTATGCTATAATGGATACCATCAATCATCCAAAGGAGAGAAATATGGATAAGTTATACATTGTTATCCCGGCATACAATGAGCAGGATAACATTGAACAGGTCATTAATGACTGGTATCCTGTTATAGAGAAGCATAACGGAAACGGTCAGTCACGTCTGATTGTCATTGATGACGGGAGCAAAGATTCTACATATGAAAAACTGAAACAGTGTACAAAGACACGCCCTCTGCTGATTCCGATAACAAAACCAAACGGCGGTCATGGTGCAACTGTGCTTTATGGCTATAAGTATGCACTCAAAAATGGTGCAGATTACATTTTCCAGACAGATTCAGACGGCCAGACACTGCCGGAAGAATTTGAACCGTTCTGGAAACGAAGACAGAAATATGATATGGTCATCGGTTGGAGAAAAGACAGACAGGATGGAATATCACGTGTTTTTGTAACAAAAACTCTGAAACTAGTTATCCGTATCTGTTTTGGGGTAAATCTGACAGATGCCAACACTCCGTACCGTTTGATGAAAGCAGAGACGATGGCCAGGTACATACATCTGATTCCGAAGGACTTTAATCTTTCCAATGTACTTCTGGCTGTTATTTATAAGAAGAAGGGATGCAGCATCAAATTTCTTCCTGTCACATTCAGACCTCGTCAGGGCGGGGTGAATTCCATTAACATGAAGAAAATCTGTAAGATCGGAAAACAGGCGGTAATAGATTTTGTGAAATTGAACAGGATTATCCGCCGAACATAAAAAATGATGAAAAAAAACTGTTGTTCCTACAGTGATCGTGAGGAACAGCAGTTTTTTTGTTGTTATATTTTCAGATAAATGTCGAATCATATCATAAGATGTCGGACGAAATAAATTGACATTTTCTTTAAACAAAATTACAATTATAGTTGTAATAAAACAGAAAACGGTATGTACCGATCTGCACACATCGGGTACATAACACACATAACACAACAAATCAACATATAACAAAACAACACACACAGGTAACAAGGTTGCCACAAATGTAAAAATAATAATAGGGAGAAAAGAATAAGATGAACAAAATGAATGAATTGTGCGAAATGGAATTAACAGGTCGTTACGAGGAGAAACTTTCTGCTCTGAAAGCGGAAATCAGTGCAGCAGATGAGTATATCAGGCAGGATAACAGTGACCTGACGGAATTTGAGAACCGATATGAGCGCTTAGATATCCCGTATCGTGTAAAAAGATTTCTGGATGACTATATTGCGTGTATGCAGACAAAATATGAACGTCTTGCAGACCTGTGCTATCTGGCAGGAGAACAAGGATTATAAAAAAATCTTGTTTTATCTGTCGAAATAAAGTATTGTAGTAATATACTATATTTACGACAGATAAGGAGAAAATGCGTTATGTACAGAAAGAAAAATTTTATAAGTCTGGGAATGAGCCTGGTTCTGGCAGCAGGAATTACGGTAACACCTGTAACAGCAGCAGATTTCACAGATGGTACAGTTTCTGAATTTAATTCAGATGATGCAACAGAATTTGATGTACAACAGGAAACTGCGGATAATGCGGAGTTTGCATCAGATACAGAGGATAGCATTTCGGACAAAGAAGGTTCAAATGAAGCAGATTCAGACGAAGAAGTCTTTGCAGAGGCTGTAATTCCGGACGAAAACGGTGCTGTGGATAACAGACAGCTTCTGGAGAAATATCTGAATGACATTCTGTACGGACAGGATCCGGACACACAGCCAGCAGCTTCTCTGGGTGAGGATGTACTGAATGGACAGCAGCAGACCTTATATGAGGAACTTAAGAGTAAAATCAGCGCAGTGGCATCGAAAGGTGGTTCTACCAGGTTTAAAGTCAGTTCAGATCTGGGACTGACCTGGCAGACAACAGCAAGCGGTAATGCGCTCAAAAGAGAAGTAGCCGCACACCTTAATGAACTGGATATTTCAAAGATTATCGATTGCCTGGCTGTAGATTGTCCATATGAATTGTACTGGTACGAAAAGACTGCAGCTACTACCTGGCAGTATGGTTACAGCACAAAGGCAGCAGGAAACAAAACAACTGTAAAAATTGAAAATCTTTCCATATCTATGCCGGTGATCAGCAGTTATGCTTCCGGTAAATATAAAGTAAATGCAGGGATTGTACAGCTTGCAAAAAGTGCAGCAGAAAATGCCAGAATGATCGTAAAAGAATTTCAGGGTTATACAGAGACAGAAAAGCTGTACGGATATAAAGAAATGATCTGCTACCTGACTTCCTACAATGATGATGTGACGGAGGATGATGAATACGGAGATCCATGGCAGTTAATCTATGTTTTTGACGGAGATGACAGTACTAATGTGGTCTGTGAAGGTTATTCCAAGGCATTTCAGTATCTGTGCGATCTCAGTGACATTACCTGCTATACAGTGACCGGTATAATGAATGGCGGTACAGGTGAAGGTCCTCATATGTGGAATATTGTGGCAAATAACGGTAAATATTATATGGCAGATATCACAAACAGCGATGAAGGAACAGTTGGAGAAGACGGAGGTCTGTTTCTGGATACTCCGATTTCAGGAAGTATTTCCCGGGGCTATACATATGCGACAGACAGTGCGAATATATATTTTGCATATGACAAAGAAGCAAAGAGCTTATATGGAACCGGAAAAAATTCCATTCTTTATATGACGCAGGAAACGTATTCTGCTGATGATCTGACTGCAAAACCGGCAAAAACTTCAATTACAGGTATATCAAACAGGACTGCCGGGAAACTTGTGATTACATGGAAAAAGGCAAAGAGTGCAGACGGATATGAGATCTATCGCCGGGCAGGAACCACTAATCCATACGTAAGAGCAGCGGTAATTAAATCCGGTTCAACTACAAAATACACAAATGCAAAACTGAAAAAAGGACATACATATTATTACAGAATCCGTTCATACAGATATGATGAGAATGGAAGAAAGATATACAGCGGCTGGTCAACAGTAAAGAAGCAGAAAGTAAAATGAAATCGGTAATCAGAAAAAGACACAAAGGATAACGTGGATAAAACAATGATGAAAGTACTTTCGTAAAAACAGAGTACACAGTTTCAGGGGATTTTCTTGCCATATGTGGAACATCATGATACAATGAGACACGATATGACAGAGAGAACCCCTGAAATTTTATTATGCTATAAGAAATTACTCCATAATACTCTTATAATATAATAAAGCAGTATTTTTATAATGCTGTAAATATCTGGAAAATATGGGAGGAATAAATATAAATGTGTGGAATTGTTGGATTTACAGGTAATCATCAGGCAGCACCTATATTATTATATGGTCTGTCCAGACTTGAATACAGAGGTTATGATTCAGCGGGACTTGCAGTTCGCGACGGCGAAGGTGATACAGAGGTTATTAAAGCGAAAGGCAGACTGAAAGTTCTTGCAGATAAAACTAATAATGGAGAATCTGTACCTGGAACATGTGGTATCGGACATACCCGTTGGGCGACACATGGAGAACCATCTGAGACAAATGCGCATCCCCATATGAGTGATGACGGTAACGTAGTAGCAGTTCATAATGGAATCATTGAGAATTATCAGGAACTGAAAGACAAACTGATCCGCAATGGCTATGAGTTTTATTCGTCTACAGACACTGAAGTAGCAGTTAAACTTGTAGATTATTATTATAAGAAATATCTCGGAACACCGGTAGATGCCATTAACCATGCAATGGTCCGTATCCGCGGTTCCTATGCTCTTGCGATCATGTTTAAAGACTACCCGGGAGAGATTTATGTGGCAAGAAAAGACAGCCCGATGATCCTTGGGGTGGAGAACGGTGAATCTTACATTGCATCCGATGTTCCTGCAATTTTAAAATACACCAGAAATGTATATTATATTGGAAATCTGGAGATGGCTCGTATCAGAAAAGGGGAGATCACGTTCTACAATCTGGATGGTGATGAGATCCAGAAAGAGCCGAAAACAATTGAATGGGATGCAGAAGCGGCGGAGAAAGCGGGATTTGAACATTTCATGATAAAAGAAATTCATGAACAGCCGAAAGCAGTTCGGGATACTTTGAATTCTGTACTCAAAGATGATCGTATTGATCTCTCAGAAGTAGGTCTTACAGATGAGGAGATCAAAAAGATCAGCCAGATTTATATTGTAGCATGTGGCTCTGCTTACCATGTGGGAATGGCAGCCCAGTATGTGATTGAAGATCTGACAAGGATTCCGGTACGTGTGGAACTGGCATCGGAATTCCGATACAGAAATCCGATTTTAGATCCGGAAGGTCTTGTGGTCATTGTCAGCCAGTCAGGGGAAACAGCAGACAGCCTTGCGGCACTTCGTGAGGCGAAACAGAGAGGTATCCGTACACTGGGAATTGTCAATGTGGTAGGTTCTTCCATTGCCAGAGAAGCGGATAATGTTTTTTACACTCTGGCGGGACCGGAAATTTCTGTAGCAACTACCAAGGCATACAGTACTCAGCTGATTGCCTCCTATGCACTGGCAGTGCAGTTTGGAAAAGTCAGAGAACAGATTACAGAAGAAAAATATCAGGAGCTGATTGCAGAGCTGAAAACACTTCCGGATAAGATTACCAAGATCATTGAAGATGACAAAGAGCGTATCCAGTGGTTTGCGGCTAAGCAGGCAAATGCCAGGGATGCTTTCTTTATCGGGCGTGGTATTGACTATGCCATTAGTATGGAAGGCAGCCTTAAGATGAAAGAAGTCAGTTATGTACACACAGAAGCTTATGCGGCCGGAGAGCTGAAACATGGCACAATCTCTCTGATTGAGGACGGAACTCTTGTGATCGGTATTCTCACGCAGAATCATCTCTATGAGAAAACAGTCTCCAATATGGTAGAATGTAAGAGCCGCGGTGCATACCTGATGGGACTTACCACATATGGACATTATAATATAGAAGATACTGCAGATTTCACAGTTTATATTCCGAAAACAGATTCACACTTTGCAACTTCACTGGCAGTTATTCCTTTGCAGCTGCTTGGCTACTATGTCAGCGTAGCCAAAGGCCTGGATGTAGATAAGCCGAGAAATCTGGCTAAGAGTGTAACTGTGGAATAGTGCCGGTTCACCAGTAATGAAAACAATATAATATGTAGCGTAATGCCACAGACTGTAAAGGATTAATACGGTCTGTGGCATTTTTTTTCAAAACCCCAGAATCTCATGAAAATAGATCTGATTTTGAATAACAGAAGGATGTTCCGGTTTCAGTGTTCTGGCTTTCCGGTGAAATTCAAAAGCTTCTTTGTGCATTCCGGATTTGTCTAGACATACACATAATTGCAGAAATGGTATGAAATTATGGCAGTCCGGAATATAGAATCCTCCGTTTTGGCTGTTGTCCGGTGCAAGAAGTGCCTGATGATACCAGTGAGCTGCCATGGAAAAGTTCTGTTTCATAAAAAATATTTTCCCAATCTCACAGCATATTTCGGCTCTTGGAATATCTGACATGAAACTGTGAAACAGTATCTCAAGAGCATACTGGTCATTGCCTGATGCCTGATAACAATAGGAGAGAACCAGACAACTGTCCAGTCTGTTTTCAATCCAGCCGTCCGGCTCTTTCAGAAATTTTTTCAGAACACAGATGGCATACTCGTATTGCTTATGATAAAAAAGTTCCCGGCCATAATAAAATAAGTCTCTGGGTTCCAGAGGCTCTCCTTCTTCGATCATCTGTTGATAGATGTGCAGATTTCGAAAGGAAGAGCAGGGTTTTATTTTGCGATGTTCAATCTGTATGGGAGAATAAAGGATGTTCCCGGTGGGAATGATGGATTCATGAACTCTTCCCCGCCATCTGAAATTTCGGGAAGTTTTTAAGATGCGTTCTCTGTAACAGGAGAATGCAGCATGATTCCATTCATCGAAATCTGTGACATAATCCATCATAACCATATCTGTGTTCGGACTCAGTGTTTCTTTTAATTGTTTTAGTCTGTACAGATTTTCCTGAGTGATCATGTCGTCTGCATCCAGCCACATCCAGTAATCAGTACTGACTTTTTCCGAAATAAAATTCCGGGCAGCAGAAAAATCATTTTTCCATGGAAAATCATAAACTTCTGCTGTAAATTCTCTGATAATTTCTTTGGTCCTGTCTGTAGAACCGGTATCACAGATAAGAATTTTGTCTACAATTTCTTTCATGGGTTTCAGGATACGCGGCAATACTTTTTCTTCATTTTTTACAATCATACAAAGGCTGAGAGAAATCATGGAAGACAATTTAAAGCACCTTTTGAGAAAATCAGGAGGAGCATTTGCCCCTCCTGAGGTTTAAGTTGCAAGAAGTCCGGCTGCGCGGAGATTTGCGAGAAGCTGATTAAACTGGGTTACAATATCTGTCTGACCTGTGGCATCTGCTACGGCCGCTGCCGGAGCTACAGTACCGGCAGGTCCGGTAGCACCAGTGGCACCAGTAGGTCCGGCAGCACCAGTAGGTCCGATAGGCCCGGCAGGGCCAGTAGGTCCGATAGCTCCGGAAGGTCCGGCAGCGCCAGTGGCTCCGGTAGCTCCGACAGGTCCGGTAGCGCCAGTGGCTCCAACAGGTCCGACAGGACCTGGGTAGCCTTGAAGTCCGGGTTCACCCTGGGGGCCCTGAGGTCCCATTGGACCAACGGGACCGGGACAGCCTCTGGGTCCGGTAGGACCAGGACAACCGCGCGGCCCCTGAGGTCCCTGACAGTCACAGCTGCAGCGATTGTTATTGTTACAACAGGATGTACCGGATAATTCCGGATCATCTGAGGTATGATGACTAAACAGCATAGAAAAGTATCACCTCTGGAAAAATCTTATATCGTCAGACTAGACAGTCTGCCTGGCAGACTGTAATTTTACAGGACATTCCGGCAGTTGTTGTGGAATCTGACAATAATAGATTGCAGTTCTCGATATTAGTATATGTTTCATATGTGAGTTTGTGACTTACTATTGTATAACTGTCAACTACCCATTACCTAAAGGCAATGGGCTTGTAACTGCCCAGTCGTAGTAACGGTTTACGCCTTCGACCTTTTATCCCCAATAGGTATTGCTACCTAAAGTGGTGCTACATCATAGGGTGGTTGACAGCATCCTTTACAGACAAGATATACTCATCTGTAACCGTATCAGGTACTAAACTTCCCATGCTATACAGCAAACATTCTTTTACGGGTAAGATTTTACGCAATACGCGAGTTTTTTAATTTATAGGAAAGACCACCGATGGCGGTCTCCTGGCGGAAGTGGAAAGAAATATAAAAACTGCTGTGGAAAATAATTATATTTTCCTGACAGGATAATTATCAAAAATGAAAAGAGTCTGATGCATAAAACATATAGGTTTATGCGTTGGATTCTTTTTTGTCTCTTGCCCAATAAGTTCCGGTATGCTATGATAAACAAAAGCATATTTTCTAATTATCTAAATCTATGTAATTGCCTGGTATTTTCGACAGTTACAGCCAAATCTCAATTCATATACAGATCATGAATCTGTTCTTTCAGAAAAGTCATGCTTTAATTTTCACTATTTATTTCTAGCAGGAGTTTTCTAAAAGACAGGAACTCCTGAACATATTTATTAAGGAGGTTATAAGATGCTGTATAAGAAGACAGAAAAGCTATCAATAATAAAGAGGGAGGGTGAGATAATGGGTATGTTTGTAAATCCGAATGCTGCAGCATTTCAGTGTGCAGTCAATTCAGAAGTATATATAGACAAAACGGGATTATTGGAATATACAAATAAAGTATTGGGCACAAATGCCAGGTTTATATGTAACAGTCGTCCGCGCAGATTCGGGAAATCTGTTACTGTAGATATGCTGACTGCATATTACAGTAAAGGATGCGACACTGAAAAAATGTTTTCAGGACTGGAAATCAGCAAATGTCCGGATTTTTACGAACATTTAAATAAATATGATGTCATTCATTTTGATGTACAATGGTGCTGTATATCAGCAGGTTCCAGTGAGAATTTAATTTCATATATCACGAATATCGTTGTTTCCGAATTAAGAGAGACTTATCCTGAAGTCAATCTGGTGGAAAACAGCACTATATATGGAGCAATGGCACGCATTAATACTGTATTAGGAAAACAGTTTATTGTAATCATTGATGAATGGGATGTTCTGATTCGTGATGAAGCCCATAATCAGGCAGCACAGGAAATGTATATTGACTTTCTCAGAAACATGTTTAAAGGAATTGAGGCATCAAAATATATCGCACTTGCATATCTGACCGGAATTTTACCGATAAAGAAATTAAAAACCCAGTCTGCCTTAAATAATTTCACCCAGTTTACAATGCTTAATGCCGGCCCATTGACACCATATATCGGTTTTAATGAAGATGAAGTAATCGATTTGTGTGAAAAATATGAGATAGATTTTGCAGAAGTGAGGCGGTGGTACGATGGTTACCGTCTTGGAGATTACCATGTATATAATCCAAATGCGTTAGTAAATCTGACAATTATGCGGACATTCCAGAGCTACTGGTCACAGACAGGAACCTATCTGTCAATCCTGCCACTGATCAACATGGATTTTGATGGTCTGCGGACATCCATCATAGAAATGCTGTCCGGTTCCTCTGTAGAAGTAAATGTCAATGAATTTCAGAATGATATGGTCAGCTTCGCAGACAAAGATGATGTATTGACTCTGCTGATCCACCTGGGTTACCTTGCCTACGACCAGAGAACCCAGAGAGCTTACATTCCTAATGAAGAAATCCGTCAGGAATTTCGTGCCGCAACCAAACGAAATAAATGGAATGAACTGATCGAATTCCAGCAGGAATCTGAGAAACTACTGGAAGCCACCTGGGAAATGGATGCAGAAACAGTTGCTGAACAGATAGAGAAAATCCATGCAGAATACACATCAGTGATTCAGTACAATAACGAGAATTCCCTGAGCAGCGTACTCAGCATTGCCTACTTAAGTGCAATAAAATACTATTTTAAGCCAATCCGGGAACTCTCGACAGGAAGAGGCTTCGCAGATTTTGTCTTCATCCCCAAACCACTGTACAGAGACTATTATCCTGCATTACTCGTCGAACTGAAATGGAACAAAGACGCAGAAACTGTTCTGAATCAGATAAAAGAACGAAAATATCCAGAGTCATTACAGCAGTATACAGGAGATATTTTGCTGGTGGGGATCAACTACGATAAAAAAGAAAAAGTACATCAGTGTGTAATCGAAAAATGGTTTCCACTGTGTATATAGAACGTAACTTCAAAAGAATCATATAAGTTATGAGAAAAGACATTCTACCCCAGTGGATGGAATGTCTTTTTTATATAATTTTTAGCTTGCATCTATGTAAAATTGATATCAGAAAATTCCCTCTTTTTATGTTGACATTACTAAAAGCAAGACTATAATGAAAACCGAAAAAAGAATCTGACTCGATTGGAAAGGGGAAGTTAATTATGAGTACAGTTTTGCCAAGAGAAGAAGCAGTAGAAACAATTTTTTCTAAAATTTTGGCTTCGCCGGAAGCATCCGGACGATTAAGCGGAGTTTTTTATGACCATATAGATGACGACCATCGTCTGACAGATAATGACAGAGATCATTTCCTGCAGGTATTGTTTCATGCGTACCAGAACGGTGATATCAGTGCACTGCTGTTGGAATTATGCGGCAGAAGTATGTTTGACCTGTTAAGGGAGGCTTATCTGATCCCGAAGAAATTCCACGGAAAAGCAGGAGAGAACCCGGTGCTCCTTACAGATGCAGCCGGAGAACTTCTTCCCGGGGAAAAGGTTTCAGCCAGAGAATATGCAAAATTCAAGGAAACATATGAACATCATGAATGTGCCCCCAGATCTGCGCTGTATCTTGCAGATGGTTATGATCTTGTCCGTACCTATACAGAAGGTCTGAACATTACAGAAGAAAAAGATAACCGTAAACGTGGTGTCCTGGCTCTTTATGCACTTCCCGACACCTGTAAACTGGGTCTGACAGAAGCACAGGCATATGCCGTTGTATGGGATGCTTTCCAGAAGATTCAGGAAGAAGCCCCAAGAGCTATGGTATACTACGGACAGGAAACAGGTCTGAAGAAAGAGAATCCGGATAAACCCTATGATGAAATTGGAATTCTTCTTCCTATCCATGAATTTGAGAAAAAAATGCTGCAGCATTTAGACGAGATTGACGGAATCGTACTGGCATGCAGAGAGAAAATGATGGAGAAAGCAGGAAATGACAGTCTGCAGCTTTAACAAATCAAGCAAGTAGCAAAGCGGATGATTTTATCCGATTGACAATATAGAATGAGGAAGTGAGAAAAATGCCGCAGGAAGTGATTAAAAAGAACCATATGGATGTTGCCTGGCATGAGTATACAGATGAAAATGGGGAAAATGTACCAGTTGTAGATTCCAGCATCGCAGAGAAAGCATCCGTTATCGGACGTGTGGGGATTATGTTTCTCTCATGCGGTACCGGAGCATGGAGAGTGAGAAGTTCCATGAATACACTGGCAGAAGCACTTGGCATTACGTGTACGGCGGATATTGGTCTGATGTCCATTGAATATACATGTTATGACGGAGAAAATGGTTTTACCCAGTCGTTGTGCCTGACTAATACAGGCGTAAATACTTTGAAGTTAAATCGTCTGGAACACTTTATCCGAAACTTTGAAAAAGAAGGAAAGCATATGTCAGGAGAACAGCTGCATACATTTCTTGACAATATTGAAAAAACACATGGTCTATATTCCCCGCCTGCACTGGGACTTGCTGCAGCGATCGCATGCTGCGGATTTACATTCCTTCTTGGGGGCGGTCCGATCGAGATGTTCTGTGCATTTGTCGGGGCAGGAATTGGAAATTATCTCCGCTGCAAATTGACCAAACACCATTTTACATTGTTCTTATGTATTGTGTCTTCTGTATCTCTGGCATGTTTTGCATATGCAGGTCTGCTCAAACTTGGAGAAATATTATTTGGTATTTCTGTTCAGCACGAAGCGGGATATATCTGTGCAATGCTCTTTATCATACCGGGATTTCCGTTTATTACCAGTGGTATTGACCTTGCAAAACTGGATATGCGTTCAGGAATAGAACGTCTGACTTATGCTTTGATCGTTATTCTGGTAGCTACTATGTCAGCATGGATCATGGCACTGATCCTGCATTTGAAACCTGTAGATTTTATAAAACTTTCACTGTCAACAGAGCAGTGGATCTTATTCAGGCTTCTTGCAAGTTTCTGCGGAGTGTTTGGATTCTCTATCATGTTTAACAGCCCGGTTCGTCTGGCAGTCGCAGCAGCCGGGATAGGAGCAGTTGCCAATACTCTGAGACTGGAACTGGTAGACCTTGCAAATATTCCTCCTGCTGCAGCCGCATTTATTGGTGCACTTACTGCGGGACTTCTGGCGTCCCTGCTGAAGAATAAAGTCGGATATCCAAGGATATCTGTAACAGTTCCCTCAATCGTTATCATGGTTCCGGGATTATATTTATACAGAGGATTTTATAATCTTGGTATTATGTCATTATCAGTAGCTGCATCCTGGTTTGCGTCTGCAATCCTTATCATTGCAGCGTTGCCATTAGGGCTAATCTTTGCACGTATTCTGACAGATAAAGCTTTCAGATACTGTACTTAACCGAATCAAAAATCAGGGAAATCCCCAACCACTGCTTAAATTGCAAAAAGCAACAAGCAGTGGTTGGGGATTTGTTCGTGCAAGTATCTACTCCAATAGGAAAATGTGAAAATTATATCAAACTAACAAACAATTTTATGCTTCCAAACAAATATTTAAACGAAAAAATTGTTCAGGTTTCTGTACAAAAGCTCTTGTCAATTTTTTGACAATGTGTTATCATTAAGACGTCAATTTTGTTAGGAGAAAAGGAGTATTAAGATTATGAGCAGTAAAATTACTATCATTGGAGCCGGCAGCGTCGGATCTACCATCGCGTACACTTTATCAAGCCAGGATATCGCATCTGAAATTGTTCTGATCGATATCAACAAAAAGAAAGCAGAAGGTGAAGTTCTGGATATTATCCAGGGAACCTGCTTCCGCGACCCGATCAATATCAAAGCAGGTGAATATGAGGATGCGAAAGATTCCAATATCGTTATCATCACCTCCGGTATTGCAAGAAAACCAGGTCAGACACGTATTGAGCTGGCACAGACAAATGTAAATATTCTCAAAGAAACAACTACATTAAGAGAGTTAATATTTACTTTCAAATATATAGCAGCATTTAAAAGGTTATTATCTATTGTTCTTTGTAAAAGAATAACTTCTTTAGAAAAAAGATGGCGTTTATTTTGGAAATTAAATAAAAAATCATTTCGACCTAATTCTAAAAAGTATGATTGTGCAATATCGTATAATGATGGAGTAGAGCTATATTACATGGTTGATTGTCTTTGTGCAAATGTTAAAATTGCTTGGAATCATACTAATTATACTAACTCTTTTACCTATAAGCCGACATTAGACAAGTTTTATTATGACAGGGTAAATTATATTGTTACAATATCGGAAGAATGTGCATATACATTAAAAAGAGTATTCCCTGAAAATGCGGATAAAGTACGTATCATCGAGAATATTGTTCTGAAAGATACACTTATGTCTTTAGCCTCAAATCCGCAACTACGCGCCTAATATGATACAGAAGCGA
>ENA-ORTF01001659-ORTF01001659.1-human-gut-metagenome-genome-assembly--contig:-NODE-1659-length-24953-cov-14.713350_pt1 | contig 24953 bp, 19 predicted proteins | sample MGYA00241908_ERZ509180 | MGnify/ENA primary metagenome ERZ509180 (study PRJEB26280, sample SAMEA2338814) | human gut metagenome | biome: human gut; feature: human-associated habitat; material: faeces... | reverse complement strand
TGGTTTTATTTACTGCCAGGGCCGCTTAGGGCCTGGAAAATTTAACGAACTATTGCAACTGAAAAAGTCGTTATAAAAAAATATGCCGTATTAGCTGCCAACTGTACCATCATTACCAACAATCACAGAAACACGGTAAGCATACCGCAGTTCCTGCTTGGTGCTTCCCATATCAACGACAAATCAGCAGATGTCATCATAGAAGAAGACGCATGGATAGCAGCAGGAGTAACCATTATGGCAGGAGTACACATAGGAAGAGGAAGCATTATCGGAACAAACAGTCTTGTTACCAAAGATGTACCCCCCTATGCCGTTGTATCCGGCAGTCCGGCAAGTATAAAGAAGCGAGTTTTTTCCACTGCTCAAATCATCGAACATGAAAAACACTTATATAAAAAAGAAGAACGCATGTCTATCAAGCAATTGGAAGAACTGGAGCAAAAATACTTCCAAAACATCTCGGTATACGGTACAAGCAACGGAGTGGATGAAAACATAGAAAAACTGCAACAAATGAAATCCGCACTGCACTACATTGAACCAGAATTGAATAATTAGCCCTTACTTATCATGTTAAAGTCCATTACGTTAGAAAAGATTTACCTCTTCTATGTCATCTTACTTGCAGCACGAGCCACTCTATTCACCAGCGACATGGATTTCCGTTCGAATCCTGTCGGAGTAGGATTATTGTTAGTGCTATGTATACATACTTTTATAAAACACAAAATATCCTTACAAAATAAGAACTTAGTCATCCTATACGCTATCTTGACCATATGGACTGTGCTACACTATCTCACAGACATAGAATTCAAGATTATGCCCTATCTCATCTTGTATATCAACATTACGGTAGGATATAGTTTAGTCAAAATATTCGGCAATAAGCTTTATGAGAAAACCACCCAATACATTACGTACCTAACAGGCATCAGTCTGATATTATGGATGATAATGCATGTTATCGGTATAGGATTCTTCGAGTCCATTGGCTTCATGCAGCCCGCATCAAGCACCAGTGTGGCCTCCCTACTCATCTTCAATGTACCCAACATTCATATCTATGAAGGGAAAGGAATAGGACCGTTTATGCGAAACTGCGGATTCGCCTGGGAACCTGGACTTTTTGCTTCATTCATCTGTTTCGCCATCTATTTTAACCTGCTTATAAAAAAACGGATAAAAAGAAACCGTAGTTTCTATATCTTGACACTGGGATTATTCAGCACATTCTCTACAACTGGATATTCTGCTTTCCTCCTGATAATAGCAAATTATTTCATTCTACAAAATAGCAAGAAATCAACTCAAATACTGTATATTATTGTGGGCATACCAACATTTCTGTATATCATGAACTTACCTTTCATGGCAGACAAAATAAAAAAAGAAGATGAAAGTGAAAATTTTCTATACAATAATAACCAACTTACCAGTGAAATAGAATCAGAAAAAAGAACAATGACAGTAAGACGCTGGGAAGGAATAATAATGGACTATCTCAATATACAAGACAGACCCATTTTAGGATATGGTACCATAAACAATTCTTATGTAAACACGCACATATCCTCTTATCTGCTTAGCAGCAACGGAATAGTCAGTACATTCGCTCGATTCGGCATTGTGTTAGGACTATTAATAAATATAGTCTTCATCCGTAACACAAATTACATTGATAAATTATTCAGGCAGAAATACTGTATGTTTTACATTCTGTATATGACACTTTCCATCAGTTATTCTTTTACTACATTGGCTTTGATGATAGCCTTATGCAGTAGCAATTTATGGATAAGCAAATCTCAAAAATATATCAAATGAACCATACTCCACTTTTCTCAATCGTTACAGTCTGCTACAATAGTGAAAAAACTATTGCCCGAACGTTAGAATCTGTCCTTGTGCAAGAGTTTAAAGACTATGAGTACATCATTGTAGATGGCAACTCCAAGGACAATACATTAAACATCTTACATGAATATGAGTCCAAATTCGAAGGACGCATGAAAATAAAAAGCGAACCGGACAAAGGTATCTACGATGCTTTCAACAAAGGAATCCAACGTTCGAATGGTATTTATATATGGATAGTAAACAGTGATGACTATATTGAACCGCAAGCACTGAAAGAATTAGCACAATTGATAGAATCATTTCCAAAAGACTATTTACCTATCATCGCTTCGTCCATGCGTTTTATTCACCAAAGTCCAATCCCCCCAACTATTTATACTCCCAATGAAGAATTATGCAGGAAAAGTTACAAATCATTAGGTATGGGAATATTACACCCTGCCACATTGATTCCCCGAAGTATCTATCATCAAATAGGTATTTACGATGATAGGTTTTCCATTTCAGCAGATATAGATTGGTTTATAAGAGCTTGTGATGCACGACAGCCCATATACTTTTCTTCTATTGTTTCAATTAATATGTACTACGGAGGAATTTCAACGATTTCACATTTCTCAAAGTTCTATCATGATAAAACTATATTCTTCAATAAACATTCACACAACTTAATTCAAGAAAAATTCTATTTATTTCGATGGACTATAAAATACTTCCGTAACTACTTAATATCCAAAATAAAAAAACTAAAACATGAACAACATACAAAATACTAAAAATTGCTATGGTTGCGGTGTATGTGCAATGGTATGCGGAAAAAAAATTATTTCCATCGTACTGAACAAAGACGGCTTTTACGAACCAACCATCTCTGATTCTTCCCGATGCACTGGATGTGGATTATGTGTAGAAGTATGTGCATTTGCTCACGATACACTTGCCACTCCCAATATGCCACAAGTCAGTTATGCAGCATGGAGTAAAGATGCAAGGATAAGGACAATATGCTCTTCAGGAGGTGTCGGATTTGAAATTGCCAAAGACTTGCTGGCAGAAGGATATAAAGTATGTGGTGTCCGATACAATACTGAAAACAAAAGGGCAGAACATTATATAGCCACCGAATTAAAGGAACTTATCCCATCTACCGGAAGCAAGTACATACAAAGCTACACTGTAGAAGCTTTTAAAAAGATAAACAGAAAAGAGAAATACTTGATTACCGGAACTCCCTGTCAAATAGATTCATTTCGTAGATATATCAAAAAAATCAAGGCAGAAGACAACTTTATACTGATGGATTTCTTTTGTCATGGTACTCCATCTATATATACATGGAAGAGATACGAACAAATGGTAGAAAAGCAAGTCGGCCCTATAACCTATGTTTCATGGAGAAATAAGCTTTCAGGACAGCCGAACTCATGGAACATGAACATAGACAGCGAAAAGCATAGCGACAGGATAAACTGGCACGACTCTTTAAATATGTTAATAAAAGGAGAAAAACACTTTTATAATTCCAAAGCCAGCCAAGGAGATATTTTCTATCAATTATTCTTCAGAAATGCCTGTTTGGGAAAAGCTTGTTACTCCCGTTGCAAATACAAGTACAATCACTCATCGGCTGATATACGAATCGGTGATTTATGGGGAAAAACTTATGAAAGCAATCAGAAAGGAGTCAGTGCCTTAATTGCCTTTAGTCAACGAGGAAGAAATGTCATACAAAAGCTAAAAAGCACCGAACTGGTAAAACATCCGTTTGAGACAGTGGCCGAAGGGCAAATATCCCATCGTCTGAATGAGCCTCAAACAGCCCGAATAGTTGTACTATCACTTCTAAGACAAAAAATGATTCCACTGAAGCTAATAGTTTTAATAATGAAAGTACTACTGAAATTAACCAAGAAAAACTTATGAAAAAAATCGGACTTATCACTATTTATTCCGTCCCCAATTATGGTTCTGTATTACAAGCATATGCTACTCAAGAAGTATTTAAAAAAATGGGTACTGATTGCTATATCATTAACTATACATACCCTAACCAATGGCACTACAGTATAGGATTTAAAAAGCCCAATCTAAAAAACAAAGTTGCACAGTTTTTGGGAGTACGAGCTATACATCGCAAACAGAAGAAACTGCAAGCATTCAAAAAAAAATATTTTCATTTTACCAAAGAATATCCAACATTAGATGCTCTACGACAAGAAAACTGGAACGAATATGATGTCATCGCTACTGGAAGTGACCAAATATGGAATGCTAAGTATCTAAAAGGAGATTCCACTTTCATGCTTTCTTATCTCCCAGACAATATAAAACGAATTTCCATCGCTTCAAGTTTTGCCTTAAAATCACTTCCTCCACAATATATAGATAAATACAAAAAACATTTATCCAAATTCAATGCACTTTCTGTACGCGAACAAAACGGAATCAACATAATCAACAATGAATTGTCTATAGACAAAGAAGTCAAAATCATTTTAGATCCTACCCTGCTTTTGTCAAAAGAAGAATGGCTAAACCTTATTCCACGTTCAAACTTCCATAAGACAAGTAAATATATTCTTTTTTACATGTTGGACTATGCTTTTAACCCCAAGCCATACATTTTTGAAGTAACTGCATATTTAGCTACCAAATACGGCTACAAAGTTATTGCATTAGAAGGGTATAAAAAGAAAGAAGAAGCCTGTGGAATTGAAATGACAGACAAAACCGATGCTTCCATTTATGAATTTATAGACTTGTTTGCCAATGCCGACATGGTGATAACTTCTTCTTTTCACGGAACTGCTTTTGCTCTCAACTTCGGAAAACCTCTTGTTTCTATCATACCTAACGATAAAGGAGATGACAGACAATCAACACTGCTGACAACCTTAGGGTTAGAACAATGTGTTATTCCCATTGGTACTGATTTGCAACGCATTTTCCCTATCTACGATACAAGTTCAGAACAATGCAAATTAAACATGAAACGAGTAAAGTCCATTAATTGGATAAAACAAGCCATATCCCAATAACTTAAAAAATAAAAGAAAACATTTTCATGCCACAATTCTATACACTTAAAATAAAATTCAATGATAAAGAAAATAATCCACTTTATTAAAAATCAAAAACATTATCTTTCTTCTGACAGATACATAGCTTTTTTACGATCAAAAGAAATTACAATCGGAGAAAATTGTATTATTAGATTCCCAAGAAGTACATTTATCGACCTTACTCGCCCACATCTTATCTCAATAGGAAACAGGGTAGATATGAACATCAATTTCAAAATATATACTCATGACTGGGTTTCGCATGTATTCATTGGAAAATACAACCAAATGGTTAACTCGTCTGGAAGTGTTACTATAGGAAATAATATTTATTTTGGAGCAGATTGCACGGTACTGAAAGGTGTATCCATAGGAGATAACTGCATTATAGGAGCCGGGAGCGTTGTTACCAAATCAATTCCTCCCAACAGTGTAGCCGTAGGTAATCCTTGTAAAGTAATTTATTCTTTAGATGAGTATTTTGCTAAACGCCTGAAAGAAGCTCCCTTGGAAGCCAAAGAAAATGTAATTGCTTTCTACAATAAATACGGACGCTATCCCAATGAAAACGAATTAACTGAAGAAGCTATATATTATAGTGATAGCCAACGATTTACGCCTCATAATTTTAAATTCAGTTCTTACCAAGAGTTCTTAGATTGGTGTAAAAACGACAATTGATATGAAAAAAATATTATTCATCGACCGCTATCAGTTTGGCTATACAACTGATACGCTAAAATATTGTGAACATCTAAATCAACAGTATAAAATCAGATACGTATCTTTCGATTTGGGATGGAAAAAAATTAAAATTCCCAATGTAAATACCATCTATGTACCAAGATATGGAAATATTGTCATAAGAGCAGTGCTCTTCCTTATTTATGCTATTGTCAACTGTTTATTCTTTGATGGGGCTATATTCATTCTTTATTTTCCTAAATGTTCTCTATTAAAGCGCATACTTTTTTGGAAAAAAATGCACATTGATATTAGAACATTGGCAGTAAATACCAATCTGGAAGAAAGAGCAAGCATAAACAAACAAATACAAAAGGATATTGCAGTATTTGATTCTGCTTCTTTTATCACGCAAGGAGTAAAAGAACAAATATCATGGTCTGGCAAAAAGTATTTCATTCTTCCTTTAGGAGCTGATATTCTGTCACACACAAATAAAACTTTCGATGAACTTAACCTATTATATGTAGGCACACTTGCCAACAGAAACATTATAGATACAGTAAAAGGATATGAAAATTTCACCAAACTACATCCGGAAATCAAATCTCACTACGATATCATAGGTGACAGTTCAGGCAATGAATTGCAAGAATTAAGACAATATGTAAACGAAAAAGGATTAAATGAACATATCACATTACATGGTCGTCTTCCCTACACTGCACTATCTACTTTTTTCGATTCTCATAATATCGGTATATCCTATGTGCCTATTACAGATTATTATGACCACCAACCTCCTACTAAAACGTACGAATACATTTTGTCCGGTTTAGTATGTGTAGCAACCTCTACCTACTCCAATAAAAAAATCATTACTCCTACAAACGGAATATTACATCAAGACAACGCTGCATCTTTTCAAAATGCATTAGAAACGATGCTGAAAAACAAAGAACAATATGATAGTCAACTCATCAGAGAATCATTACATAAATATCAATGGGAAAACATTATAAAAGAATCTTTTCTACCTATTATAAACAGTATATAAATAAACCATTATGAGAAATATATACCTACTTTTATACTATGGATTTGCACGATACCTACCAAGCTCTTACGCCCCTGTTGTAGGTAAACCTAGCAACGCGATACGTATTTTTTTGGTTAAACGAATCTTTAAATCATGTGGCAAGATTTCCACCATAGACCGCCTGGCGTACTTCGGAAACGGAAAAGACCTTGAAATTGGAGATTATAGTGGAATCGGAGAAAGATGCGTAGTACCTAAAAATACAATTATAGGGAAATATGTGATGATGGCCTCCGATGTACATATCGTCCAAAACAACCATAATTATCATGATACATCAGTCCCTATGTGCTTTCAGGGTTCTTCCTCAAAAGTTCCTCAAACAATTATAGAAGATGATTGCTGGATAGGTACACGTGTTATCATGACTCCAGGAAGACACATCAAGAAAGGCTCTATCATTGCAGCCGGTACAGTACTCACTAAAGATTTTGAAGAATATAGTATAGTGGGAGGAAATCCTGCCCACTTAATAAAAAAAAGAAATAAATTATGACACAAAAAATAGCTATCATAACCCAGTCGTATAAAAATGATTATAATGAATGTAAACTGCTGTGCGAAAGCATAGACCGTTTTTCTCCCGAGTTAGATCACTTTATATTTGTAAATGACGAGGATATAAAGTTGTTCCAATCCTTAAAATATGGGAAACACAAAGTCTATAAGAAATCAACCATCTTACCTTGGTTTATGGTCAGAGTTCCTTTTAAAATATTGGGACATCATTTTCATATCAGCCCTATCACAATTCCAGTCCGAGAATGGATAATTCAGCAAATCTGCAAACTTGGAGTATTTGAAGTGATAGGAGACAAATATGAAGCAGTATTCAACATAGATTCAGAAACAGTATTCATGAAGCCGTTTAATATAAGTAGATGGAAAAAAAACGGTAAATATATCATGTACCGAGTAAACCATGTCAATGAACCAAGCCATGATGAATATTGTCAAGCAGCAAAAAAACTATTAAAACTTCCCCAAACTTTGACCGACATCGGCAAATATAACTATATGAATACTCCTGTATGCTTTGTAAAAGAAAATACAAACTTACTACTTCAACGTATTAAAAAAAACTCCATTTGGCGTAACTGGAAAATAGCATTATGCAACACATACAGATTTAGTGAGTATTATACATACGGAATTTTTACTGACAAGGAATTGAAGTTAAAGAATCATTCTATCATTAACAAGCATTTATTTCCTCAAATAGATATTTCCGAATGTCCTGACACAAAATCCTTTGTATCGGCTATAAAAGAATCCTTATCAGACCCTGAAACAATGGGATTGTGGTTACAAAAGAAAAACAGAAAATTATTGTCTGATAAGTATCTTGACTTCAACAAAATTAATGAAGCTATACACCAATATTGGGAAAATCATGAATAAATACATCAACAAGGCACTTTCACGAAAAGTCCTTTTCATGGGAGTTTCCATGAAAACCAAAGGAGGTATGACTGCCGTACTCGTATCGTATGATAAATACATCGAAAACATGCAGTTCATACCAACGTGGAAATTAGGAAACAAACTCGTAAAATCCGGATACGCATTACAGGCTATAATCCGAATGTGGATAAAATGCCTTATTGACAAGAATATCGAAATAGTACATATACACGGGGCAGCCAATGCTTCTTTCTACAGATGCAAGATATTTATCAATTTGGCCAAAAGGCTGAACAAAAAAGTAATTCTCCACGAACATGCTGCGGACTTTGTAGAGTTTTATCAAAACAGCAATGACCAAGTTAACATAAGGGAAACTTTGAATAAATGCGATTGTCTGATTGTCTTGTCGGATTCATGGAAAAAATATTTCAGTTCGATAGGAGTAGACAAAAGTAAGATATCCGTGTTAAACAATATTGTACCTCCCCCTAATTTTAGAGATTCTCCACGGAAAGACAACAAATTACATCTTATGTTTATGGGAGAAATAAGTATGCGCAAGGGAGGATTTGACTTGCTGCAAGCCATCAGCGACAACAAAGAGTATTTTAAAGACAAACTGCTACTGAGAATGGGAGGTAACGAGGTAGACGGAGACATAAAAACTTTCATAAGAAATCACCAATTGGAAGATTTTGTCAGCTATGAAGGATGGATTTCCGGAGAGAAAAAAACAGAATGTCTGAACTGGGAGGATGTATATATACTACCCTCTTACAATGAAGGGCTTCCCATTGCAATTCTCGAAGCGATGAGCTATAAACATCCTGTTATATCCACTCCTGTCGGTGGGATTCCTGAAGTCATTCAAACAAAAGAAAACGGTATGTTAGTTCAACCCGGAAATAAAGAAGAAATAGCAAAAGCCATTGCACACTACATAGAACACCCGGAAGATATCAAACAGCACGGTGAAAAAGCTTACCAAACTATTCAAGATTTCTTTCCACAAAAAGTATTTACTGATTTGAGACACTTATATCAATCTCTGATGAAATGATAACAACGCCATTTTTAAATACCAATATTCAGATAATCACTCGAAATGAATTACTGAATAACCTGACTAAAGGAGTACTTATCACTCCTAATGTAGATCACTTGGTAAAACTGCAAAAGGATAAAGAATTTTATGATGTATACCAGCAGGCGGAATGGGTAATCTGTGACAGCAAAATCCTATATCTTCTCTCCAAGCTACTGAAACATCCGTTACCGGAAGCCATACCGGGTTCCAGCTTTTTTACCGCTTTTTATGAATACCACAAGAACGACCCAAACTGCAAGATATTTTTATTAGGAGCAGCCGAAGGTATCGCAGTCAAGGCTATGAAAAAAATCAACCAAAAGGTAGGGAGAAACATTGTAGTAGGTGCGCATTCACCTTCCTATGGCTTTGAAAAAAAAGCAGAAGAATGTGAAGAGCTAATACGCATTGTAAATGAAAGCGGTGCCAATGTGTTATTGGTAGGTGTAGGTGCCCCCAAACAGGAAAAATGGATAATGAAATACCGTAACCGAATGCCGGGTGTGGATATATTCATGGGACTGGGTGCTACCATTGACTTTGAAGCCGGCACGTTGAAACGCGCTCCTGCCATTTGGCAGAAAATAGGTATGGAATGGCTATATCGCTGCATGAAAGAACCCAAACGTTTATTCAAGCGCTATTTCATAGACGACATGCAATTCTTTTATTACTTTATCTTGCAATTGCTTGGAATATACAGAAATCCCTTCGACAAAAAATAAATTATTTGCGGAAGAGTCTGCAGAACAATGCGAAAAGCACTAATAGCAATGCCAACAAATAAGAAAAAATCGAGCGCAATACAAGCCCTATCCGATATAAAAACTTTCTCAACCTCTTCATACGTGCAAAGTTCAGAGTATAGGTAATATAAATCGAAAAACGACAAGCAGTTATAACTTAATCATCGTATTTTATGGAAAATCATATTGTCATCATGGCAGGGGGAATCGGAAGTCGCTTATGGCCTATGAGTACACCGGAATATCCCAAACAGTTTGTGGACGTAATAGGATGTGGTAAATCACTTATTCAACTGACTGTGGAACGTTTTCTTCCGCTTTGTCCCATTCAGCACATGTGGGTAGTTACCAGTGAAAGGTATACGGACATCGTAAAGGAACAGTTGCCGGAACTACCGGAAAGCCAGATATTGGCAGAGCCGGAGGCACGGAACACTGCTCCCTGTATCGCGTATGCCTGCTGGAAAATAAAGAAAGAACATCCTCATGCAAACATTGTAGTAACTCCATCAGATGCACTGGTGATAAATACTACCGAATTTGCCCGTTGTATTGCTATGGCACTGAATAAAACGGCCGATTCAAACGCGATTGTCACATTGGGAATAAAACCAAGCAGACCGGAAACAGGATACGGATACATAGCAGCTAAAGTCTATACCGATGCTTCGGGTATGTGCGAAGTGGAAGCATTTAAGGAGAAACCCGATAAGGAAACAGCACAAAGGTATGTGAAAGCCGGGAATTTCTTCTGGAATGCAGGCATCTTTGTATGGAACGTAGAAACGATCACTACTGCCATCCGAGATTATGCTCCTCAAATAGCAGAAGTAATGGATAGGCTGGAACAGGCTTTGTTTACGAAAAGAGAACACGAAGAGCTGAAGCGTCTTTTCCCTATGTGTGAAAAAATTTCTATCGATTATGCCGTAATGGAGCAGGCAGAAAATATCTTTGTCGTTCCGGCTGAATTCGGATGGAGTGATTTAGGCAGTTGGGGAGCATTGCACACACTGCTTCCACAAGACCATAACGGCAATGCCAAAGTAGGTACACAAATCGAACTGCATAATTGTCGGAACTGCATGGTACATACTACGGAAGAAAAGCGGGTGGTGCTGGAAGGACTGGAAAACTATATCGTAACAGAAAGAAAAGGCCAACTGTTGGTATGCCGTATGAGTGAGGAACAGCGCATTAAAGAGTTTAGTGCATCAAAAAAGTAATTTCTGATATAAAACCGGACATTAAATACATACTGAAAAGTAAAGGTAACCAACTGGATGAAGCCGGCAAGTACGAATCGGATAATACCCAATATATCAATGATTACACAACATTATTTTTCAATCAATTTTAAATAGCTTTTAAAATGTCTTTGAAATCTGTTTTTTTATTGGCTTTTTCAATAAATGCATTTACTTGTTTGTCTGCACAGGAACAGAAAGCATCTACTCCGTTTTCTTATCGGGTGGAAACTTCTGTCTCGGTTGCCGACGGAAGGTATGCTCCGTTGTGGTTCACCGCCAATCGTTACGGACTGTCTTCGCAAGAACCCAAAAGTGCTTACCTGCGTGCCGGTGTGCAATGGCAGAAGGAATGGCAACACGGATGGAGGGTGCAGGCGGGTGCAGATCTGGCAGGAGGAAAGAATCTGACTGCGGATTTCTTTGTGCAACAGGCTTATATGGATGTTGCATGGAAGGCAATAAAGATGAGCATCGGGAGTAAGGAGAGAAACGGATTCCCGCTGGAAAAGGATGTGAGGCTGAGCAGCGGCATGATGGTGGAAGGTGCGAATGCAAGACCTATTCCGCAGGTGAGGGTGGGATTGCCGGAGTATCTGACGGTGCCGTTTACAGGTAATTGGCTGGCACTGAAAGGGCATATCGCTTACGGACTGTGCACGGATGGCAATTGGCAGGAAGAGTTTGCCGGAGCGGACGAACCGTTTCTGAAGGATGTGTTGTATCACAGCAAATCACTGATGCTGCGGTTCGGCAACAGAGAAAAACTGCCTCTGGAGCTGGAAATAGGATTGTTGGACATTGCACAGTTCGGGGGAAAGAGGTATGTGAAGAATGCGGACGGAAGTATCAAGCTGCTAAAGAAGTATCCGGCCGGTCTGAAGAGTTTCTTCAAGGCGCTGGTGCCTGCCCAGGAGAGTACGATGCAGAATGTGGAGGGAAACCATAGCGGAAGCTGGAACGCGGCACTTTCTTATTATGCCGGTGACTGGAAGATAAGGGCTTACATGGAGCATTTCTTCGAGGACCATTCGCAGATGTTCATGGAGTATGGCATGTGGAAAGACGGACAGTTGGGACTGGAAGTGACATTGCCCCGGAACCGGTGGGTGAGCCGGGTGCTGTGGGAAGGTCTCGGTACGAAGGATCAGACGGGACCGATTCTGTATGACGGGATAGCCGGCTCGTTTCCCGAATTCCAGATAAGCGGTGGTGACAATTATTTCAATAACGGTCAATATCTGGCATGGCAGCATTGGGGAATGGGTATGGGCAACGGACTGATTCCGGGACCTGTATATAACGACGACGGAACGATGCTGTTTAAGAGTACCCGTGTAAAAGCACATCATATAGGCTTCTGCGGAGAACCGGACAGTGAATGGAACTACCGCGTGCTGGCATCGTATGTGCGGCATTGGGGCACCTATCCGATGCCGCTGGACAAAGTGAGAAAGCAGTTCAGCAGTATGGTGGAAGTAAGTTACTGCCCACGGAAGTGGACGGGCTGGAGCGCTACGCTTGCCTTTGCCATGGATAGGGGAAATTATTTGGGTAACAGCATGGGAGCCATGTTGACAGTGAGAAAAACAGGAGGATTCGGAAAATGAAAAATACACGCGGATTAAAGTTTTTATCGGGAGTGGTGGTTGTTCTCTTTTGGGGCTTCATCATGGGAGGATGCCAGAAGGAGGCTATCGACAGTGACATGGAAGGGCACTGGGAATTGCTGGAGTTTACAACGGCGGCCGATGGCAAGGTGCATGTGTGCGAGCGGATTTATTACAGCATCCGGTTATGGGTGGTGGAGATAGCAGCCAAGCAGAGCGGTACTACGCATAAACCGGTCATAGGCCGGTTTGAGCATGAGGAGAACGGAAACGTGCGGATGAGAGACTTCAAAGGGAGAAAAGGCACAAGCGATGATAAAAAAGATGTCACGGTGGAGGAGCTTCTCCCTTATGGCATCAATGCATTGGATACGGAGTTTGAAGTGGTGAAAGCCAACGGTAAAGAGTTGATATTGAAATCCGATTATGCCACACTGATGCTGAAAAGGTTTTAGTATAAACGAATAATTTCATATGTACATTTACAATATCAGATAAAGAAATACCTGAAAATCAATATATAGCACAGTGAATATATGGATTTATTGCCAAAGATGAGAACCACGATAAGGAAAGAATCATTTATTTAAGACTCTCATAAAAACTAAGAAATGTCTCGTAAAAATAGGGACTTTTTCAGAGAAAAGCTGGAATTTTCAGGAGACATCTCTTTCTGTTTATAGACATCGCAAGACGGGGTTAACCGAATGCTTACTATTTAACAGAGAATATTCAATTAAAAGTTCATCAAATCATTCAACGCTTCACTCATACTGGGGTGTGTAAAGACGAAATCGCGAAGGAATGTATAAGGCTGATCGGTCTTCATAGCCATGGCCACACTGTTGATTACCTCGCCGGATTCAGGGCCGAACAGAGTGCATCCCACAATCTGATTGGTATCTACATCTACCACCACCTTAAACAGGCCGACTGTATTTCCCAAAGTCCGTGCACGAGGAATAGCCGCTACAGGAAGTTTGTTGACTTTAATATTCAACCCCTTCCGCACAGCTTCCTCTTCACTCAATCCGATACGCGACAAAGTATGGGGATTGTCTGCCAGATTATAATAATTTTTCTGACGCAAAAAAGAGGTTACCTCTTCTTTTTCAGCGATAGCCTGAGCATAATAGGCTTTCTTTTCTTCCCACGACGCCTTTACCGGAACCAGCTTTGCCTGATGAACCAATGTTTTTGTAGGAATGCATCCAATATTGATGCAGGTACCTCCATACATCTCATCGGAACGCTCAATAACAGCCACCTTTTCATTTCTTTTGGCCAACTCAGCAGCCAGTGTTTTACCGCCTTTGCCAAAGCCTATTATTATTGCATCATACTACTTCATAATCTTACTTGTTTTTAGTGGGGGATTATCCTTTCTTTTGTTGTTTTAATATTGACCGGGCCGAATCCGAGAGTACCACCAATGCACCTGCCAGAATAGCCACATCTTTAATAACCAAACGACCGGCACCTGTCAGCAAGGGAAAACCATGTTCACCGCTTCCCAAATCGGGAACCCATACTTCGGGAGTCGTTACCAGAAAGGACAACGTTCCCAATGTCATTATAATAGCCAAACCTGCACCTATCAAACCGATTTTCGGTGAGAAAATACCCAAGAAAGTAAGAACACCGATAGTCATAATCAAAATGCCCAATCCATGAGAAAAGCCATAGGTGTTATTCTCTTCATGCCACTGATGCTTGGCCTCATCAAACTCACCTTCTTTTAATTTATACTCTTTATATTCGGGAGCACTCTTAGTATAAAAGAAACTCATAAAAGGACTGTTGGCAACGAAAGGCACAATACCCTCGGCCTCATAGTTCCAGAATTTCAAACCACCAATCCACACGAATATCACCAGAATTGCCACGCGAATCAGGTTAATACCTAACTTTTGAGTGGAAGCTGCAATTGTCAGAAATGCAGTAAACAGGGAATTTAATCTTGCCATCATTTGCTTTAATTTTTAAGGGTTTAACTTACATTGCAAAGGTCGGCAGATTTTCCTCCCTGTGAAATGGCAATTATACCGTTTTAGTTTGCCATTATTCCTTCTTTCTCTTTTTTCCGGTATTCAGAAATACTTTCCTTTGCCATTTTTCGAAAGAAACGGCTGAAAGCAGCCAAGTCTTCAAAGCCTAATATCTCACCTATTTCTTTCGCACTCTTATTGGTGTAAAGCAACAAACGCTTGGCTTCGGCTTCTATCCTCTCATGTATGATACGCAACGGAGAAGGCAACCCATAGGCGGCAAACAGATTGGACAAGGTTTTGGGAGAGCGGTAGAGCATTTCGGCATAGTCCTGCACTTGTTTCTTTTCTTTATAATGATTGTCTACCAACACATAATACCGACGGATAATGTCAAAGCTCTTTTCTTTATCTTGTCCCACGTCTAATTTTTCACGGGCAATGCGGGTATAAGTGATTATAAAACGTTTCAGAATAATGCGGAGCATCTCTTCCTGCAAATTGTCTTTTATGCCGAATTCACCGGCAAATATATCAATGATGCTTTTCAATTGTTCCGACTGGGCCGCAGAGAGCTGCAAACGCATGATGTGGGACGAACCATGAAACAGGAAACCATTACATGACACTTCTTTGTCATGTCCGTAAATGCAATAAAAATTGCTGTTGAACAAGAAAGTGAGGTACTCACCTTCCACTCTTTTTACCTCAACATGATGCAAAGGAGTCAGCGATATTATTTCATCTTTTTCAAGGTGCATTACCACATGGTCTACTTCTATATCCAGCGTGCCACTTTGTACCCATACGAATTTATACAAGCTTTTATCACGCCGGAGAGCAGCATCCTCATGATAATGATACGTCATCGCTATATTGCCATTGAGCGGTGTATTAAAACGATATTCCATAATTCATAGTTTATTGTCGGTATAAATATACGCATACTTATTTAAATAAAAAAGAAGACAGGGCAAAAGATTTATGCCCTATCTTCTCCACTTGTTTACGAGAACATTTATTTAGAGTTTAATAAAGTGTCGTCAATCATCTTTTTCAGTTCAGGTTTCGGTAATGCTCCCTGTGTTACAGTCGGTTTTCCACTCTGAGGAATCCATAACAAAGTCGGTATGCTTCGTATGCCGAATGCACCGGCCAATTCTTCTTCCTTGTCTACATCTATCTTATAAATATAAACCTTTCCGGCATATTCTTTTGCCAACTCTTCCAATACGGGTGCCAATGCCTTGCAAGGGCCGCACCATGTAGCATAGAAATCAACAATAGCCGGTTTGTCACCTTCATATTTCCAGTCATTGGGATTGGCTTCATAGTTATATACCTTCTTCAAGAACTCTGCTTTGGTTAAATGAACAATTTCCATATTTTCTCCTTTCATGTTTTGTTTTTTACTTTCTTTATTGCCTGCACAAGCGGTTACTGTGAATAACAAGCCAAGGGCGGTAATGGTTGATTTTATTAATTTCATATTTATCTGTTTTTTATCTTTTTCTGATATTGCAAAGTTAATCGCTTTTCATCGCCTGAAAAATGGCAATTTCACCGTATAAGTTAGCCAAACTTCCCATTCTGCTCAAAATATCATAAAAAATCTTCTTCTGTGAGAACTTACTCGTGAAATTAATATTTGTTAATAAGGGAGTTTTTATACATAACTGTCTGATATTGTTTTACTTTTGTAAGAAGTCTGATAAAGAGTATAACATAAAGAGTCTATTTTCTGCTATGAATAATAAACACACAGCCACATCAAGGCAATTCTTTCAAACACTGACAATCTGCATTTGTCTGCTTTTTGCCGGTACATATTCTTCCAAAGCCTCTGACAGGGATCATAGGCAATATGATTATGTACTCATCTTAAACAGTTATAACGAATCCGCCCCCTGGAGTAACAGTATCACCTCTCCTATCATGCATAAAATATCCGAACTAAAAGATATTGATGCATACATTGAGCACCTAAATCTTTTTATGGTAAACGATTCTGTTATGGTAGACAGGTTTCCACAAATGCTTTTAAACAAGTATGGCAAAACTCCTCCCAAGCTGTTGGTCCTGCTGGGAAGTATGAGCATGATTTTCAGAGAAGAGATAAAGGAAATGTGGGGAGACGTGTCTATTTTAGTATGCGATTCCGACCCATACATATATACAGAAGAATATTACAGAAAACAAGATGTGACAACTCCTGAAAATAAAATTCATGTAGACAGCTTGAGAGATGATTACAATATCACCTTCATGCATACTCCGGCCTATCTGAAAGAAAGCGTAAAACTAATGACGCGCATGATTCCCAATATGAAAAAACTTATTTTTTTGGGAGACGGCATTTATCCTAACCCTGAATACAACAAGCAGTTAAAGAATATTATAGCCCGGGATTTTCCATATCTCCAATATCAATTTATCTCCTCTTATAATTATACGCTACCCGAATTGTATAATGCCTTAAGAAATGCCGACAAAGAAACCGGAGTTTTAGTATCCACATGGTTTGCGGAAACCTTAACCTCACAACAAATGTTGATAAACGCATACCGAAGCCTTTCCAGCATTTCTTCTCCCCTGTTCTCTATCCGCTATGCCGGTATGGACGATGGAGGCATGGTGGGCGGATATATGTATAATGAAAAGATATTTATCAATGAACTGCTCCGGAATGTCTCACAAATACTTAATGGAAAGCCGGCAAGGGAAATTCCTTTCTTTGTTCCTGCAGATGCTCATCCCACATTTAATTATACGACGCTGGTCAATAAAGGACTCAACCCTAAATTATGCCCTCAAAACAGCATATTTTATGATAAGCCGGAAAATTTCCTGAAGAAATATATATGGGTTATCACAGGAATATTCATCACACTTTTGTTGATAGCCCTTATCCAACAAAAACGCATACAAATGTTGAAAGAACTAAGAAGGGTTCAAAAGCAAGAATTCGAAAACCAAATCAAATATACAAACCTTATCGACAATATGCCTATTCTCTATATGAAAGAGAAAGTGATTAGAAATGAAAACGGGAATATTGTTGAAACAATTTTTTGTGACGTTAACCGTTTCTTTGAAACTTGTTTCAGGAAAAAAGAAAATATAATCGGGAAAAAGGGGTCCGAGCTATTTCCTGAATCCATGACAGAATTTACCCATTTTATGGAAACAGCTTTAAGAGAAAAGCGCTCCATCACATTCCCTTATTACTTTAAAGACGTAGACACTTTCTATGATATCGTGCTCAGCCCGTCTTTAGAAGAAGACACGATTGACATGTTCTGTCTTGACAGCACGGAGTTGCATAATGCACAACAAATGCTGAGTTCGACTAACCATAAATTATCTTTGGCACTGGAAATAGCCAATATCATACCCTGGAAATGGAATCTTAAAGAACACTCCATTCTATGCGACATCAATCGTCCAATCATTATGACTGCCATGCCGGGAGAAATCAAGGAAGAACAGTTGAGTGTATCGGATGAACAATACTTCTCTAAAATAATCAAAGAAGACCGCCCAAGGGTTATGCAGGCTTTTCACGATCTGATAGAAGGAAAAATCAATAAAGTCAAAGAAGAATACCGTGTACTGAACAAAGGAAAGAACGGAAGAAAAATTGATTGGGTGGAAGCACAGGCTACAATAGAGACAAGAGACGAGCAGAACAGGCCACTCACCCTGGTCGGCTCATCCTTAGTTATTACAGACAGGAAAAGGATGGAAGAGGAACTGATGTCGGCTAAAGACCGGGCAGAAGAATCCAACCGACTCAAATCAGCTTTCCTGGCCAATATGAGCCATGAAATCCGTACTCCTCTGAATGCCATTATCGGATTCTCCAATATTCTTGCCTCAACGGAAGAGGAACAGGAAAAACAGGAATATATCAATATTATTGAGAGTAATAATACACTGTTATTACAGCTTATCAGTGATATATTAGATTTATCCAAAATTGAAGCCGGAACTTTGGAGTTCAGTTACTCAAATATAGACCTCAATGATATGATAAAGGAAGTGGAAAACATCACCAAATGCCGAATGGAAGGAAGTGGGGTACAGCTCATTGCGGAAACTCCCCTCTCCTCATGTTTCATCCGTACGGAAAAAAACCGGCTCATGCAGGTTATCAATAACTTCCTCACAAACGCCATCAAGTTTACTCAAAAAGGAAGCATCACATTCGGATACGAGATACGCGATAAAATGCTATACTTCCATGTCACAGATACGGGATGCGGCATTCCTGCCAATAAAAAAGATTCTATATTCGGACGCTTCGTCAAATTGAACTCTTTTGCACAAGGCACAGGACTGGGGCTTTCCATCTGCCGGACAATCATAGAGCACATGAATGGAACGATAGGAGTGGAATCCGAGGAAGGGAAGGGTTCTACATTCTGGTTTACCATTCCTTATCAACCGGCCCGATTGAGCGAAAAAAAGGCTGAAGAATTCCAACCGATTACCGTTCAAAAAGACAAACTGACTATTTTGATAGCCGAAGATAACGAAAGTAACTATCGGTTGTTCCAGTCTATCCTACGGAAAGAATATTCTCTTATTCATGCCTGGGACGGTCAGGAAGCAATAGAAAAGTTTAAGGAACACCAGCCCCAAATCATCTTAATGGATATCAATATGCCGAGAATGGACGGTTACGAAGCAACAAAAGAAATAAGAAAGTTATCTGCTGATGTGCCCATCATTGCCATAACCGCTTTTGCTTATGCATCGGACGAACAAAGAGTACTGGAAAACGGGTTCGACGGATATATGTCCAAACCTATCAATGCACCGCTGCTAAAACAACAAATAGCATCCATCCTGCAAAAGAGAATCATATTCTTATAACCGATATTCCCCGGACCGGCTTGTCTGCTTGTCCGGGGATGTTTTTTCCGCTTCTTCCTCAAAGATATTTCTTCTCAGGTAATATCTATTTTTGCAATTAAGCTTGCACAACAACTGTTTTTTTGTATCTTAGCCACAACAAAAGTTGCCATTAAAGTAACTTTCATAATGAGCGTTCTATTATTCGAGTATTAACCCTAAAAACAAATCACACTGCTTATGAAACAAAAGAATAAGATGTTATCCCACAAAGATGTAAAAACTCTATTCGAAACAAGATTAACCCAACTCACTTCATTGGCTGCGGAAAGCCGGAATGAGACTATTTTCAAGAATAAACTAAATGATTATTTATTATCTGCACACATTAAAAACCCTATTGCCGCTAAAAACATTGCAAGACTGATTGAAAATGACAGCAAAACGATATATGAATTATCTACAGAAAAAGAAATAGAGATAAAAACCATCTCACTGCTTTGGCAATTCTTGACAAACCGTATCACCGATGAAGAGACTTCCGTTGATTTATGGTTGGATTTATACCAACAGTTCCTACGCCTCTATCATGTTCCCAACAACATTCCGAATGAAAAACAGATACGTCAATGGATGAAACGTTGGCCCGGTGGCCTGAACGAAGATGTGCGTGCCATACGCAATGCAAACAAAGAACGAATCATCTCATTGCTCATTAAAAAGATAGAAAACCGTCATGCCCCCTCCAGCCGGTATGTGTTTCCCGAAGGAATCAATGATGAAGAAAAACGCCAATGGGTCAACCAATGGTGGAACGAAGCACGCTTCCATCTAGCCCTCGCCATCAAAAGCCCCACGGAACTGAACAAGATGTTGGGCAACTCCCTTTCGGAAGAAACAATGCAATTGTATCAGCAGGCACGTAAAAAAGGAATGCCTTTTTTCATCACCCCTTACTATCTTTCTTTATTAAACCCGACCGGCAAAGGGTATGATGATGCTGCCATACGCAGCTATATCCTATATTCACCACAATTAATCAACACCTATGGGAAAATTCATGCATGGGAAAAAGAGGATGTGGTGGAAGCCGGCAAACCAAATGCCGCCGGATGGCTGGTGCCCGACGGACATAACATTCATCGCCGTTATCCCGAAGTAGCCATCCTGATTCCCGATTCTATGGGACGCGCTTGCGGAGGACTATGTGCGTCTTGCCAACGTATGTATGATTTTCAAAGTGAACGCCTGAACTTTAATTTTGAGGAACTGAAGCCCAAGGAAAGTTGGGACAAACGCTTGCGGAAACTGATGGAATATTTTGAAAACGACACCCAACTGAGAGATATTCTGATTACGGGAGGCGATGCACTGATGAGCCAAAACAAGACATTACGCAACATATTGGAGGCTGTATATAAAATGGCGGTACGTAAAAGGAATGCCAACCTCAAACGTCCTGAAGGAGAAAAGTATGCAGAATTGCAACGTGTTCGTCTCGGTTCCCGCCTGCCCGTCTATCTGCCCATGCGCATCAATGAAGAGCTGATGGATATTCTGAAAGAATTCAAAACCAAAGCGTCCGCCATAGGCATCAAGCAATTCTTGATACAGACTCATTTCCAGACACCTCTGGAAGTAACCCCCGAAGCCAAAGAAGCCATCCGCAAGATTCTGGCTGCCGGATGGACCATTACCAATCAATTGGTGTACAATGTGGCAGCATCACGCCGGGGGCATACAGCCAAGTTGCGCAAAGTATTGAATGAACTGGGAGTTATCTGCTACTATACATTCTCCGTCAAAGGATTTGAAGAAAATCATGCTGTCTTCACTCCCAACAGCCGTTCGTTGCAGGAACAGCACGAAGAGAAAATCTTGGGAAAGCTTAACAAGGAAGATGAGACTGAGTTTCTGACTCTGCTGAGAAGTAACAATGACCGGGCAACAGCCGTCAAAAAGTTCTGCACGGAGAAAAACATACCTTTCGTAGCAACAGACCGGAGTGTGCTCAATCTGCCCGGAATAGGCAAAAGCATGACTTTTGTGATGGTAGGCATTACACCGGACGGCAAACGTATTCTGGAGTTTGACCATGACCACACACGTAAACACAGTCCCATTATTCATCAAATGGAAAAGGTTTTCATCAAAGAAAACAAATCCATCTACCAATATATGTTGCAACTTCGGGAAATGGGTGAAAATCCGGAAGAATATAACAGCATATGGAATTACACGGAAGGGGAAACTGAGCCGCGCTTCCCTCTGTACAATTACCCGGATGCAGAATTCAAGATAACCGAGACATACAGTAATCTGGGTATGGAACAAGAGTAATCCATGACTGCTGCCGGCAAATAACAAACGGAAGATGCCAAAACATTGATCACAGATTGCATCAGAAACGTTTTGGCATCCCCGTCTTTTCCTGCCCAAGTATCAACCGGACAGTCCTTCTTCTAGTTCGTAATCTTCACTCCTATGAAATAAGTCCGTGGCTGTGTGGGACCATAGAAATAACCGGAATCACGGAAACCTCCCTTATCCAAATCTTTTTGAAAAGCATTGAACAGATTCTGAACACCGCCATTCAACTGTAATTTGATATGATCATTCAGTACGAAAGTATAGTTCAGTTTCAGATTTAAATCAAAAAAATCGGGAGTATGCACCAACTCGTCTTTTCGGATATAACTGTATTCATAATTTTCGGGTATCACACTAAAGTCAGGAGCCAAATGAGGAACATGCATACGCCCCGTATATACACCCGACACCGACATATCAAAGTTCTTGAAGGGAGCACTGGTCAAAGTAAAATAACCATAATAATCGGGAGTACGTGGCATGAACTTGGTCGGCTCCACATTTTCGTCCTCACTCCAATTCTCGTATTTGGTATAACGGCTGCGCTGAACCGTAAAGCCCACTTGCAAAGCCACATCCCGTCCGTGAGCAAGTTTTCCGTCCAGGTTGACACCATATACACGGGCTCCATTACCATTACGACGCTCTTTAACGGTGTTCCCCTGTTCATCCTGTCCTATCTTTTCCAGCACAAACACATCGTCGAGCCCTGTATAGAAAGCTTCCAGCAAAAGGTTAGTCTGCCAATGTATAATCCGCAAAACGAAATGTTTCGACTTTTGGGAACGAAACGTTCTTTTTCCCAAAACGAAACGTTCTTTTTTTCGCACCCCTACCCCCCTACCCTGCCCTTTTCCACTTAATTTCTCACTTCTAATTATTACTAAGAAATTTGGTAATCTCGCCAAAAATCGCTACATTTGTATAGTATAAATTGGTGTGTTGTGCACTCTCTCACACATACTAAAGCACTATCAAATTTCATTTTCTTAAAACATTTTCGACCGGCTTACGCCGGTATTTATAATAACACGAACGGTGTTCGGAAATCATCCGAACACCGTTCTTTCGTTTTAGTCGCTTCGCTCCACGCTTTGGCGCTTTGCGCTTACAACACTTCGCGAATCGCTTTATACGCTTCCACGCTTTCCGCCCGAACGAGTTTGCCGCGGAAGGCCAGACGGGAGCCGACAAACGTGAACGAGCTCGATGCATCGTAACCCGCATTCGCATACGACACGCCGCCATCCGCATACGCACTGTTGCACCCGCGATAGACCACACGGAAGGCTGCGGTACTTATCCAATATTTATCGCAATAATATGTACTGGACGAGCCGTTAGCTGTTCCTACCGGTACGATATCCATGTATTTACCATGGGCAACACCTGTTATCCACTGGTCACTGGTCGTTTTACCCTTCACCCAACGCACCGTGCCGTCCGGCATCCAAATACGCCATTTACCTTGGTTGCCACTATCGTTGGGTAAATCAACACCGTCCATCATCTCGTACTTATGGCCGTAGATGTCCTCATAGCCCAGACAACTGATATTGTTTACCTGAGTCACGGTCGGAGAACCATACTCGTCCTGCCCACGATACCAAGCGTACTGGTGGATAGAACCGTCCACGATGGAATTCGTGATCTTGTCGTTTATTTTATACGCTTCATCATAACCGATCGTATCCTGCATGCCGTAACCCGCCGTACCGCCCGTGATACGATTGTTCGTATGCTGACCGCCTCCGCACTGTTCCTGGCTGTCGCGACGGCCATATCTTGCGTAAAACAGGTTCGCGATACGAGAGTGCATCAACGCGTCTATCTGTTGCATACCGCGCTGAACCGAGTAATAATGAAAGTCGATCCAGTTCATGCTGGCCGTCGTGGAATTACCCGTTATGCATGAACGCAATTTGCTACCTACCACGCTACTGCCTACTACCGCACAAAGATGTTCCTCGTTGGCCACCCAATCGGGCTCCATATCCTCGATCTTGTCGGAGTTGGAAAGTACGACCTTGTCGAACTCGGCCGTGTTCAAGATCGAGAAGTGCAAGGCCGTGGCGTCCTCCGGAACATCCGATATCAAGTACATGCCGGCCTCGAACTTCAAGCCGATCGTTGGAACCACGATGGTTTTGACTACGTGTCCGGAGCCGTCAACAAATAGACTACCGACCAGACCCGTGCCGGGAACACTCGGAAAACGCACACGCTTGTAACCTTGCACATCCACCTTGCAGACCGAATAAGTCTTGTCCGTGCTATAAGAATCCTTCAACGTGGGCTTGCCACTCAGTAGTTTGCGTTCCGCCAAGTAGCCGTCCTTGGTCTCTTTTATATCATCCAGTGTCAAAACGGTTACTTCGGGGATGGGAGGCATATCGTCGGGGCCGTTGGAACTGTAACAGCTGTAATATTTCTCGTTCAGATAGTCATTGATACCTTTCGACCAGAAGAACGGCTCGTACATCATCCAGTCGCCCTCGCTGCTGTCAAGTTTGGCTGCGCTTCCGTCGTAATATTTATTGCTGGTGGTATCATCCAAAGGACAATAGGTCATCTCACCATCCAAATTGTTGATGTCGACCGCCTGGCCCGCCATCTCCACTTTACGGCTCGTGGGTTTCTTCGTCACCTTGGCAAGCACACGGTGGCGCTTCTTGAGGATCGCCACTACGTGGGCATTCATGACGTAAGCATTTCCATACTTATAGCCGGTCTCGTTGTCCGGGTTGGAGATATTGGCATCGTCCGGTACGCTCTCGTCCGACTCGATGATACTGTAGGCCGGTTGCACGATCTCCAGTTCAGGGTACCGCTCCCTGTATCTGTCCGCTTCTTCGTCCTCCATGTACTTTGTCAGGCGGAGCCTGCCACGCAATCCGGAATGACGGTTGTCTATCGCTCCGGTGGAGGTATAG
>ENA-ORTF01001657-ORTF01001657.1-human-gut-metagenome-genome-assembly--contig:-NODE-1657-length-24961-cov-3.553280_pt1 | contig 24961 bp, 33 predicted proteins | sample MGYA00241908_ERZ509180 | MGnify/ENA primary metagenome ERZ509180 (study PRJEB26280, sample SAMEA2338814) | human gut metagenome | biome: human gut; feature: human-associated habitat; material: faeces... | reverse complement strand
TGCATTTGATAGAGCGTTAAACTCTATACATAAAGATCCTAAATATTTAATCATTCGTTTTGTAAAAGTACCATTTGTAGATTTAACGGGTTTACGTATTTTACGAGGTATTATTGAAGAACTTCAAAAAAGAGGCATAGAAGTTTTGCTTAGTGATGTGAGTTACGATATACGTAGAGAGATGTATAAATCTAATTTCTTGGATATTCTGGGCCGTCATCATATGTATCGTCAGTTTGAAAGTGCCCTTCATAAGGCTGAATATGATTTAGCTTTAAAAGAGGCAAGAGAGGTATAATAATGACTTGCTTTCTCACTGTAAATACACTATAATATTTCTGTAACTCATCAAGAGTAGTGGAGGGATAGGCCCTGTGAAGCTACAGCAACCATTCCAAGCGGAAAAGGTGCTAATTCCTATGACAAATGTCGTTAGATGGGAGGGTCTCTCATGAGTGCATGAGAGACTTTTTTTCGTATTAGGAGGATAAAATGGCTGAAAAACATATGTTTTTTACTTCTGAATCTGTTACTGAAGGTCATCCTGATAAAGTAGCAGACCAAATTTCTGATAGCATTTTAGATGCAATTTTAGCCAAAGATCCAAATGGTCGTGTAGCTTGTGAAACTTTCGCTATGACTGGTCAAATCCATGTAGCTGGTGAAATATCCACTGATTGCTATGTAGATATTCCATCTATCGTTCGTGAAACTATCCGCAATATCGGTTATACTCGTGCAAAATTCGGTTTAGACTGCGATACTTGTGGTATTTCTTTATCTATTGATGAACAGTCCCCTGATATTGCTATGGGTGTAGATAAATCTTTAGAAGCAAAAGAAGGCGAAGCAGACGAAACAGATCTCGGTGCTGGTGACCAAGGTATGATGTTCGGTTATGCTACAAATGAAACTCCTGAATATATGCCTCTTCCTATCGCTTTAGCTCATAAACTCGCTCGTCGTCTTACTGAAGTTAGAAAATCTGGTGAACTCTCTTATCTTCGTCCAGATGGTAAAACTCAAGTAACAGTTGTTTATGAAGATGGTAAACCTGTTGCTGTAGATACTATTGTTATCTCCACTCAACATGACCCAGATGTTACTTTAGAACAAATTAAACAAGACCTCATGGAAAAAGTAATTAAACCTGTTGTTCCTGCTGAACTTTTAACAGCTGAAACAAAATATTTCATCAATCCTACTGGTAAATTCGTTATCGGTGGTCCACAAGGTGATACTGGTCTTACTGGTCGCAAAATCATTGTTGATACTTATGGTGGTATGGCTCGTCATGGTGGTGGAGCTTTCTCCGGTAAAGATCCAACAAAAGTAGACCGTTCTGCAGCATATGCCGCTCGTTATGTAGCTAAAAATATCGTAGCTGCTGGTCTTGCTGATAAATGTGAAATCCAATTAGCATACGCTATTGGTGTTGCAAAACCTGTATCTATCAGCATCAATACTTTTGGCACTAATAAAGTAGCTGAAGATGTTATCACAAAACTTGTAAATGATAACTTTGACCTTCGTCCAGCAGGTATCATCAAAGAATTAGACTTACGTCGTCCAATTTATGCTCAAACAGCAGCTTATGGTCATTTCGGTCGTACAGATGTAGATCTTCCTTGGGAACATACTGATAAAGCTGAAACATTAAGAAAACAAGCTGGCTTATAATAATATTATATAAAAAACCTCTGATAAATAATTTATCAGAGGTTTTTCTTTATCTATGACGACCATGTCTAGGTGGTGGAGGTGGTGGAGCTTGTCTTTTAGGTGCTGGCTTCCATCTGTCTTGATGAGGAGGTGGTGCTTTTTTCCAATCTGGTGCTTTATGCTGTGGTGGTGGAGGTGGTGCCATCCTATGTCTAGGTGGCGGCGGAGGCGGTGCTGCTTCCGTCGTGCTAGTGCTTATTACATAACCGATTGGCGTTGCCAGAAAACACGCCATAGTCAAAATACCGACAGATTTTCTAATTTTGTCCTTCAACATACGGAAAACTCCCTTCATTAATATTTATTACAAATAATATTCGCGTTATAAACAGTTTTATCCTTCAAACAGCTGTACCCAGTAATGAGCATATTCACTACTCCCATCATAAGCATAGCCTACACCCAGATAACGATACTTTCCATTTAGAATATTTTCGCGATGTCCCGGAGAACTCATCCACTGATTTACTACAGCTTCCGGCGTAGACGAACCGGCTGCTATATTCTCGCCGCCGTATATCTTACCCTGTTTGCTGCCAAATATACTGAAGCAGTCTCTGCCGTCAGGACGCGTATGCGAGAATAATACTGTTAATTCTTTTGCTCTAATGTCAGCTTTTTGACATATATCTTCACTTAAAACAAGAGGATTAACCCCTCTTTTAACTCTTTCTTTATTAACTAAATCTAAAACAGCTTGAGCATAATTTTGAGTTAAAACATCTTTTGAAACAGACACACTTTGTCCTCTCGGTACAACATGAAATAAAAACTGCAATCGATATAACTGTCCACCTTCCCGAATAAATGCACCTACTACCACATCACCAGTTTTTACAAATTTTAAACCAGGATTAGCTAATTCTGCCATAGAAAAATCATTTACATCATACAAAGCTTCTTGTTCCAATCTCCAAACACTACCTACTTCTACCGTATATTCACCATTATACTCTGCAGCAAAAACATTACCGGAAAATACTATACATAAACTAATTATCAATAACCATATTTTCAATTTAAACATATTATCACCTCAAAATTTCACGATGAAAATAATTGAGACCAAAAATGAAAAACAGGAAATTTATTATCATCATAGTAATAACCTAAACCAAATTTTTTAAACTTAGGATTTAAAATATTAGCCCTATGTTCTGGAGAATTTAACCATACTGGTAAAACTTCTGTAACCTTAGATTGTCCTCTAGCAATATTTTCTGCCATATGACAATTTTCATATTTTGTATTATTAACTACCGTTTTAAATGAAGTTCCATCTGGTCTTGTATGACTAAAATTCTGTTCTATCTCTTTTGCTCTAATTGCTCCTGCCTGCATTAATTCATTAGACCATTTCAGCGGAGGAACACCTACTTTTTCTCGTTCTTCATTTATAAGCCGTAACATTTTTACTGCAAATCTAAAAGCATTTGTGCGATATTTAAAATCTTCCATTGTTAATCCGTCTATAACATGCATAAAGGTTGTTGTTTTATAAGTTTTTCCATCCAATTTTGAAACAAATGTTTCTGTAAGATAAAAATCCCCAGCTTTTATAAATTTAATGTATAATTCTCCTTTTTCATTATTCCAAAGCTCTATCATTCCGGGTTTATCTGCTTCTACAATAGAATTTACATCTTTGGCACTAAGACTCCAACCAACTCCTGTAACTTCATCAAGAATTTCTGGCTCATATGCAGCATTACATTTTTGAATATTACTGAATAGAACACATATCAATAAAAATATTAATAACAAATGATTTTTCACATACATATAAACACTTCCTAAATACTATGCAATATCAGAAACAGATAATGGAATAACAATATTACTTCCCCTGCTTTGAGTATTTTTTACAGTTTCTTCACCTGCATAATATTTACCATATCCGGCTAAACCGCCCGGGAATACGGACGGGTCTATATATCCCTGCTTTCCGTCCATATACAGCGTTATCCACTGATGCGACCATTCATTTTCATTCACATGTACATATTCATAACCCATAAAATCTAAAACTCTGCCCATAGCCCGTACCATTCCGGCGCAGGTCATATTGCCTGAAATGAAAACGCCGTACGGAGAACGATAATATTTGTTTTCATCATTACCATATCTGCATTTTGCACCGTAGGCGGTTACTATTTCCGCCGCTGCCCGTACTTTTTGCAAATCCGTTGTATATGTGGAATTAGACATAACTTCATCCGCAATGGATTTTGCAATGGCATCAGCCTGCGCCGCCTGCTCAGCGGTGATGGTGCTTCCGTAATAATCATGAGCGGCGGCAACAGAAAATCCATTGAAAGAAACTACCGCCATTAACGCCAATACAAACACTAATTTTCGCATAAAAATCACTCCTTATTTTGTTGGTGAGATTGTACAGAATATACGATATAATTTAATATCCGAGTCTGGAACATCCAGCGGATTTAAATCGACCAGTAAAACAACAGTAGAATGTTCTCCTCGCCAGGTATAATAGGCGATTTTATCTTCTTTTGAACCGTCAATAGTGTGTGTTTCGCCGAAACTTTTATTTATTCCATTTGCCAGTTTTACAAAACTTAAAGCAGCATATTCAGGTGAAGCCGCCGCAAAAAATCTGTTTATCGAACACAATTTGCCGTCTTTAAATTCCAGCTGTATATCAGGAACAGCCAGTATATCATATTGTTCCAGACTGTTATCTTCATATTCAATCGTATAAACCACTGAACCATCATCATTATTTTTAACAGATTTGACCTCATATTTAGACAAAATATCATTAACATCTTCTCCGAAATAAAATTCCTTATAACCGTTCTCATCTTTCGGAAAAGCTAATGCAGTGGATGAAATACATATCAGTATTAATATCCAAAATACTACTTTTTTCATGATGATTTACTCCTGTCGTTTACAACAATTAATAAACACTCTTTTCAGCGCTGTTGATATACGCTTTCGCCTTTGGAGATAATGGTTTATCATAGAAGCTAATGTTATATGCCAGATAAAAAACTAATTCCGGTTCTACTAAAAAGGCTTGGCTGCTTTCCATCTTTAAAAATTCTTTAGGATTTAATTCATCCCAATACGGATTATTATTTATATCATGTTTTTCAAAATAAATTTTTTTCTTTGCATAATCATAACGATATCTATGGACACGAGTTTTTAACAGTTCATCCTTTCGAGGATCAGGATAAGCCCACCATAAATTAACACAGGCTATAGTATAATATGGTGGATTATATTCATGTACATTTATTGATGTTTTATCTAAAAATAAACCCGTACCAGTTCCAATATGTCCTAAATAAATATAATTTGGATCATTTCTTAGATCGTTAAATAGTGAAGCTGATGAAATAGCCGGTATAGTCATTACCATAATTAAAATAAATACACCTAATAACTTTTTCATATTTATCAACTCCTTACCACTTTTTCACTGCCTTGTTTAATGCCAAACCATTGTGCTTTATCGTCCCATTTAAAATAGAATTTTCCTTGTATACGCTGTTTATTTCCGTAACGTTGATATTCCATAGTTAAAGTATCATTTTGTACAGATAAATTTCTATACATTACAGGTGAAGCACTTTCCCCATTCCAACCAAAATATCTTTTTGTTATTTCTCTTGTATCAATATATTTTACAAATCTGCCATCAGCACGTCTGCCGATAATAAGATAGTCAAATTCTGGTCCATAAGATTTATATAATGGATATATTGTTATTCCTTCATTTGTATTAATTTTATAAAGTTGAAAATATAAAAAGTTATCTTTTATTGTATTGTTCTTGTTTTTATCACCAAAATAAAATGTATCTCTTGCATTATAATAATCGTAATGAACATATAAAGCATTATCTTTTTCACCAAAACCAGCAATTCCTTTACCATATCTATCAGGATCATTTTTTCTGTTATATTGGCTTCCGTTATTATAGAAAGCATTTTTTACCGAAATACCGCCGCCAACTTGAATAGTGCCAATTTGCCCTATTTCAATCGGTTGGGAAAACTGCATGGCAAAACAATTTCCTGAAAACAGTAAGCATACAAACATCATCAATCCTAAAATCTTTCGCATAATTTTCATCTCCTTCTAAATGAAAAGGCGGTGCAAAACCTGTTTGCAGGTCGTACACCGCCGTTTTCTATCCTAGTTTTTCCGCTGTAATCGTTATTGGCAATAAATCACTGCCCTTTGACAGTTGACTGCTTATAACGAAAGCCGTCTTTGTTTCTTCCTTCGGCACATCCTTTGCCGAAAAGAACGACATAAACGAAAAAGCAATAGCTATACCGAACAAAATGAGCAATATTCCTCTTACTATCGGGTTCATACAAACTCTCCTTTAAACCGTAAAATTCATTACTCATAATATTCTTTGGCGGATACAATTTTTCCTTTTACTCTAAAAGTTTATTTTTTATTCAGATTTTCTCTTTTTCGCCTGATTTTCTATAAAAGTATTATCCATAACCAATACATTTACATATTTCCCGTCTTTAAGTTCTTTAAAATGTCCCAGCATAACCGCTGTACCGTTCATCATAATCCATACAGCCGCCTCAGAATCATTTGTTGTTCCTTGTTTATACAGCGGCAATGTTTCGCTGATTTTCGCAACCATTAAATCATAATTATGTTTCGACTGTTCCAATGTATCCGCATTGAACATTATCGTTATCTTATAAAGTTGATCATTCCAAAGGTTTATTGTAGCAAACGGTGTAGATTGTACTCCGTTTATATCAGCCGGTTCCATACTAAAAGTATACGTTACGGCATTCTCACTCATATAATATTTTGAGTAAGTAACTTCGTAAGACTGCCGAATATCTTCAATACTTTCTCCCCAATACAAATTTCTGAAGCCATTTTCCGTAATGATATCACTTGCTAAAGCGTTTGCTTGGATAATTGCAGATAATATAACACTGCAACATATTATTTTAACTAATCGATACATAGTATTTCTCCATTTACATAATTATTTTAAACGTTCTTCCTTCTCCCTTGATAAAAACTGAATGAAAAAGGAAGACTTCGCTGTTTCATTACCTGGTAATTTAAAGGCATTTATATAAATGATACCAAATAATAAATTTTTTCCTTTTGGTACCCAAATATCAAATTTACTTTCTCCACCTTCTTGCTTTGTTTCAGAAGACATTGGATTGCCCCAAATATCTTGAACTATCTTTTTTAATTTATCGAGATGTTCTAATCTATCTTTAGGAATGTCCCAACTACTAATCATTGATACACCTGATAGTTTATTATTAAAAAATGTCAATGTTATCGGCTGTTCTATAGATACATCATATCCTTCCAACGGATTAATGAATGCCTTATAGCTTGTAGTTTTTTCTTCATCATCATATTCTTCAAATTCAAGCGAGAAATTCTGTTGTACTTCTTCTAACGGCTGACCTAAATAAATTTGATTGAGAATTTTGTCTGGTGATTGCGATTCAGCAAAACAAACACTTGTTGTTAAAATCAATACACTTAAACCTAACAGGCAAATAAATCTTCTTAACATAAAGAAGCACCTCTTTCCTATACGTTACAATAAATTACCACGTTTTACCTTATTACCTCTTTTGAAATCGCCCTTTTGTTTTTTTATTTTGCCAACAGAATAATTTTTGCTGACTTCAACGATTTCTATTGTTCCCAAAAGTTTTTCTTTCACGCCGATAAATTCTCCTGTTTGAGGCTGTATTAATGGAGCACCTTCTTCATAAACAGTATAAATATCATTTAATTGAACTCCGTTTTCATAACCTAAATTAAAATATACTTTTTCACTTATCATATCTACACTTAAAATTTCCCCGGATAATGGATTTACCTTATTCATTTCAACCATGATTTTATCAGCTGCATCTATTGCAGCATTGCATATAAGATTATTAGCATTTGTTGAAAAATATTCTGGCAGGATATTCGTGTTTGTTAAATCATTTAAACGATTGTAAACAATACTACTGTCTGTACCGGATACTACGTTTGAATTTAATACAATTCCCGTTTTGTTATCGACTAAATGTAATTCACAAACTACTTTAGCTTTTAATCCAATATAAGCAACATTGTCAAATGGAATAACCTCTGCACTGATTACTGTACCAATCAATGTATAATCAGCACCGGAAATATTACCTAGTTGTATAGCCTTATCACCTTCTATCTTAGTAAGGTCCTGTATTCTCATTTCCTGTAACATTTCATCTAAATCGCTGCGGTCTAGCACAATATAATTTTTATGCTGCACCAATCCGCTTAGAACGGCAGATTGCAAGTTATTACAAGCCATATCGCCATATTCCGTATGCACAGCGTTTATAAAATTACCTACAGCCACTTTTTTTACAGCAGTTTCACCAATTGTATTCAAACTTAATATCATTACAAAAAGTAACAAACTATATAATTGTAAATATTTTTTCATATGCAATACCTGGTTCAAATTTCTTATCTTAAGCTACCGTCCTCTAGTTCCAATATTAAATAATATTTATCTTTAATATAAAAACGAGTAATTGTTACAGCAGTATCTGTTCTATTCCATTCTGTTATATGCGGTTTATTTTTCAAATTAGAATAGTATCTATCCCAGATATTTGGATCTCCGAAACTATCTGTAATTCCTTGCCGTAAAATTTTATTGTTATGCCAGTTATCCTGATTTGAATGATTCAAAAACGTAATCTTTATCTTGGCCAATCTATCATGATAGAAATATATTTCTATAGTCGGTATAGCTTTGAGATTGTATACATAAAGGAAATCTTTGTGAATTTTATACTTTGTGTAAATACCGTCAATTTCATAATCATTTAAATCAATATCATAATTTTGAGCTATCTGTTCTATTGTCTGTCCCCAGTACAGATTATTAAATCCCTTATCATGCACAATATCATCCGGACCGGCAAAAACAACACTAGAACTGAATATCATAGTAATAACAAATACCATAGCAACATAAAATCTTTTCATAATAATATCTCCTTTTTTCTTACAAATATATGTCTAATTAAAATAATCTTATATATTTAGTTCTATTTGTAAGTACAGTTATAAATTGTTCATATAACAAAAAATCCCATTTATTTGTTGCTTTATTATATCTTAGAAGAATACTTAAATTTGTTTCCTCTGTTAAAAAATTATTACTATTAAGTATGTCTTCTGCTGCTTCTTCATAAGCTTCAACATAATATACAAAAGCTACATTCATTACATGTGAAGATTTTGTATTTCCATTAAGTAATTTTTTTTCATCTATTTTTATTTTGCTTTTTAATTTTTCCCTAAACTTATCATAAAAATATTTTCTATCTATTGTCGTTATATATGCGCTCATATGTGTATAATTTTTATCTTTTTCTTTTTTCATTGCTTCTTCATTAATTTCAACACGAAATTTTGTTTTATTACGAAGTTTTTGATTAACGGCTAATAATCGATTAAACTCTTGTTGAGTACATACATTACCTTCTTGTAATACTTTATAACGTAATATTTTTTTATATTCTTCATTTTTTAAATTAAATACAAATTCACTTATACTATCTTCATATCCTGTATCTTTGGCAATACTAACATCTTCACTAATAGCTACATTTAAATATAAATTTGCAACTTCTATTTCAGATAATTCTTTTTTGCTACAACCAGCAACAAGTATTGAAATTATTAATATTGTGCTTATAAAAACTTTTTTGTACATAAATTAACACTCCTATCTAATAATTTGTTCTTCTCCTTGTGCAACACTAAACCATTGAGCGTTTTCATCCCATTTAAAATAAAAATTACCTTTTGCTATACCATTCATACTATAACGCCTTCTATATTCCATAATTAATGTATCTCCCTGAGTTGATAAATCCCTGTATATAACAGGAGAAACACCTTCTCCATTCCAACCAAAATATCTTCGAGTTATTTCATTTGTATCAATATATTTTACAAATCTACCGTCAGCCCGTCTGCCGACAATAATATAATTAAGTTCCGGTCCATATGTGTTATATAATGGATATAATGTAATTTGTTCATTTGAAGTAATTTTATACATTTGTACAATCAAATAATCATTAGCAATTGTATTTTTTATATCCTTACCGCCAAATCTAAGATCATCTTTTCCAAAATTATAATGAACATATAATGCGTCTTTTCCATTCCCATAACGTGCTATGCCTTTTTCGTAACCTTTTTTATTATTTGGAGTAAGTTTCGTATAATAATTTCCATCATTATATGTAGCTCCCTTAATCATTACTCCACTACCGCCTGCCTGCTGATAGCCTGTAATACCTATTTCTTTAGGCTGAGAAAATTGCATAGCTAAACAATTCCCAGAAAATAAAAAACAAATACTAAGTATTAATCCGAAAAATTTTTTCATGATATATTCCTCCTTTATTTATAATTAGATAATTAACATTTATATGTAATAAAAAATTTGTAGTGGCAGCTCCTAAATAGGGGAGCCGCCATTCAAATTTTAAGTTAAGTTCATCAGTTTTACTTTTAAAATTCTACGCACAGATTCGTTTAATCTATCTTCACTGATTGTACCGTTCTGTACTGCTTTTAATATCCCATTATAAACATCAATTTCATGCTCATATTCATGACATACCAGCACTATATCCGCACCAGCCTGAACCGCTTTAACGCCAACTTCTTCAAAACTGTAATGTTTGGAAATTGCGCCCATTTCCAAGTCATCAGTAACGATAATTCCCTGATAACCCAGTTCATCCCGCAGTAATTCTGTTTGAATTTTGGCTGAAAGACTAGCCGGCATATCTTTATCAAAAGCAGCATACGTCAAATGAGAAACCATTATAAAATATTTATCCAGTGTAAGTTGATTTATGGCGGATTTAAACGGTACCAAATCTTCATTGTGCAGTGTTTCACTATCTGCTGTTACGCTGTAAGAGTCAATATGCGTATCTATTTTGCCTTTACCTATGCCCGGAAAATGCTTCAAACAATACAACATATCGCTTTCTTCATAACCTTTACCCGCACTGATTACAAAATCCGCTACTTCATCTGCACTCGTGCTATAAGAACGGCGGTCATTTGAACCGACATCGGCTACCGGAGCAAAATTTAGATTTATACCCAAATCTTTTAATTCCGTTGCCGTTTTTTTCGCCCATTCTCTTGCTTTAGCCGGGTCATTCGTTGTACCGATTTCCTGAGCAGACGGCGGTGGCATTAATTCATTTTTCATGCGCACTACATCGCCGCCTTCTTCATCAATCCCGATAAACAGCGGTAATTTTCCCGGTGCTTGTGATTGTAAATCAGCCGTTAATTTTTTTACTTGCTGTTTATTTTCCATATTGCGGTCAAAAAGAACAATACCACCGATATTGTATTCATTCAGCATATACAGGCTATCATCATTTACCTGCGTACCCTGTATGCCAATCATAACCATCTGCCCTACTTTTTCCGCCGGTGTCATTTGATTTAAAACGGCTTCAACACGCTCATCTGTCGAAAGTGTTTTATCATTAATTATGGAACTGATATCTTTTTGCGATACTGTTGTTTTTTCTTCTAAAACGCATCCAGCCGAAAATGCACCAACCATAACAATGCAAAATAGTATAAACAGTATTTTTTTCATTCCCGAATTCATTCAAAATGTTCTCCTGTTTTATCTGCTACAATTGAGTCTATTCTCCAATTGCCGTTTTCTTTTATGAGTATCGTCTTGCCTTTAAATGTCTGCACTTTTACTCTGTTATTATCTTTATCCCGTGCTTCCAAATCATAAGAAAATTCTACTCTGTTTATTTCGGCTGAAATCAACTGCAAATTAGAAGGATTGCTGGACAACGTTTTATCAAAACCGGGAGCCCAGCCTTCATATGTCATACGGTTTTGAAAATCTTTGGAAAGATAGCCATACGCCCTGCGCAGATTATGTTCCGTTATAGATTTATGGTATTCAAAAAATCTGACTCCCGCATCAGAAACATCTGTATTCTTCTGTTTTTCCGCATTTGGCACGACTTTTTCTTTCAGATAATCAAGATTTGCCGCTTTCTGTTCTGCTGCCGGTTCTTTATTTTTTTCCTTATCAGCAGATTGGACTTCCTCCTGTTTCGTTTCTTCTGTTTTTGCTTCCTCTGTATCAGTTGCCGCCTGTTCAACAGTAGTTGTATCTGTTGTATTTTCCATAGCTTTATTACTGTTGACAAAATATATTCCGGCTAATACGCCGATTAAAACAACAATGATAATTATTAGAATATATCTTAGCTTATTTTTCGATTTCGGTTTTGCATTTTGCAGCATATTCGACGGTACATTCAATATCGGTTGTTTTCTTACTGCTGTAGGCGGATTTAAATTTATATTTTCTTCCGGTTTTTTCGTTCCGCAAGCACCGCAAAATTTATTAGTATTTATCTTACCGCATTTCGGACATTTCCATTCATTATTTTCCATATCTTATCTCCATTACTTACTCCATTTTTCTATGGCAGCATCACCCATAGTCTGTAAATCATGTATTACTGCACCCAGTTCGTTAATCATTCTGTCTGTATCCTGCGTTGGAGCACTTTTTAAAGTTTTTAAAGCACCATTGCCGAAAGAAGTCAATGGCCCAACACCTAAAGTTATGGTCGCTCCTGTGCCTCGGCTGGAAAAAATCTTAAACAGAAAACTTTTTTGAATACTGCCTAAAATTATAAGTATACCGATCACCATCACAAGTAAGCCCATCAGATTTATTTCACTGTGCGAACTATATCTGCCAAACCATGAAACGGTTGTAACTGTAAAGTTGGAAAAACCTGCAAGCGTAACCAATAGCCCGATAAGAATTCCCCAAATACTAATATTTCTGCCACAGTAAGAGTCAAATCCGCCGATTGAATCTATAGATACTTCACTGTTTATACGGCTTGTCGGTCCTTTGCCCTGAAAAATTACACGTTGATTAGTTATCGTCAAATAACCTTTGCAGTTGAGAACGCTAATCCAATGGAAAAAGCTCTGTATATAACTGCATTGATATTGACGTACAAATACTTCACCTTCCGCCAGAACCAAACCGTGCATCTGCGGCATATTATAAGCAGGATTAGGAGCATAGTTATACGGCTGCTGATAATTTTGATACATTGGCTGCGCATACGGTTGCTGTGTATAAGTCTGCTGCTGATACTGATGTGCCTGCTGTTCATTTATCGCTTGATTTACTTCATTTTGCGGAGCCGAATTTGGCTGAACCTGTTCTGAAACAGATTTACCATTATCTTTAGATACGTTAATATTGTCCGTTTCAGCATTAACTGCATTGACAACAGCACCGCAATTAGGGCATTTTGTAGTTCCTTCCGGTAATTTGGTTCCACATTCTTCACAAAAAATCATAATCAAAACCTCCTATTTTTTATATCGTGTATAATAAACCTCATTTTTAATTATTATAGTATCTAACTGCTTATTCGGAAGAAAATATACATATATTTCATTTTCTAATGAACTAATTAAATAGCCTTTATTTTCTTGCCATATTTTTAATACTTGCCAATCATTTGTATTAGAAAACTTATTTTTAGCATATTTTTCTAAGTTATTTAAAGCCTTTTCTTTCATTTCTTCTTTTTCTTCTTCAGATATATACCAATCTTTGCGAGTGCATTGAATATGTTGATATTCATAAAAATAGCAATCTCCACTAAATATTACCCATACATGACCAGAGTTATCGATAACAGCATTAATTATTTTGTCCTTATATTTAAAAGTATATCCTTTGCCATATTTTTCATCTAATTTACTGTTTTCTCCATTGAAATAAATTTCTTCAAAACCACATTGTTTAAAAGTATTTATTACGTTCCATGCTTCTTCTTCTGTTAAATCAACTCCTGTCATAATTTTTTGAAGTTCTTCTGCTTCATCAAAAGCTCTTTCTGTTTTAATATTAGTTGCTTGTATCATTTTTTGCCAAATATTATTTTCATTTGGATAAAATTTTCCGGCCTCAATAGATACTACAAATAATAATACGCAAATAACTATACTGAGAAAATAATTCAGATTCAGTGATTGCTTTCCTTGTTTAATCAGTTTATAAATTATAAATAATATACATCCGATAAATGCTATCACAGAGCCCAATCCTATAATACTCAATAACATTCCCATAACATCACCTCGCTGATTTCTAATTAAAAATACTCATATCCATGCCTGCTTCCTGCAAAGCCTGTGCATATTCCGGGTCATTTTGCAGCTCCAGTTTAAAACTTTCCTTAAACTGTGGGCTGTTTTTTACCAGATTTTCAAACCGATTGACAACCTCCGGTGCTGTCTTTAAATATTCGGTATATTCCAAACGCTTAATCCGGTCGGCCGTCCGCGCATACGGCATATAGTAAAAGACAAGATTTCCCATATTGCCCTTAATTATCAGCCTTGCTCTATAATCGCCGTTTTGCCATGTATAGCGCACCCTGTCGGCTACCGTTATACTACTTGCAGGATTTCCCCATTTACCGATTAGTAAATCTTTCAGACATTCGCCATTTCCTTCAAATTTGAACAGTACATTTTCCAGCCTGTTTTCATAAAACTCCAGCCGTATATTTTCCTGAAAGACCGTATCTGCCAAATAAAACATTGCACACGCTTTATCATAACGCACAATAGCGTCATCATCTATTTGCCGTTGGGATTTAAGCAGATAATTATTCTCATAAACATCTGTCAACGAGGCTCCTAGCTCCAGCCCGCACATTTCTGACAGCTGCGCCTGAATAGGATTTACACTAACTGCATTTTCTATAGTATTTACATTTATTACGTCTTCTGTTGTGGATATATCATTTTTGCTTGAATAGTAATCTATATTTCTATCTATTGGAAAAGCACTTGTTATTGATGATAAAATACCGATTATCATTAAACTTAGAAATAAAATTTTCCTCATTATGTTCACCTCTTTTTATAACATTACATACATAAAACTATGCTGCATCCTTCGTCATATAAACGCTCAAATACGTGTAATTTTTGTTTTCCAGTATAAAAAGTGGTGGCAAAAAATCTCTCATATCTATACACGATATTGACAACAACCTGTCTTCTTGTACAGATACAGCTTCTCCCGGAAGTAAAAATTCAAGTTTGCCGAAATTTTTAGGAGTTATTTGCATAAGTTTCTGCTGGAGAGATTTTATATCTTCAAGACTGGCATACGGTGTACGAAAATGAATTGTTACTAAAAGATTATTTTTAAAACCTAATGAAATTGGTTGTTCTATATCTATACCATAAAAATCAAAGGAAGGAGCTATTATTGAATAATATATTTTATCCTCTTTGGGCTGTTCATCAAAAAGGATATATTGCTGCTGAATTTTTTCTTTTGTTTCACCAAAATAAAACTCACCGATACCATTTTCATGAAAACCTGCAAAAGCTGTTGCAGCTGTAAAACAAAATATACATATTGTTAGAAAGAATATTTTCATCATAAACTCTCCTTCCTTAATTTATTAATCAATTATCATTTATATCATTGAAATCATCATAAAAATCTTTTATCGCTCTGCCGAACATGGCAAATGTGTCTTTATCCGCTTGGCGATTTTCCGTTCGTTTATAAATCAAATTCCCTGCTTTATCCGTTACTAAAAATTCTGCTGTAAAATACTGTTCATATTCATAATACCCGTCTGAATATACTTCAAGTGTTACCGGCTCATATGTTACATTGCCATTTGTATCCACATGTTCAGCATATTCCTGTAAAGTATATTCTTCCGGTTCAATGTATTTTTCCGATACATTCCATGCCGTTACATTGACTGTAACAATCGCATCAGCCATACTTACATCATTAACCACTTGAAAATTTTTCAGCTTTTTCATATTCTCATCCAGCGTTACCAGATTTTTATATAAATCAAGCTCTGAAACGGTACATTCCGGCGCATAAACAATTTCTGGTTCTACATAAACAGTTTTTATCTTTGTAAAATCATATGTAGCATCTTTCCATTCGGTGTGTTCGGCAAAAGCTACAGTTGAACATAACAGCAATGAAAAAATAATGCTTAGATTTAAAAGAGCTTTTCGCATGAAATAACCTCCTTACTTTGTTTTGTTAAACTCTTTAAAAAAATTTTTTACAGCCCGTTCAAACATGTTTTTGTTTTCTTTTTCATCTTCACGTCTGTCAACATATACATAAGCGGTATAGTTGTCTCTATCATACACAGTGAATTTAACGGTGAAAAACTGAATATACTTGCGGTATCCGCCGCTCACCGATAACTCCGGATATTTTGAATATGCCTTGTTGCCGTATTCGTCCTCATAATCAACAACGGTCGTCCATTTTACTTCTGATTTCTGCGGCACATATTCATCTCTGCTGCTCCATTCCACAATACTTGGAACAATTACAAAATCCGCCATTTCTTTATTAGATACAATTTTATACTTTTTCAATTGTTTTTGATTTTCTTTTATAGCATTAGCAATATTGGCTTTATCAACATCAAACAGAATAGTTCCCGGATAGTATTCAATATTAGGATCAATATAAACGGTTTGTGCCGCGGAGAAATCTACGCCTTTATTTTTCCACTCTACATTCTCCGCAAAAACTGCTGAACTGAAATATAGCAAAGTTGCACTGATTATACAGAAATATTTATACACTTTTTTCATATAAAATCACTCCGTTTCTAATCTTTTGCTAATTTATTAAAATCTTTATAGAAATTTTCTATGCTATCTTCTATTTCTTTATGAATTTTATTGTCCGTACTATATCTGTTTTCTGTCCGTTTATAAATGACTTTGCCTTCGTTATTGGTTACCGTATATTCTATGCTAAAATTATCTCGATATACATAATGACCTTCTGTATAAGCATCAATATCTATATATTCAACATGAGATTTATCCCGAATTTCATCAACATGACGTTCTATTCCCGTTGTCGTATAATATTTTTCATCTACCCAATAATTATCACTGTACCATTTCAATATATGTGCTTCGATAAAAGCATCTGCAATAATTTCTTTATCTACAATTCTATAATTTTTTAAACGCGTACTTTCATCATTCCATATAACCATATTGTAAAGCATATTAAATTCAGGTATCTCACATCCATCAGCATAGCTTATTTCAGGATTAATATATATTTTTTTTATAGACTTAAAATCAAAAGTACTATCTTTTTCCGTTGTTCCACTGGCAACAGTTATAGATGAAAATCCTGTCAATAACATAAAACAAATAAAAAAACATATATTTATTCTTCGCATAACATCACCTTCTATCTCAACCTATTAAATTTTTTAAAGAAATCTTGTGTTGTGTTTTCAAAGATATCTACATTAGTTTGTGTTTCTTCTTTACTTTCAAACATATAAATATATAAAAGGTTATCATCTCTATCTGTTACGCTATATTTAACGGTTAAATACCATGGATACTGCATATCACCACCAATAATTTCTGGTACAGGATAATCAACATAAATTTGTTTTCCGTCTTCATTTTCATATTGAATATCTCTTACGCTGTCAATATAAGTCCATTTATGTTGATATTCTTCTGCCTGCCGCCAATCGACTATACTAATATCGACAAAAACATCAGCTTGCTCTGGCGAAGTTACTTTATTATATTTCTTTAGATATTTTTTCTGCTGTTCATAGATAATACTATCTAGTCGCATCTTATCCATATCATCAATTACTATCCCATCATAAATAATAGGTTGCATATTAATATAAACATTATTTATTTCTTTAAAATTTACATATTTATTTTCCCACTCAATTTCATGGTCATAATGATTAGCTGAAACTACATTACATAAAAACACTAATACTATACCAATTAACACTAAATAACGCATAACATTAACTCCCTATCAATTTTTAAGCTGATAATAGTGCATTACTTGATTTATTATCATAATATCAACGATATCCTTTTCAGTGGCAGTTATTATTCTTTTTTCACTTGGGGTTGTATTAACATGTAATATATTTCCATTTATGTCATTAAAAGTATACTGTCGAGTATATATACTCCTTTCATATGGATCAAAACATTCTTCTCTAACTTGATAGGCTATTCCATCAATAAGCTTTTTTTCTTTGTCTGTGAAATTCTTAGCTAAATCCGCTTTAAATTCATCATTAAATTCCATTTTCAGTTTAAAAACTAATAAATCAGCAGTATTATCATAATAAATATCATCTGTATTCAGATACAATTTAAAAGCATCCGTAAAACTAACATCTTTCCAACTCTCCGCAAATACCGTACTATTTATCATCAGCATACATATTGCGAAAAATACACATATACGCTTTTTCATAAAAATCTACTCCTATTTCTTTTTATCCGCCAGTAAAATTGACCACCAATATTCATTCGGTTTTTCTGTACTATTAACAAAACCTACTCCTAAATAACGATATTTCTTTTTCAATAATTTTTCAGTCTTATATGTGTTAGGAAATCCAGCTACATCATCTATTAAACTACTAATAATTTGTTCAGATGGCGTACCCCATATATCGTCTATTGCACTTGTTCCTAAGTTTTGTTCTATTATGTTTTTATAGTTTTTATCTTTTAATACAAGCGCTCTATTCTTTTCATCTTTAAACATATATTCACCCATTTTACATACACTGCTTTCTTGTGCTCTGATTGCGGCTTTGCGGCAAAGCTCTTCATCTAAAATCAACGGTTCCAATCCTGCTGCTACTCGTTCCTTATTAAATGCTTCCAAAACCTCCTGAGCATAATTATTTTTCGGAATAGAAACTTTTATTGATGAACCGTATTGCGAAGAAGGTACTACATGAAAAGTTTTTACTATAGCTGTATATTTAGTTGGATTTTGATATGATTTGCCTGTCGGAATGGTAACTGTTTCCATTACTTCTGGAAAATAAGCTGTAATAGTTGTATCTCCTACTTCTGTAAATTTTATTGCATCGTTATATATATTTACCGTAATGGGTTCAATATTATTTAAATTTGTAGCATCATAATATATCTGTACACCTTCTACCGGCGGCTGCCATATATCACCGACTTGTACTGTTTCTTCACCCATATAAGTTTTTTCAACTTTCCAAGCCGCAAAAACGGAACTTGTCAGTAATAAGCAACAAATAAAAGTTAATACAATATATCGTTTAATCATTGTTATCACCTTTCTTTTAAAGATATGCTGTAAATAAAATCAGATTACAGCATATCTTTTTTCGTTTAATATTGACGCATATCAATATTCACCGTATCGAGGCATCGTTGCAAGGCATCCGAATACGCTTTTATTTGAGATGAACTTTCCCAATATGATGGTGTATCGTAACCTTCCATGTCTATACTGTCTTCATAAACATAATTATCATTAGCTATATCCAAAATTTTTATATCACATCGTATTGATGACATATCGTAGCTTGAATCATCTTCATTATATACTCGTCCCGCACCATAATCTGTTACCGATACAAAAAATACATAATCCGCATTTACCATACTGCCGACAAAACTTATATCACTTTTACCCCAATTTCTTGAAATACCACGTTCCTTAACGAAATTCTTTTTAGCAACTACAGTATCATCATATGATAAAATCTCAAAACGTGGATACGGAAATACTCTTGTTGCCGTTCGTACAATTCGCGCTTTTATATCATAAGTATTAGCAATACTAGAAGGTAAATCAGTTAATACAGCAACTTTTTCTGTTGTTTGATTTATATTTGGTTGAGCAAAACTTGTTGTTGTTAAAGTAAACAAAATAATAAAGCAAAATATAATTTTTTTCATAAATATACCAGCTTTCTAATCAAAAAATAATTTTAATGTTTCTCCATATTCTGGTTTATTAGCAAAATATGCTTTTATATCATTTACTACCTCTGTGTCGTTTTCAAATATTTTTTTATAACTATTTATTGTCATTTTCATACCATCTTCAAACATTTTTTTGCCTCTTTCTCCCACATAATATTGATTTTGAATATTTGAATTTCCTTTACTATATTCCATATAACCTTGACAATATTCTATATAACTGATAACTGATTTTAACACTATTTTTCTAGATAAAAATTTTTCTGAAAAACTTATATAGCCTTGTGCTACAGTAAGATAATATGTTCCACTCTCCCAAATATATGATTCAGTAGTTCTATTAATTTGTTTTTCTTGTTCTGTTGGTTGATTAATAAAAGTAGGCTGCCCTAATTTATTTACAAAATACTCCTGTATTTTTTTTGTTTTTTCAATATTATTCCCATCAAATACAATCACTAAAGAACACAACCTATTATCTGCAATATTTGCAATAGTTTCTTTTTTTAATATTACTCCAGCAATTCCTACAGTTTTTAATGGTATTGTATTTCCTTGAATAGCATCTGTTATTAACAAATTCTGTTGATTTAATTCTTCAACAGTTTCTCCAATATAAACACCCGTTATTTCATACATATTTTGTTGTATAAAATTATCTTGTGGTGAATATGCTAATACCGAAGATAATGATATTAGCATAATAAAAATAAATGACACAAATATTTTAATCATAATAATCTTCCTAATATTGTAAATAATTATAAAATTATCTATAAAGTGTAATACTAAATCTAATATTACACTAAAAATCAATGACATTAAATTTCAAACATTACAGCATAATTATCAAGAAAATGACTGCGTTGGTTTTCAGCAAGAATTCTATCTGCATCTTCTACTGAAATTACAACATCACATTTATTGACAGTTCTTTCGCGTACTCCAACAGCCTCAATAACAAGTGGTTTTATTCCAGCACGAGAAGTACCAGCAGATACTTTTCCCCAACCTTCAGGGCCTTTTGCATAACCAACTACACCATAATCAATAGCGTATTTTTTATCAACATTGTACACACCATAAATTGCTCTACCATTTGTATCATAAATAGCTGGGCAGAAAGTTCGCACTAAACCTTTATCTCTAACATTAATAACAAGTCCACTATAATTGCCAGAGATACTAACACCTGTACTTGGTACATAATCAGCACTTGGAGCTGGAACTGGTACAGGAGCTTTATCGCCCACAACAGCTGTAATTGCTACATCAGCAATACTGCCTACGCCATAAACTGGCACTGCCATCGTAACTCTATAAACTCCATCCTGAGATTCTTCAGAAATAACACGTGCACCTGTAATAATACCGTTTACTTTGGTATGAATTACATCATCTTTCAACATGAAATTTTCTACCGTAGTTTCAGAATCAATAGCAACACCTTTTACTGATTCTAAAAGATTACGTTGTGCATCTGCAACAGCAGCTCTTCTAGCCAAAACTTTAGCTGCCCCTGCTGGCATTCCACTTGGCATACGACCATAACCTTCAGCAGTGATAGTTTCCATAGAATTATTAATTTGATACTGAGCTGCATATACTGCTGTTGGCGCAGTATAATCATTAAGTGGTGCAGCCCCAACTGCTACAGAAAACGCCAAGACACTTGAAAGAGCTATTAAAGACTTTTTCATAAAAAAACTTCCCTTCTAAAATAAAATAATAATATTAATAAGCGGAAATACTCAAAGTATTGTATGATAGAGACTGCATATTTATATTAAAGTTAACCGCTTGATTTAACTGATTAAATAATGTTTGTGGAGTTCCAGAAAATTTGACGGAAAGCGTCGCTTTACCGTTGTTGTAATCCGTTACCATAGAGCTTTCTACGCCGCGTATTTTTTGTATAGCACTATTAATAGCATTTATTTTATTAAAATCCGTTGCTGTTACTACTACTTCTAAATTTTGACGAGTACTACTGCCATAATTTAAAAGTTTTTCGACTATATAATCTCCCATTTTTTCGCCAGCATCATTTAAAGCTTTTTTCCCAGCAATATATTCAGTTAAATCTGCTGCTGTACCATATGTACCATTAGCAGAAATAATTTGACCTGTTTTAGCAATAAAAATCTTTGCTTCTAAACGCGCTTTACAAGAAACGATACCAGTGTTTCCTCCATTTGGTAAAAACTTACCAACGTCACCAACGCCTTCACTAAAAGCTTCTCCAACAATTAAAATGTCTACATTACGACTTCTCGCTATATTTTCCATATCTTGTTTTGTAAGTGCACTTAACTTATTCAAGCTATAACGTGTATCACTAATATCTGTAATACGCGAAAAGCCTGCATCAATTAATTTTCTAATTACTGCTGTTTCACCCGCTGGGTCTGGAACACGTGCTCTAATATGATATTCCGGAATAACTACAGCAATTTTAGGATCTCGTAATTGTCGATTAATAATGCCCAAACGAGTAAGTTCATTCATTAATTTGGAATTAGGATTAGTATCCACGTTCGCATTAATCATAACTTCATACGTTCCATCACCATTCATTTTCTGAGATATGACCGTATAATTTGTAATATAACCACGTGATTGCGTGTAAATTTCATCATTTATAAGCATATTATTTTGTACTAATGTAGCTGAATCAACCAATGTTCCTACAGCTTGTTCAACTGCATTTCTAAGTGCATCACGTTCAGCTTCATCAGTAGTTGTTCCATAACCAGATATAGTAATCTGTTGAGCTGAGGCTATATTGAACCAACAAAAAAATACCATTATACATATATAAATGATTTTTTTCATGGATTATTCACCTCGTTTAATCTTATCTCCAGTTTTAAACGCAGATTTTTCTTTCTTTATTTCAGCTATAGAATAATTTGATTTAACATCTTTAACTTTTACCGTACCAAGAGTTGTTTCTTTTATACCAAGAATTTCACCTGTTACTGGATGTACAAGTGGAGTTCCTTCTTTATAAATAGTGTATGTATCACCTTCACGAACACCATCATCGTATCCTAAATCAAAATAAACAACGTCTTCAGCTCTATCTACATTCAAAACTGTTCCTGTAAGAGGTGTTATTTCATTCATTTTTTCTAATACTTTAACAGCTGCATTGTGTGCCGCACCACTTATTAAAACACGTTCATTAACAGAAACACCTGGTGAATACATTTGGCTATCTGTATCAGAAATAACATCAGAATACAATACTGAACCTGTTTTATTATCAACAAAATGCATTTCAAATGCTACTTTACCTTTATATCCTCTGTATAAAATATTATCAAACGGTATTACTTCGGCTGTAAGTACTTTTCCAACTAAAGTATAATCGGCGCCAGATAAATTACCTATTTCAATAGCTGATTTACTATCTACTACACCAGAATTTTGTAATCCCAATTCTCGAAAAATTTGGTCTAATTGAGCACGTTCCACTACTTCATAATTTTTGTTTTGTACAAGTCCGCTAAATATATTAGATTCTAAATTACTACAAGCTAAAGTACCATAACGGGATTTAGCCCCATTGGCAAAAGTTCCTATTGCTACTTTTTTTATTGCCGCTTCGGTAGTTATAAATGTTCCCGCTAAAATGAAAACAAATACAAAAAGACTTGTTAATCGTAAAATAAATTTCTGCTTCATATGTAATCCTCCCAAAATAAATAAAAAATAAAATTATTATGTTATGGTAATTAAGCCAGCCTAAAACAAACTGGCTTAATTACTATAATAGCCTATGTTATCTTTATAAAGTTGTCACATCATAAAAACTATCTGCTTGATTATCAAAAAATCTCATATTATATGCCATATAAAAAGCCATTTCTGCCATTGCAATGATATCTGGTTCTGTTGTATTTAAATCCATATAATTAGAATTTTTATATTTATAATGATAATCGCCATATAAATTAGTAAATACTACACTACGTGCATCAATATTATATTTAAATTCCCAAGTATTCATCTTTCTATCCATTGGCTTAGAAACATCTGCACTAAATTCATTAACCTTTATTGTATAATACGGTGGATTATAATTTGAAACTTTTAATGAAGTTTTATCCAAATAATAATCAACATGATTATCGCTCACATTAGAATAATTATTGCAATAAATCTGCACATATTTTTCTGGATAATCAAGATCAAGACCAACACAGTCAAAACCCATATCCGTTAACTCAGAATTTAATGTAGCATTATCTTTAGCAAAACTCATTCGTTCTAAGAAAATTCCTGTTAAAACTCTTTCCCACACACTTGGTTTATCTTCTTTATATTCATAATCAGGTGGTGGTGGAGGTGCTTCTCTAGATGATAAAATTACCGGTTTAGGAGATACTACTGTAAAATTTTTCAACGATTTTCTTGGTAATTTATCTCTTTTCGGTTTATTTATCGGTGGTTGAAAACCCTTATTTTCCAGCTTATGTCCTGGTCTTCTTCCCACATTCATATTTGTTTTTTGCCCTGGTTTAGTCATCGGCGGTTTAAAACCCTTATTTCCCGTTCTATGTTCTGGTTTTCTTCCCACATTCATATTTGGCCTTTGTCCTGGTTTAGTTGTCGGCGGTTTAAAACCATTATTTTCCGTTCTATGTTCTGGTCTTTTTCCCACATTCATATTTGGCCTTTGTCCTGGTTTAGTCGTTGGTGGTTTAAAACCATTATTTTTCGTTCTATGTTCTGGTCTTTTTCCCACATTCATATTTGGCCTTTGCCCTGGCTTAGTCATCGGTGGTTTAAAATTATTATTGCCTGATTTATTTACATTTACTTTCGATACTGATTTATGTACTGGTGGATTTGGTCTATTTGGTCTATTTACATTGGATTTTACTGGTGGTCTATGTACCGACGGCTTTGGTCTATTAGCATTAGGCTTTGTTACTGGTTTATGCATTGGCGGTTTCGGTTTATTTACATTAGGCCTTGTTGGTGGTTTATGCATTGTTGGCTTTGGTCTATTTACATTTGGTTTTACTGCTGGTTTATGCTCTGTTTTCTTTGGTGGTGGTTGTTTCTTTTCCGTTTGATTAGGTGGTGGTACAGATGCAGCCTCTGCCCAATTTATATGTATATAATTTAAAGACGTACAAAGGAAAAAAGCTATTGATGCCACACCTATTTTCTTTTTTAAATTTTTTAACATAATTAAGACCCCTTTAAATGATTATATAAAATCATTATTATATCTTTTCATTACCCAATTAAATATAAATTTAAAAATCGTAAATTAATATAATTAATG
>ENA-ORTF01001653-ORTF01001653.1-human-gut-metagenome-genome-assembly--contig:-NODE-1653-length-24990-cov-2.451053_pt1 | contig 24990 bp, 23 predicted proteins | sample MGYA00241908_ERZ509180 | MGnify/ENA primary metagenome ERZ509180 (study PRJEB26280, sample SAMEA2338814) | human gut metagenome | biome: human gut; feature: human-associated habitat; material: faeces... | reverse complement strand
CGTGCTCCTGTCGCCCGTGTTCGGTGGAGTAGCTGCTTTCGTCTTTGCAGTGCCTTGGAGCTTCGTTATAACCTGTTCTGCTGATGCGGCTCTTTGGACCGCAGGCTGTTTCATCGTTATTATGGCTGGCGCGCTCTTGCTGGGCGCACGCGACCTACGCAAGCGAACGCTTCTGCAGCTCATGACTGCAGAAAGCACCCCAGAAAAACCGCGTGGAGCAAGCGCGCTTACGCTCAGCCTTCAGGGAATCTTGGCTTGTATCCTGCTCGTTCTTGTTTGGGGAATGTGCATTGTGCAGCCGATCACCTTCGTTGTGTACATTCTTCCACTAGGTATTGCCGCTGTGTTCGCCACGGGGATGCTCTTTCGTATCTGGGTCGTCACTCGATCACGCCGCGCAGCACGCAATCCGAAGCGATACCTGCGTGGACTTCGCTGCTTTGTCATTCGTCAAGTTGAATCGAAAGTGTCGATGAGTGCGAACGCGATGGGTTGTGTTTGTGTCCTGCTTGCGGTGGCGATCTGCATGATCGTTGCAGGATTTGCTTTCAGTGTAGGGATGCGCGGCGGGGAAGTGAAGATCGAATCGGCTTTTGCGCTCGCGCCGATCGGCTACACCGGTATCTTCTATGGCATCACGTTCCTGGTGGCAGCGGCTGCGGTGCTTGCGCTTCAGCAGATGGCGGAAGGAGCTGACAGTATTCCTCGTTACCGCATCCTTTCAAAGCTTGGCTGTGAACCGGCGCTTATGCGACGCGCGGTTTGGCAGCAAACGGGCCTTTATTTCGGTGCGCCTCTGGTATTCGCGCTCGTGCATTGTATCTTCGGCTTGGCCTTGATCGGATTTCTGGCTTTCGTGCTGGGAAGCTCGTCGTTCGTGCTCATTTGCACGGCAACCATTTCGGGAACGATCGTGCTCTTGGCGCTCTACTACGTGATCACTTCACGCGTCTGCGAGAAGATGCTGCTTCCCCAAGTTGATCGAAGCGATCTGCAAAAGGAGCTCGTTCCAGCCGAGTGACTTCATGCACACAAGCGTGTAAGCGCTGTATAAGGAGCGAACGATGCTGAAGGCTCGCTCCTGGCGGTAGGGGCAAACTGCACAGCTGTCTTTATTCGGTGGTAGTCCGATCGTTCATCCTCTATAATGGTCTCATCAAACGACACTATGTCACTTAGAGGAGTGTTCGCATGAATTATCGGAAGCTTGGCAAGACAGGACTTATGGTCAGCGAGATCGGGTTTGGTCCTGAGTGGATGACGGGAACGCCGGAAGAAACGCGCGCCATCGCTGAGGTGCTGCGTGAAGCAGGCGTGAACTATCTGGACTGCTGGATGCCCGATCCTCATATTCGTGCGAACCTCGGCTATGCCATGAAGGGGCACACGGATGAATGGATCGTCCAGGGGCACATTGGTGCCTGCTGGGTGGATGGTCAGTATCTCCGCAGCCGTGATGTGGCATTGGTAAAACCTGCCTTCGAAGATGAGCTTGCACTGCTCGGCGTTGACCACTTCGAAGTAGGCATGATGCACTATATCGATAGTGTGGATGAATTCCGCGCCTGCCTAGATGGTCCCTATTATGAGTATGTACAAGAGCTGTTGCGTGCGGGAACCATCCGCCATGTTGGTCTTTCGACTCACAACCCCGAAGTTGCCCTTGAAGCAGCGCGGAGGGAAGTGGTGGAGGTCATCATGTTCTCGATCAACCCTGCCTTCGATCTGATGCCTGCTTCTGAAGACGTGAATGATCTGTTCGGGGATTTCGAAGAGGCGGGCGAGCAAATGGAGCCTTTGCGTGCCGAACTCTATAGCTTGTGCGAAGAGAGGGAGATAGCGCTTACGGTGATGAAGCCGTATGCCGGTGGTCGTTTGCTCATGGATGAGCAGTCACCGTTTGGTAAGGCGCTCACTCCTGTTCAGTGCATCCATTATTGTCTGACGCGTCCTGCGGTCGCTTCTGTTTTGGCGGGATACCAGAGCGTCGAGGAGGCGCAAGCTGCACTCGCTTATGTGCAGGCAAGCGAAGAGGAGCGCGACTTTGCCCAGGTGATCGCTGATTCCCCTGCGCGCAAAGCATACTTCGGGCAGTGCACGTATTGCGGTCACTGCCAGCCTTGCGCGGTGGGCATCGATATCGCTACTGTGAACAAATTCGCCGATCTGGCTTCGATCCAGGATACGGTACCGCAAAGCATTCGTGCGCACTATCTTGAGCTGGACAAGAATGCTTCCGATTGCATTGCCTGCGGGAATTGCGAACCTAATTGCCCCTTCGGCGTGAAGATCGTCGAGCGCATGGAAGAGACCGAGCGCCTGTTCGCATAAACGAGCTTACAGAACAGCGTATTCGTAATTCGGTGGTCTGAACTGATCAACGAATTTGCTCGGATTGAGAGTTGGTACTTCAGAGTTTTTGAAATCGCGCTTATCGCGCGTCACAATGAGTTTTTTATTTGGAGGGAAGGGCAAATTCTTGAAAGAACGGAAGCAATGATAGCTGCGTGCCACCTTATTTGAGAGAGCTTTCATCATAGGTGAGTCCGTATTCATGTTCTAATACATCCAAAAACTCCTGTGCAGACATAGCTTTTATAGGCGATTTTCCAACCAGCTCTTTGTCGCGTGTTATCAGATACTTTGCAGGAATATGCTTTGAAGCGTGTGCGATCAAATAATCTTCTATGTCGCTCCAGTCGGACTTCAGTGCTCCACGAAGATCTGCTGCATAGGTGCCACACACCATGAAAACATCCAACGTTGCTAGAAGGGCATGCTTTACCTCTTCTGCTGGAGCATGCTTTCTTAAAACATAATAAGCATCAGCATACGACTGCGTGCTTGCCCATATCTGCAGGTCACCAAAAACAGCAGCGATGCATAGTTTCTTAATGTCGTTGACGTAAGGTCTCCTGACCGCAACAAGATCGATGAGCGCGTTAGTATCAAGCAGTATCTTCATATTTATTCGCCCTTACTGCTTGCGCAAATCGCTTGTCTGCTTTGATATCATCAGGAATGTCAAGATCAAGCATGCAGTTCTTAAACATGTTTTTGATCAACTGTTTTTGGTCTTTCGACAGAGCTCGTTTCTTTTGTTTGCTTTTAGACGGGTGAGCTGTTGGCAAAGCATGCTCTTCAAGAACATATTCAAAAGCAGCATTCACAAGATCGCTCGTGGAAGCCCCAAGTGATGCTAATTGGATGCTCGCCTGCGAATAGAGAGCATCGGGAATTCGTGCAGAAATCATCTTGCTCATTGATGCCCTCCTACCATGTATGACGTATGACAATTATATCATATCTTGTATGCTAACTCTTTATACAAGACACAAGACGCAAGACGTAGGCCCCCTTTTTGCGCGGAGCCAAAATTCCTGGGAGCATCGCTTGGTCTTGAGGATAACTAGATCAGTGCTGCTACGAGGTAATGCTCGGGTCGTATTCCTTTAAAAGCTTCAGCAGCTCTTCTGCGTGGGAATGACGCTTTTTGGTGGCTGTTCCCACGATGGCGATGGAATCGTAGCTGCCATATTTCTTGAAGAAATCGGGAATCGCGTTATCGGCTTTAAGTTCTTCGGCATACTTCTTGAAGTATTCTTCGTAGGGCATGCCCGCATCTAAATAGGCATCGAGTAACGACTTCGTGGGGGAGTATTCGACATCGTGCACATAATCGGCATGGGCGATCACGTGGGTGAAGTATTCGAGATCTTCTTGTTTGGTGAAGCCTGAAAGCTGATTCGTGTTCTTGAGGCGGATGTCGAGCACGAGTGTCGCCTTCCATCCGAGTATCTTGTTGAAGAATTCTTCTGCGGTTGTTTGATATGCGCTCAGTACGTTGATCTTCATTGTTACCCCTCCAGCCGTGCGTTACCAGTTTCGCTCTTGCAAGTCCAACACGTTTCAAGTCTAAGACACGAGCAAGCTCTAGTTCGACGACGGTAGGTTTGCGTTACGGTCTTGATGATTGCGTGTTACGGAACGCTTCGTAAGAAAGAATCTGGAGAGCGTTTCATTTTTGTGGCGCGGCAAGACGTTCTGCAGCGCGATGAAAAGAGCGAGCTGCCATCAGGGTTTCCTTATGTTCACAAATCATCGACCGATTGGTTGCGGCGTCTGAGCTGGTTATTGCTTGTTCTAGAATCAAGGCTGTTCAAGACATTCGGCAATCCAAGGCATCCAACAGCCTTCACAGATGGGTCTAGCATGAGACAAATCGGAAGAACAAAGGAAAAGTCGACGCTCGGAAAAGACTCGATCGTGGTCGGGTTCTCGCTCTTCGCGATGTTCTTCGGTGCGGGCAATTTGATATTCCCCCCAACCTTAGGGCAGTTGAGCGGTGACCTTTGGGCGTGGGGATTGGTCGGATTTCTGCTCGTTGATGCTGTTCTCTCGTGCCTCGGCGTGTTCGTGGTGAGCCGCCTGGGTGGTCCACGTGGAGCCTTCGACGGGACGCTCGGAAAGATCGGCGGCACGATCCTAACAACGGTGGCTATCTTGTGCCTTTGCGTTGTCTTCGCCATGCCACGTACGGCTGCTACCACCTTCGAACTGTCGGTCGCGCCCTATCTTGGCGAAGACGAGAATTCCTTTTTGGTTCCATTCTCTATCTTGTTCTTCGTGATCGTGTACCTGCTCACCTGCAGGAAGTCGCGGGTAGTTGATATCATCGGCAAGTTCTTCACGCCGACATTGCTAGTCGGTGTACTCGTGCTGATCGTGGCTGGGATCGTTGCTCCTATAGGAGAGATTCAGCCGCCGCAAACGGATTATGTATTTCAGGAGGGCATTCGCTCGGGCTATCAGACCATGGATGTTCTCGGGGTTGCAGCGTTTTCCATCATCATCCTGGATTCTGCCGTTGTGAAGAGCTATACCGATCCTGGTAGGAGTTCGGCGCTTCTTGCTCGCGCGAGCATCGGGGCGGTAGTGATGCTCGGGCTGGTCTATGGCAGCTTGACCTACCTCGGCGCGACATCGGTGCCGCTGGGGACCGGCATGTCGCAAGTTGGGCTGCTCGTTGCTATCGTTGAGAGCGTTTTGGGAGATGCGGGCAAGATCCTTTTGAGTGCGATCGTGGCGCTTGCGTGTGTGACCACAGCTGTTGCGCTGGTAAGTTCGGCTGCGGATTTCTTCAACCGACTGTTCAAGAACAAGATCCCCTACCAGGCGCTTTTGATCATAGACTGCGTGATAGGTGCGCTGATCTGCGACATTGGCCTCGATAACATCATTCGCTTTGCCGATCCGGTGCTGGGCGTGGTGTACCCACCCTTCATTACCGTGGTGGTGCTTCTGATCTTCAGGAAGCAGATCAAGCTGCGCGAAGTCTATCAAGGGGCTGCTATAGGTGCGCTTGTGGGAGGGATTGTGGTTGAGCTGGCCGTGACCAACGTGGCTACTATCGTTCCGCTCGAACTGCTCCCGCTTTCTTCGATGGGCTTTGGCTGGATCGTGTTCGCTCTAATGGGCGCCTTAGTCGGAATGGTGGTGGGCCTTACCAGGCGCAAAGCTTGAATTGGCTTACAATGAGGTCAGCCAAGAATTCACTCCGCAAGGATCAACATGACGAACAATACGCCACCCGAACCGCCAAAACAACCTAAGCCTTCAGTTGTTGTATCGTCCTCGAAGGCCGAGCGGATCTTCCTGATCATTTCGTGCATCTGCGTTATTGGTGGGGCTGTGCTCTTCATCTACGGCGAACAAGCCGTAGGAATCGGACAGGAAGGCGTGGTGAACAAATTCCTGGGGAGCCTTGGAATGGCAGTGGCAAGCATCGGCATGTTCATTGTAGGTTGCTTTTTCGTGAAACGCATCGTGCTCGGCCTCAAGTCTATGAGCGCAAGTGAGCGCTCAAAAACACGAAAGGCCTTTGCAAGGCAGCTTTCGATCGCGGCCCTTAACGTTCTTGTGTATGGCGCGCTGTTCATCCTGCTCTTGGGAAGCCTTACTGCGTTAGATGGCGCAAGCGTGGGAACGTACTTCGTTGTATTCGCAGTGTGGGCTGCTTGCATAGCATCATTCGTTCTTTACCGGCGGCATCGCAAGAAGCATAAGGTTTCATATGAGCTTCTTAAACAACCTGCGATAACGGCATTTCTCTTTTTGTTTGCAGTTGTGATCCTCGCTGTATTCATCAGGTCTGACGTTCCTGATTCCTTTCAGGATCTGATCGAGGGTCCTGAAACAGCCGAGGTGCTTTTGGTCGAAGCTGATATCGATCATCCATCTGCTCGTTACCGTACGATTATGCAAGATCAGCATGTCCTTACATTCTGTACTGCTGACGAAGAGCGCATTGTGCTCGTTGTGCCAGAAAAAGATATTGCAGCGGCTAAAGTGATCAACGACTATGGGAACTTTGTGCACCTTACCTATTACCCGCGCACTCAAGTGTTCTGCGAAGCAACGCCTTGGGAAACTGGGGCGCAGGATATGGGCCCTGATCTGCTTGAGAAGTTGGTTGAAGAATACGATTTCGAGCTGTAAGAGGATTTGAACAGGAATAGCTAATGGGCGAACGGCGCAACCGAGAGCTGGAGGAAGCGTATCGCAACAGTCAACCTTTGTCCCGAGCGTGACCCGAACGCCTCGCTCTTGTGGAAGTAACAAGACGTTCGGGTTGACAGAAGACGCATCCTACTGATAGCGACGGTGACGGGGGAGCGCGAGGATCACGCTCAGAAGGGCAACGACGATCACGCTTGTGCCAGCAGCGCACACTGCTTTCAGGTGGATCGCAGGAATACCCATCAAGATGCCGATGATGTAGGGGACGAGCCAGGCAAGCCAAACCACCGTGCTGAAGGTATGGAAGCGCTTTTGCGCCTGCTCGCTGCCGCGCAAATAGGTCCATGTTGCCCACGTTGCATGAATGAGCATCAAAACGATAGCTACTACACCCGTGATGCCATGGACGCCCATGCCACCAGCAGTTTGTGCGGCCATGGAGCTCATCATCAGTGTGCCTGTTGTATCGCAGGCAAGTCCGATCCAAAAGAGCGTTACGTATTTCCGTGTGAGCGTGCCGCTGCGACGCTCTCCAAAAACTCCCCACGTATAGAACACGAGTGCGGCGCTGATCGCGATCGTTGAGAGAATAAGAAGCGGTGACATGATGACCTCATTTCTTTTTCTTGGGACCGCCTTTCCGAAAGAGTTCGGTCCTCTAGTTTGTTTTCGCAAAATGAACATGATTCATTTATTGAACAATGTTCATTTTAGAACTATTTTGTGCGGTGTCAAGATATTTGAACGAAGTTCATAATGTCGTTATACTGGTGTCAGGTTCCCGATCTAAGGACGCTTGAAATGGGCAAACGATCAGTTATTACCAGCGAAGAAATACTCGAGCAGGCCTATCAGCTTGCCTGCGAACAGGGGCTTCGGTCGCTCAGTATTCGTTCGATCGCTGCCGCATGCGATGTTTCGGTGGGGACGGTTTACAACTCGTATGCGAGCAAGACCGAACTGATCAACGATGTGGTGGGGATGTTTTGGCAGCGAGCCTTCGCGGAAACCATGAAGACGCTTGCTGCGCATGAAGGTAATGATTTCATCGCTTTTTGCGAGGCGCTTTCGCAGAGCCTAAAGAGCGCGCTCAAAGAATTCAGGAAGGATTTTCTCTCCGATCTTTCTGCACTCAGCGAAAGTGATCGTCTTTCGGCGCAGAAGCGAGAGCAACAAAGCTTCATCCACGCGCGCGCAGGAATAAAGCAGGCGCTACTTGGCGATCCAAGAATCAAGCAGGATCAGCTAACGGGTGCGCTTACCCCCGATACTCTTGCGGCGCTTGTCTGGGAGACCCTGATAGATTCTGCGCGTGACAACATGGGCTACGACAAGACCCTCTTCGAGCTCCTTCGGTCTGCCTTGTATTGAGTCGCTAACACTCTACGCTCTTGCAAGAGATTAAGCAGGTTGTGCTTCTAGTCGAATCTTGGATCGGTCGGCAAGCTGCTGGTAGTTCGGGCCGAACCAAAGTGGTAGTTCTTCTTGGCGCACAATGAGCGGCATACGGTGATGGATGGGCGCCATGTCTGCGTTCGCATCGGTCGTTACCATGGAAAAGGTGCTTCCACGCCACGTGCAGCCGATGAAGATAATATCCTGCTCAGGAACACGGAATTCGTATTGGCGTTTGATGGGTTTTCCTGTTTTGGGCGAGGGATAGGTCTCTTCGCGATGCGTCTCGAAGAAAGCGGGGACGGGAAGAATGCAGCGTCGATGTAGCATGGATTCTTGCCAGGTCGGCTTCGTGGCGCTTTCGATTCGTGTGTTGAATACGACGCCTGGTTTCCAGGATTCCTCGAATCCCCACGAAAGCTCCCGTACTCCCAGCGATCCTGGTGCGAAAGCTGGTGCAGACGTAGCCGTATCAAACTTGGGCACGATGAGCGGCGCGACCGACTTCGGATAAGCTTCCGTCGTTCGAACTGGCCAGTCGGGGCTGAAGTTCAGCGGAACTCCAACCTCGAGCTTCAGCACGATGTCGAGCACTTCGTCGTAGGTGAATATGACGCATCTTTTGCACATGATTCAATAGTATCAGCGAATGTTCGCAAGTTACACGTATAAGATATAGTTAATGTTCGCTCATGATTCTTTGATATGCATAAAGCGTCTCGATTTCTTTTGCGGCTTCGCCTTCGATCTTCTGCAAACGGGGCGAACGTAAAAATATGACAGAGCGATTGAAAGGGGATTACGTGAAGGGCTTTAGCCTTGATATACTGAATCGCTCTCATGCCGATCAGCAGCGTGAAGAGATTCCGAAGCAACTTCAAATGCCTGCGCCGTCGGATGCTTTCAGCGTCTATTTGCTTTTCAATCTCGAAGCCGCTTATGATTTCGGCCACGTGATATTGGCGCTGGGACCGATGGATGGCGCGCTTGAAACGTATTCGTTCTATCGGCAGGGTACTGCTATCAAAGCACCAGCGCTCATGGCGTGCCTTGAGTGCCCACTCACCTTTGCGCAGATTGAGACTTCATCGGGTTGGATCGTGCATGGACAGCCTGGCAATTACTGGAACGAGCATGTGAATGCAGCTCTTGCGCTCTGGTGCACAAAGGAAGCCTTCGATCAGATACGAGCATTTGCCGAAGCAAAGCGCGCAGATCCTGGTGTTTATGACCTCATTTCATATAACTGTCTCACGTTCGTGATCGAAGCGCTTGCGCAGGGTGGTGTCTCTTTGGAAGTTGGAAGTGGCAAACGGTTGCGAACGTTTATTCCGCGCAATGCGTTTCGTCGCGTGAGTCAAGTGGCGGGTGCACATAAACTGGGAGCATGGAAATACTGGTTCTCCCTTGCTCAGCCGCCAGAAAACGGACTCCGAACAATCTCTGACACACCTGGCAAGGACCGCCCTCTGAATCAGCTACTGAGCAATTCAATTGCTTCACTATATTTTCCTGCGCGAGCACGATCCTTTTCTGAAACCTCAGGCAGCCGCGAAAGATCGCTGTTGTGAGCGAGATCTGCAAGCTTCACCTTGCGGGCTATCTTGTTGTCTTTTAAAGACTCAACATATTCCATATACGGAATGCCTTCTTTATGTGTGAGGAGCCTTATCGCCTCTAGGGCGTCGTTAGGGATGCCTTCGGCGGCGAGCATTTCGATTGTCCAATCGGAGTCTTCAACCACATCGTGAAGGAGTGCGGCGCATGTTTCAGATTCAGTTTCCATTTGCTCTGCGAGAAGAAGCGGATGATTCACGTAATCGATTCCCGCTCGGTCGGTTTGTCCTCTGTGGGCGTCAAAGGCGATTTTCATGGCTTTTTTGGTTGCTGTGGTGTGGATCATCGGTTTCTCTAATGGCTAACAGGATTCGAATATTCTGGAAACATGGCTTCGTAACCTCCGTCAACTTCTAGGTCTTTGCAACCGAATGCTTCAATCAGGTAGCTTATCAATTTGTCAAACCCTTTAGGGAATGCGTTTGAACCACCACTTTCGTATCTATGTCCATTTTCTTGCAGAACCAAACTCCATTGAATTCCGTCAAGAACGGGAGCGCAATATTTACCCCAGTTTGGCAAATCGATTTCGTCAAAAACGCGATGAAGACCCTCAAGTTGCTTTTCGCTTACTGTAAATATCCGTCTTTCAGAATCGAGTCCGCCCGGATCGTATATTGCTACAGTGCAATCCAGAAAGCCTCTAATACTTAAAGCTGAATAACCTCCGAAGAATTCTCCGCACCTGAAAGTAAAGAAAAACACTGGCTCAGTTTCCCCTACAGGAACCTTCCTGACACTGAAGGGAATGTTGATAGGTAGGCCGATCATCATGTTGTCATAAGCGGAAGAGTCGAGATACAAACCAAATTCAGGAGCGTGACGCTCTAAGGCTGTTACGATATCGAATTCGTCTGAAGTGGATAGACCCCGTTCATGAGCCTTTCCGTCTTTTCCTATATATTGCAAGAAAGGCTTAATGGCTAGGTAAGGTGTAGTCTCTTCATCTTGAGGAAAGTCACGAAGGGCATCAAGAGCGTTTCGTGAAGCCTCGTCTATCCAAGCGGGAAGCTTTCTTGTTTCATAATCGATCTCTTCGAGACGCCCTAGCAAATCATCTATACGTCCATATCGGATACTATTCATCAAAGCCCAACCGTTGTGTTTATGGTTATCAACCAGAGATGAAAGTATGGCGATCACAACATCGGCTTTAAGTTCATCGGCATCCTCAAAATAAGGGTTATTTCCGATAGGCCCTATTTCTGCAGCGTTGAGGACTTCTTGATACTGATCATCAAAGAACCCGTAATCAACGAAAATTTTTGCGAACATATCTGCCTTTTCTTTTAAGGCTCTGTTCAGATAGGTTTTCGATTGCATTGATGGATCTATTTCTAGATTTAAACCAACGATCTTTTCGTAAGCCATACCATTTCCCTTTCGACCTAAGCAACGTAATTCAATCATATTGACTTACGGTTCTTTTCAAGAACTTAAGCAACTTATACTAAAGTACGAGTGATTCAGCTTCACTCTTTGTCCTTTAGGGGATTCTTCAACCAAAAATGCATCGGTCGATTACTTCTTTGCCACGAAGCTGCTCGATCCAGCTTTTGTAGATCGAATCATAGCCGTACATGGCTCCCGCCAGAGCGCCAGCAACACAGGCAGTCGTATCTGTATCGTTGCCCAGATTGACGGCTGCAAGGACGCAATCGGCATAAGAATCGGTATTGAGAGCACACCATAGTGCGGCACCAAGCGTATCTATGACGAATCCTGTCGATCTAACATCATCGCGGGACCAGCCCTCGATTTCTCGAAGGAAAGCGAAATGCGGATCTCGAGGAACATTTGCCTCAATAGTTGCTATAAGGCTTTCACCATTGATCACCGATCGAAGGATGTGAACGAAGGATACGCACGCTTCCATGGAAAAAGGATGCGCATGGGTTATCGCCGACACGGCCCTTATTTCATCGTCTGTTGCGTCCGTATGGGCAAGAGGGGCAATCCTCATAAGGGAACCGTTTCCATTGGACCGCTCATGAGTTTGTCCTTGTCCTTTAGAAAGCGCTGTTGCTGTGGTGTCGCCTACACCGAACGCCCTTCCATCAGCAGTATAGGCGCCTTCGTATAACCACTTTCTATACTTGCTACGCATGTCCTCCATATTGATGCAACCGCACTCGCGGATACTGTCATACGTTGCAAGCAGTAGGGAGGTGTCATCAGAGAAAGTTCCTTTTGGCATCTGGTAGGCTCCTCCGCTTGCCAGTCCCTTGCAGGTAAAGGTGTCTCGCTGGTGGAATTCGTAAGGAACACCTAGAGCATCGCCAACGGCTGCTCCGTACATGATTCCTTTCAGGATACGTTTTTCCATGAGCTTTCTTGCTTCTTCGGCAAACTCACTTCTTCCAAATGTGCTCATGCATTCGTTGCATTGGTAACGCGGATCATCGTCGCCAATGCAACACCCGCCAAGCACGACCTTTCCTTCGTCAAGACGCTCCTTGAGTTCGTTAGTGAATGCTGGCAGACCCCACAATATTTCAGCTATATTATTCGATCCACATTCGGGGCATCTTATTGCTTTTTTGAAGTCCATTCGGTCACTTCCTTCCTATGCCGATGAGCCTATCTGGCATTAAGTCTCTCTACAAGCCCGGATGTGAGCCGATGTATGCAAGCTTGTCTTTAACGCCCATCAGCTCGCTCCATCGTGCTGAGAGCAGTTGCGCGTAGAGGTTGTGCTGCAATCCATAGCTGCCGAGAGCATATCCGTCGTTCACTTCGACCAGAAGCGTTCTGCCGTCGCTTGTCACGCCGAAATCGATCCCGTAACCAGCAGGCGCGGACAGATAGGCTTCCACAGTCTCTTCTATAATTGACGGATCGAAATGGAGTCGCCAGTCGCCCCTGTATGGGCGTACGTCAAGAATCTCCCCGTACCGTACAAAGCAGCGCCATTCTGTCCTGAATTGTACGATTTCGCTGCATACGACAGGAGGATTTTCGCCACTTGTGCCGCAGCCGACGAGATCGGATATACCGGATATGACCTTGCCGTTGAACTTCTTATCTTCAACCGGCTTTACGAAGAGGGGCCATGATCCTGAATCGTTATTCACTTGATTGATGGTTGAACGCCAGAGCCTCCTACCGAGGAATGACCTCAGCGATTCCGGGTAGTTGATGCGCGGAATTGCTACCCCAAAACTACGCAATACAGCGTGACAGGAGCCGATTCCGCCCACTACAATGTCTTCCTTTTGTACAGATGAAAGGCCTGACGGCTCAAAGTACGGGACGATTTCGATGCCCATTTCGTAGAATCCGAGCCAAGCTGCGTAGCAGTTTGCATTCCGAGGTGCATGCTCCTTGAAAGGAATGAATGCTCTCATATTGGTCTCCAATGATAGGTTTTACTTTCTTGTATTTTACTCAGGAGAGGGCTTCTACTATGTCCCATTAATGGGCATGCTACAATTCTCTAACTGTATAGGATTAAGTGTGAACTTCGAAATCAGCAGATGAGCGAGATGCCTATAATGGCTGACTAAATAAATATTTCTAGGAGAAACAATGGCTAAAACATATGACGAGATCATAGAATCGATTTTCTTAGGATTAAACGGCGATAGCTCTCACGATATTGAATACCTTCAAGAGCAAGCTGAAAAATATAAAGGTCATGAGCTGAGCAAAGAAATAACTCGCGCAATAGGGCGCAAGCTCTATGAAGTTCTACCTGAAGAGGAGCGTGCTGAAGTTGAGGCAATCTTTAACAATCATGGCGATTCTTCCGAAAACGTGATGCATGAGACCATTCTCGCCATGCAACAGGGTGAGTCTATGAAGGCTTTAAGCATCATTGAGCCGCTTGCTATGAAATTAAAGGAACTCAATGATTCAGGATTGTGCCTTGAGGACTCTGTTTCTGCATATTACAACTTCAATAGTCTTATCGACCACATTTTGACAGTAGAACTTACGGGTCAGAAAAAGGAGGTTCGGCTTGCGACGGAGCCTTTTGCTGAAGTTTATGCGCTTTATGCAGGTGTCCTATATGAGCTAGATCGTCATGAGGATGCCATCAATTGGCTTGAAGAGGCGCTTCGCTGGAATCCAGCAGCAACGGGATTCTATTTTGAGATAGCAGACAACTTTAAGAAGTTGGATGAGCTCGGCAAAGTTGAACAATGGGATGATAAAGCATATCTATTCATCGTAAATCCAACGGATCTTGCACGCTGGTATAGGGATAAAGGATTCGTTGCCATTGAAAAGGGGCAATACGAGCTTGCAGCTGCATTATTCGTGATTAGTTGTATCTTTGAGGAAAGCCCACAAGCAATGTCTGAACTCATGTTCATGAAGAGGCATTTGAATATGGACTACACTGACATGGATATTGAAGAGGCCGCGAGGGTTTTAGGAAAAGCCAGTATTCCTATTGGTCCCAATCCTGCCACCATTGGTTTGTTGGTCGGAATCGAGAGACTGGTAGAGGAACAAGGTGATTCAAATTACGCAGCAGACATTTCGTACGACATCTATTGTCTAACGTTTGATGAAGAGTGGCTTACCAAAGCTCAAGCTCTTTCAGGCCAAAAAGACTAGAACTAGCTGTCAAGACTAAAGCCAAACAAAGGAAGATGACAGATGAAACTTGCTAATCGTGAATTAGATGAATTGCTTGATAAAGCGGGCTTAAGAATGGCCCAACCCTATAGCCCAAAGCAAAGCTATAGGAAAGATGACTACATGCTTACTGCATGCAAGGACTGTGGTGTTGAGGCTCATTATAAGCTCAAGTATATCCTTGATAAGAATTCTATTGGAGAGAGAGTTTGCCGTGCATGCTATTGGAGGCAATGGTACGGAAGCGCCCGCGACCTTTATGAAGAAGGTGTTAAGCAGTTGATTGATTCAGGAATGACTCGGGAAGAACTGATCAAGCAGGGCGTTATTTTTTCAAAGCATGATGCTTCTTGGAACGAGGCTCGATCTCTTTGCGAACAGAACGGGTATGAGCTTAAAGATTTAATTCGCGGTGATCGTCCAGGCGAAGACGTTCTGATTACCCAATGTCCGAATTGCGGGCGCATACTGCCACAAAGACCGAGTGATGTTACTTTTAGATGTCCCTGCGGAGGTGTGAAATCAAAGGGAGGAATCTGCTATTCCAAGACGGCGAACCCTGTCCAGAGAGAGGATACGCCCCGTACTGGTGAAGCATATCAAACAGGTGAAAGCAGGTCTCTTCTTGAAAGCTCTTCTGATTATTTGGATTGGTGGGATGCGGAAAAGAATGAATTTGTGACGCCTGAAGCGCTCGCCCAAAAGTCGAAACAAGAAGTTTGGTGGAAATGTCCGACGGGTGGCACGAGCTTTAGTGCGCCTGTTTACGAAATGGCCAGCAGACCGGTATGCCCTGCTTGTAAGGAAAAAAGACATGCGGATTTCGAAAGAGCATGGAACGAGCTCAAGCAAATGAGCGTGGCAGAGATCCCTGAACTGCTAGAAGCATGGAGAGATGAAAGAGATCCCTATAGAATGCCTATGACTTATAACTACACCTGCAAGTTCAAATGTCCTGAAGGCCACTATCCCAATCAAACGCCCTCTAGTTTTTTCATGGACGGATGTATGGTCTGTAGAGGCCTAAAGACGCGCTCGGATCCAAATCGACCATATCTTATCGACACCAATCCAGAATTAGCAGCTGAATGGTATCAGGCTGAAGATGGCGATAAATATACACCGGAAAACGTGAGATCTGGTTCGAAAAGAAAAGTCATTTGGGAATGCATGGCTTGCGGTGGCCGTTGGAGCGATACTGTTCGTGAGCGAGAAAAGCGAGAGAAGAATCGATGTCCTCATTGCGGCAAAATCATGGGTTCTCTTGCATGGAAGTATCCTACCTTGGCCGAAGAGTGGCACCCTGACAATCCAGTGAGTCCGTGGAACACGAAACCTTTTGGAGAGCTTGACTTCAAACCTCGGTGGATTTGCAGAAACAATCCTTCACATATTTGGGAAGCTACAACATCTTCGAGAATCAGCAACGGTAAGGATTGTCCCATATGCGAAAGAGAAGCGAAGAACCATTAGCCACTAGCTAATGTAGTCGTCAAAAATGTTTGTATGCGTTTATTTGTGAAGAAGTGAGTTCCTAAGATAGGATTATGCCAGCAGCGCAAGATATACCATGGGAAACATGCATTATTCAACCGGTAGCGATTTAAACATTGGAATAGGTGCTTGAATGACAAACAACTATGATCTAGGAAAGATCGAAACAGTTGAGCTTCGTAAGATATGGCCTCATGAAGCTCTCGATTTCACAAAGTGGCTTGCAGAGGACGAAAACCTTCAGCTACTTGGCGATACGATCGGCACAGAACTAGAGCTAATCGAAGCAGAATCGTCAGTCGGGTCCTTTAATGTGGATATTTTCGCAAATGAGGTTGGGACCAGCCGTAAGGTTATCATCGAAAATCAACTAGAAGATACGAATCATGATCACTTGGGTAAGATCATCACGTACGCATCTGGTAAAGATGCTGAAATCATAGTCTGGATCGTTGCACGTGCCCGAGATGAGCATCGTCAAGCGATCGAATGGCTGAATCAGCATACCGACAACAATTTTGGTTTCTTTTTGATAGAGATTCAGCTCTGGAAGATCGGTGATTCAAAAGCAGCTCCAAGATTCCATATTGTCGAACAACCGAATGAGTGGACGAAGATGGTTAAACTTTCGGCTGAGCTCACCGAAACGGAGCGTGCGAAACTTTCGTACTGGACTCAATACAACGAAATCGCCAAATGCAATCCTGAGTTCATGCAATTATTCAGCCCACAAAAGCCTTCTAAAGATCATTGGACCACACTTAGGTGTGGCACACCTGATTATCATATTTCGCTTTTGATCGACACGCAGAAGAAGTGTATTGGGATCGAGTTTTACGTTCCTGACAACAAGGAGATCGGCCATCGTGCCATTGCTGTCAAGGAGCAATTTGAGGAATGTTTATGCCTTGAGGCAAGGCCCTTTGATGCTAAAAAGGCTTCTGGATTGCGCTTCTATAAGAGTGGCTACGATATAAAGGGCAATCCTGAGAAATGGTCGGAATACATAGAAGAACAGATACAATGGGCAATATTGATGCGTAATTTGATTAATAGTCTGAATCTCTGATGCATCAAGACAAAATGGCGATTGTTCTTTATGGTTTTTATCACTGGTGACATACATGGCGATCCGCGGGATCTGATTCGCTTTAGCAAAGCTCATTTGCTCACGTCTGAGGATACCATCATCATACTAGGCGACGCGGGTTTCAACTTCTACCTGCACGGACGCGATCGTAATGCGAAAAAGCTGGCGGCGCGTATTCCTGCGACCCTGCTGTGTATCCATGGCAATCACGAGGCGCGCCCGCAGTCGCTTCCTGAACTCTATCATGAGGAAGAGCGCTTCGGGGCAACCGTCATGGTGGAGGATGTTTTTCCGAACATCCTTTTCGCCGTGGATGGAGAAGTCTACGACATAGAAGGATTCTTCACCATCGCGATCGGAGGAGCGTACAGTATCGATAAACTCTGGCGCCGCGAAAACGGTCTGCCCTGGTTTGCTAACGAGCAGCCAAACGAGCAGACGAAGCAGCGTGTTGAGCAGGTTCTTGCAGCGCGCGATTGGAAGGTGGATGTGGTGCTCTCACGTACTTGCCCCGCGAAGCACACGCCTACCGAAGCTTATTTCTCGGGCATCGATCAGAGCAAGGTAGATAAATCCACCGAAGATTGGCTTGACACCATCGAAGACCGCCTAACCTATCAGCGCTGGTATTGCGGTCACTGGCATATCAACAAGCACATCGACTGTATACATTTCCTCTTTAGCGACGTAGAAGAATTTGCCGTCGGCCTTTCTCATGTGAATTAGCGCATCTGACACCTGTCAGAAATCCTTTGACTCTTAATCAAATAGGTCGGTTAGCTGCTGAGCGATTCTATCGCTTTATTGTATTTTGCGCGATTGAGGTCTCCTTTGGAGACCTCAATCAGGCGCGAAAGATCACAGTTGTGCTCGAGATTAGCTAGCTTTACCTTATGCCCTATCTCGTTGTTTCTTAGGATTTAATACGGAATTTCTCCTTTGCGCGTGAGGAGTCCTATTGCTTCAAAGGGATCATTTGGGATACCTTCGGTAGCGAGTATTTTGTTTGTCTAGTCGGAATCCTCGACTGTATTGCGTAGGAGTGCTGCGTAAGTCTCGGATTTGGTTCATTTGCTCAGCGAGATGAAGGGGATATGCAGACAACAAACGTAAAGATTTCAGCTCGCTATTTAATTTATCAGTTGGAGTGAAAAGGCCAGAAAAAACGTATTCTTGCTGTCTATAATTCTAAATAAAGGATTCACAGTTAAAAGGATGCCTAAGCAGGCCGTATAATAGGATAATAGTATTGAAAACGTTATGGGTTGCCTAGGAGATACCATCGATATGTATGAGTGTCGTTGCAAGATTGCAAAGGCGATCATAAGGGTATGAGAAATCGCGCTTTTTCGGTTGGATCGAGGATCTCGAAGGAATTACGAAGACTCATGGCCCGAAGGGCTTGAAAGATGAAAAGCTACCTGCTGGTCTTAGATAAGAATCTAGAGGATTGGAAATGTCGGGATTAACAGAGGAAACAACCAAGCTAAGATATATCACCCCTGCTATTACACAAGCTGGATGGGATCTCGAGCACATTTCATGCGAGGATTATTTCTTCTCTGATGGGAAGGTAATAATCGACGGTAAGGATGGTAGGCGTGCTGGTAAGGGCAATAAAACTGATTATCAGTTATGCTATCCCAATGCTAATACGCCACTGGCTGTAGTAGAAGCAAAGGACTATCAAAAAACTGTTGGCGAGGGTCTCCAACAAGCTATTGAGTATGCAGTCATTCTTGATGTTGATTTTGCATATAGTTCAAATGGTAAAGCTTTTATGGAGCACGATCTTTCAACTGGTAAAGAACGTGAGATACCACTAGATGAATTTCCTTCGCCCGATGAACTATGGGCTCGGCACTGCAAAGTTCACGACCTCACAGAAGAGCAAGCAGAAGAAACAACGACACCTTATCATTTTGGCTATGACTCCATCTCGCCAAGGTATTACCAAAGAATAGCAATCAACAGAGTTGTCGAAGCGGTGACTAGAGGCGAAAACAGACTCTTACTCGTCATGGCCACAGGCACTGGAAAGACTTACACTGCTTTCCAGATTGTTTGGAGGTTAAGAGAATTGGGGTTGAAAAGAGTCCTTTATCTTGCCGACAGAAACATCCTTTTAGATCAGACAATATCCGGAGATTTTAAGCCTTTAAATGAAGTCATTACCAAAGTCCAAGGAAAAAAGCTTGATAGCGCTTATGAAGTCTTCTTCTCTACCTATCAGCAGTTGGTCGATGAAGAAGACGGGAACGCACAGCAACCCTATGAGCAATTTGACCCAAACTTTTTCGATTTAATTATCGTAGATGAATGCCACAAAATGTGTAGCAACGGTGAAGTAAACTACTTGATTTTAGGCGCTGATTCAAGCTGGCGCAGAATTCTGGAATACTTCCATTCGGCGGTACAGCTAGGAATGACCGCTACCCCGAAGGAAACAAAGGGAATATCAACATCGGATTATTTTGGAAATCCGCTTTACACGTATTCCCTAAAGCAGGGTATTGAAGATGGCTTCCTTGCACCTTATCGAGTTAAGCGCATCCACCTCGACGTTGATAAATTTGGCTTTATTCCAGAAGATGGGCAAATCGATGATCATGGTGAGCTGATTGAGCAACGAGAATACACGCAAAGGGACATCAATCGCTCTATTGTATTCACTCAGCGTGATCAGCTAGTAGCCGAGGAGATCACGAAATACCTTAAGCATGAAGGACGAATGCAGAAAACAATCGTGTTTTGTGAGGATATTGATCATGCGGAGCGTATGAGACAAGCTTTGGTCAATGCCAATTCTGATATGGTTGCCGAACATCCAGAGTACATACAAAGATGCACTAGCGGAATCAAAGGTGTCGAAGCCATTCTTGATAAATTTATGGATATCGACGAGCCATTTCCAACGATCCTTACAACTTCGAAGCTGCTTACCACAGGGGTAAACTGCAAAACTTGCAAGTGCATCGTTCTAGACAACAGCTTTGGCGAACAAGGAATGACGGAGTTTAAGCAAATCGTGGGTCGCGGAACCAGAATTAAGGAAGACAAAGAAAAGCTCTATTTCACAGTCCTCGACTTCAAAGATGCGACCAGGCTTTTCGCTGATCCAGGTTTTGATGGTGATCCGCCTGTGATCTACAACCCTAAGACGCCAAAGTCAAAGCCGGAAGACAACCCTGGCCTATCGGACCCTCCTATTGTTCATCCGCAAGGAACTATAAAGTATTATGTTAGCAATCTTCCGGTAGAAGTGGTCGGAGAGCATGTCCAATACTATTGGATGGGAAGCCTTCATACCGAAAGTTTGGTCGATTACACGAAGAAAAGCATCCATAAGCAATACAGCACTCTCGATGACTTCATCAACCGCTGGACATCAGAAGAAAAGAAGGCAGCTATTCGCGAAGAATTAGAAAAGCAAGGCGTCTTTCTAAATCAGTTACGCGATCAAATGGGTAGAGACGATATGGACGATTTTGATTTAATCTGTCATATCGCCTACGACGTTCCTGCAATGACGCGTCGTGAACGCGCTCAAGCTGTAAGGGATAGCGGGTATCTCGACCAATTTAATGAGGCAGCGAAGGCGGTTCTTGATACTTTACTAGAAAAATATGCTAGCTCGTCTATTCAGGATTTAGACGATATCAGGGTACTTCAGCTTAAGGAATTCCAAAAACTCGGTTCAGTTCCAAATATCGTGAAGGTTTTTGGAGGCAAAGAGCAGTTCTTAAAAACCGCACAGGCACTTGAAAATGAGCTTTATCGCATGGCGGCTTAGTATAGAAGAAAGGTTGGTCTATGGCAGTTAGCTCACTTGTTAAAAAGATTCAAAACATCATGCGAGAAGACGCTGGCGTAAACGGCAACGCGCAACGCATCGAGCAGATGGTCTGGATGTTCTTCCTAAAAATATATGATGCCAAGGAAGAAGAATGGGAACTTGTGCAAGAGAACTACGAATCAATCATCCCAGATAATCTGAAATGGAGGAATTGGGCGGTTGATAGCGCTGATGGAAACGCTCTGACTGGAACCGCTTTATTGAGTTTCGTTAATAACGAACTTTTTCCAACGCTATCAGAGCTCCCCATTACTTCTCAGACAACCAATGGTCAAGCAATTGTCCGTTATGCCTTTGAGTCTGCTCATAATTACATGCAAGACGGCATCTTACTGCGTCGCGTCATCAATGAGATTAACGATTCCGTAGATTTTACGGAGTATAAAGAATTGCATGCATTTGCAGAAATCTATGAAACGATTCTTAAAGACTTACAAGCAGCCGGTCAAGCGGGCGAGTTCTATACACCTCGTGCAGTTACGGACTTTATGGCGCAGATGTTACAACCAACGCTTGGCGAGTCAATTGCAGACTTTGCTTGTGGAACGGGGGGCTTCCTGACTTCTGCGCTGAAAATTCTAGACAGTCAGGTGAAAACTCCGCATGACCGTGAGCTATACAGCGCAAGCGTTTATGGTCTTGAAAAGAAGCAGTTGCCTTATCTTCTCTGTGCCACGAATATGTTTTTGCACGACATCGACAACCCTCGCGTGTTTCACACCAACTCTCTGGATAAAGATATTCGCGAATATAGAAATCAAGCAAAGGATGGCTTGTTTGATGTGGTTCTCATGAATCCCCCATATGGAGGGAGCGAACAGGATGTTATTAAAGCGAATTTCCCTATCGCCCTCAGAAGCTCTGAAACTGCAGACCTCTTTATGGGGCTCATAATGTATCGACTAAAAACCGACGGAAGGGCAGCTGTAATTCTTCCCGATGGCTTTCTCTTTGGTTCGGACGGCGCTAAGCTTGAGCTTAAGCGAAAGCTGCTAGATGAATTCAACTTACATACGATTATCAGACTTCCTGGTAGCGTGTTCGCGCCATATACCTCCATTACTACAAACATCCTCTTTTTTGATAATGGCAGGAACACCGAAGGCACTTGGTTCTATCGCATGGATATGCCAGATGGGTACAAGCATTTCAGCAAGACAAAGCCTATACAGCTTTCGCATTTTGACCCCGTAATTGAATGGTGGAACGACCGTAAAGAGATAATTTTTGACGGTAATCCTAAGGCGAAATACTTTACTCAAGAAGATCTTAAAGGCCTTCAACTTAATTTTGATCAGTGCGGATTTCCTCATGAAGAGATTGAGATACTCCCACCTGATGAGCTCATTAAAGAGTACCGAGTAAAACGACAGACGCTTGACTTGGAAATCGATATGAAGCTCAATCAAATTTGTGAAATTCTTGGAATTGAGGCGTAAATGAAGGGAACGGACCTCAGGAACTCCATTCTCCAGATGGCGGTACAAGGCAAGCTCGTGCCGCAAGACCCAAACGACGAGCCCGCATCCGCGCTCCTGGAGCGTATCCGCGAGCAGCGTCGGCGGCTCGTCGCTGAGGGCAAGATCAAGGCCCCCAAAGGCGGCGAGAGTGTCATCTACCGCGCTTCCGATGGGAGGCACTATGAGAAACGCATAGATGCGAAGGGGCATGAGAGCGATCCAGTCTGCATTGATGACGAGATACCGTTTGAGATTCCAGAGAATTGGGAATGGGCTAGGTTTTCGCAAGCCGTACCTATCCAATACGGTTTTGCAGCAGATTCTCAACAATTTAGCGATACAGGCAAAATTGGTCTGATACGTATTCGCGATATTAATTCAGGCGATCTGATTCATACCTCAGTATGCTATATAGGTGAGTATGAACAGCAATATATTGTTCATAAAGGCAATGACCTCATTGGCATGGATGGCGAATTCAGATGCTGCCGCTGGAACGGTCCTGACTCATTGTTGAACCAACGAGTCTGCCGCTTAGATTATCTCGATCAGACAGTTTGTTCGGATTTCATCTTACATTCTATAAACTGGTACCTTTCTGAAATATGGAAGGTCACGAGCAAAACTACAGTTAAGCATCTTTCGGCAAAGGCGTTGGATTCAATGTTATTTGCCATCCCGCCCCTAATTGAACAACGACGCATTGCCGAATGCATTTCCGAACTAATGCTCATAGTTGATGAGTATGGAAAGCTTGAAGATGAACGTGAAGCGCTTGATGCTGAGCTGCCGGATCGACTGCGCAAGTCCATCCTCCAGATGGCAGTGCAGGGCAAACTTGTATCGCAAGACCCTGATGACGAGCCTGCATCTGTCCTCTTGGAACGTATTCGCGAGCAGCGCCATCAGCTCATTGCCGAGGGCAAAATCAAGGCTCCCAAAGGTGGCGAGAGCGTCATCTTTCGAGATTCCGATGGCGGCTACTATGAGAAGCGTGTTGACGTTAAAGGTCACGAGTCTGATTCAGTTTGCATTGATGATGAAATACCGTTCGAGATTCCCGAGAGCTGGGAGTGGGCGAGGTTGGGTTCATTATGCAACTACGGACAGTGCACGAATGTCGAATACGCCAATATCAACGATGGTACTTGGGTGCTAGAACTAGAGCAGATCGAGAAGGGCTCGGGGCAGATTATTGAAAAGACAAGAAAGTATGGCGGTACAGGCAGTACAAAACATGTATTCAAGCAAGGCTTTGTCCTATATAGCAAGCTGAGACCTTATTTGAATAAAGTCGTGATTGCAGATGAAGATGGTGCGTCAACCTCAGAAATCTTCCCGCTAGACTTTCTCGGGATGATAGATGTGCGTTTTGCACAGCTGGTATTAATGAGTCCTTATTTCATCGATTATGCGGACTTTTGTTCTTATGGAGTTAAAATGCCAAGGCTTGGCACAACCGATGGTCAGAATGCTTTATTTCCCGTTCCTCCGAAGAAGGAGCAAGGGAGAATCTCCAATCTTGCAAACATGTCTCTGCAGCGTGCTACCAATCGATAACAGCGTCAATTGCTGCACGTTGCTCCGAAGCCGTGCGACGCAAATAAATGCGTGTTGTCTCGATGTTCTCATGCCCCATAAGGTCAGCCAAAAGAGCGATATCGGGATTCTTTTCAATAAAGTTCTTAGCAAATCTATGCCTAAATGAATGCGGATAAACAACATCTTGATTAACCCCATACTTTTTTGCTAAACGTTTGAGTCCTAACGAGATGCCTCTAGCAGACATTGGTTTTTTCCCATCGCGAGAAAAGATGTAGCCGGTACTCTTTCTAATCTCTCTAAGCCAGTTGATTGTGTCAATCTGAAGTGATGACGCGATGTATATTCGACGCAGTTTCTGACCTTTAGAGATCAGGTCTAAGTGGCCTTTCTCAACGGCTTCAACCGTGAACATACGCAATTCACTAATACGCGCACCAGTGCACGTCAGAAATCGGAGAATAAAATGCCAAAACAAATCTCCTTCATTATATGTTGAATCACGCATCAACTCATAATCTGCTTGACTAACAACGTTATCCAGAAATGGCTTTTGTTGAACTCTTAAGCTTTTTAATCGAATTCCAACATACCCAATAAAATCAAGATAAGAATTAATTGCTGTAATACGATTGTTGGTGGTTTTGGGGGCAAACGAGTTCACTAACCAATCTTTGTGATTCAGGAGGTCTTCATTTGAAAAATCCAGAGGAATTCTTTCTTTCAACTGGCGAATTGCATACTCATAAGATTGAATCGTATTGCTCGAAAACCCTTTTTCGATTAGATGCTTCTTATACTTTTCCATGTTGGATTCCTTTCGTCCGACATGGAGCATTTTCTATTAAATCATTTAATCAGTGGCTCGGTAATCTTATCCGCCCGTTAGATAGAGAAGAACATCGAGCACTTAATGATTGTCTACTTATTATGAGTAATTAGATTAAAAAGAGCGTTTGTCTACTATTCAGAATGTAGCTTGATGACGAAGTCGCATAAGAAAGCATTTTAGTTAGTGCGAACATCGTGCAGTGCACGTACAGAGCGAAATAAATTAGTTAAATAACGCTACAAATTTCGATACCTGGTGGTTTATGCGTTGCTGTTCCACAACGGGTGGAATTGGTATCAAAAGATTAGTTATGTCGGAATTTCTAATATTCCCATTACTGGAAGTTTTAGCCGAAATCCAAGAATCTATGACACGAGCTGTATTTAAATAAATCCAGCAGTAATCGCAAAGTTTCTTATTAATAAGAACTAGCTCACCAACTCGCTGGTTTAAATAACATGAGCATTCGTTCTTAACCCATGCCATTTTCCCTATACTTCCTGTCATACATATCAAAAAACTGTCTTTAGAAATCAGGTATTTATTCAATGCTTCTTTTTGAGGGTGGTAGACCGCATTTGCGCTGGACACCACGTTC
>ENA-ORTF01001629-ORTF01001629.1-human-gut-metagenome-genome-assembly--contig:-NODE-1629-length-25389-cov-4.146601_pt1 | contig 25389 bp, 26 predicted proteins | sample MGYA00241908_ERZ509180 | MGnify/ENA primary metagenome ERZ509180 (study PRJEB26280, sample SAMEA2338814) | human gut metagenome | biome: human gut; feature: human-associated habitat; material: faeces... | reverse complement strand
ATATAGCTTTTCTATCATGTTTTTCCTCTGCTTTTTTTATTATAATCTATTTTTCTTTTTTTCTCAAGGCGTCTAAATCTGATTGGATTTCACGAGCTTTTTCATTCAGCTTGTTATAAACCTGAGAATTTATCTCCCCGCCTATTAATATTAAAACCGATGTATAATATAACCAGACCATTAAAACTGCAAACGCCCCGATTGTTCCGTAAACCATGTTATAAGTTTTCAGATTGTTAACATAAATTGAAAATCCCCAAGAACCAGCTAACCAGAAAATTGTAAAAAAGAAAGTGCCAGGTATAGCGCTTTTACGCTTAAATCTTTCGTTCCCGCGCAAATCCGGAAGAATATAGTAACTCAAAAATGCCATCAGATACAATGCTGCAAATGCAACCGGCCAGCGCAGAGTTAATAATATTATTGCCAAAACTTTCGACATATGAAAATGAGTTATCAAAAAGCTAATTATAACTTTGCCGAATACAATCAGGTTTATAGTCAAAAATAATACCATTGTGTCAACAAAAACCATAATAAGCGAAAGGATTCTTGTATAAACAAAATTTCTTGTTTCTTCAACCTTATAAGCCCTGTTCAACCCTTTTAGCACAACCGCCATAGCATTAGTAGAGAGAACAAGCGTTACACAGAAACCAATAATCGCCATAAGTCTTCCATGGGAAAATATCATCGCCTCAGAAAGAACAGTTATTATAAGCTCCATTGCCTGTTCCGGCATAAATGTTGATAGGAATGCAAGGATAGGATCCATCAGAGATTTATTCCCCATCCAGCCAAAAACCGCTGTTAGAAAAAGCATAAACGGAAATATCCCGATTACCATCATAAAGCCCATTTCGGCAGCCATTCCGTAGAAATCATTCTGGATTACGGAAATAATAAGGCGCTTTAGTGCTCTATAAAATCCATCAAAATTTATTCCGACTTTCTTCATGATTTTTGTTTTCTAATTTCTTCCAATAATTTTCTGACAGCATCCTGCGGGTTTGCTTTTATCACACATCCTGCAGCAAGTTTATGTCCGCCGCCGCCAAATACAGAACAAATCTCTGCAACATCGGTAGTCTTGCTTCTCATAGAAATTTTAGACATATTAGAGTTTAGCTCTTTGACTACAAAAGCAACCTCTGTTGTAATAATTGCCCTGAGTTTTTCAGTGAGTCCTTCTGTGCAATCCTCACCGGCACAGAATTTCTCCATATCTTTTTTATAAACAATAGTATAAGCAATTTTGTTATCATCCTCAAAAACAGCTTTACCAATGCAGTGCGCCTGAAATAATACAAGCTCTTTTGAATTGCTTTCGTAGCAGTATTTGTAAATCTGTGATGGCTTTACCCCTATATTTACAAGCTCGGATGCGAAATTCAGGGCGCGCGGAGTTGTATTATCAAACCTGAAAGAGCCTGTGTCTGTTAAGATTGCAGTATAGAGGCAGACTGCTGTTTCCAGACTGATTTTCCAGCCCATATCTTTCATAAGCCCGTATAAAACTTCACCGGTGGAACTTGCCTGAGGTTCAACAAAGTTTATCTGTGCATAACGTTCATTTGTTTTGTGATGGTCAAGATTTGCTGTGCGGGAAGCCTTTTCAAAAAAGACAGCAGCATCACACATTCTGTCATAAGATGCGACATCTACATTAATAACCAAATCGTATTCTCTGGATTTGTCAAACTCAGAAATATGTTTAGCCTCTTTTACAAACGGCAGAAATTCATAAACAGCCGGAAGTTTAGATAACATAAGCATATCTGCTTTCTTTTTAAAATTATCTTTAATTCCTGAATAAAGCCCGCACATAGAACCGAGTGTATCACCGTCAGGGTTTAAGTGAGAAATAATCAATATATTTTTAGAGGCTTTTATGATATTATGTAATTGAGTACAATCCATTTTATTATATTATCACAAAAAATTTGGGGATGCAAAATTGAAGAAGGTTCTATACACAGACTTTGTCGGAACAGATGCAATAATAGCGGAACTGCTTGAGGACAAAACATTTAAAAAAGCTATGACGCGGAGCAACCTGTATAAGTTTTGGGGAAAAGCCGCCGGAGCAAAGTTTGCCTCAAAGTCAAGACCATATTCAATGATTGGCGGAGGAGTAATGGTAATTGCCTGCGAAAATTCAATAGTAGCGCAGGAATTAATGCTGAAGAAAACCCAGATTTTAGTGAAATTAAAGCCATATCTAGAATCGTTAAAACTTAACGTAAAGGATCTTAAGTTTGACGCGAAACGCTGGGAGGCAGAATAAAACATAAAAAAAACCGGTAATTTCTTACCGGCAAGCTTTACTTCTAATAAGTAAAGAGGTGATGATTATTTCTTAAGTTTAGTGTTATATTTTGCTTGCTGTAGCTTTATACAAACCTACAGAATTTACCATACATTCAACCTTCTGCTGTGCTACCAGCTGGTCGATTGCAAGGAGATTTTCTTTAAATTGAAGCAAGTCAAGTTTTGATATTGTACCCTGGTTAAACTTGTCTTCATTATAGCTGTAATCAGCTTTTTCAAGGTTTGCCTGCTTCAAGGTCTGTTCCATTTTGGTTTTATCCATTTTGGATACTACAAGAGCATCGTTTACTTCTTGTATAGCTGTAAGGTTTGTCTTGTAGTAATCCTGTAATATTCTCTCGTATGTTGCTTTTTTCAAGCGCAGGCTGGCAATCCTTGATCCGCCGGTAAATAGCGGGAGAAAAGCTCCGCCGGCAAGTGACATAAGCATATTTTTGGTTGTAAACAGGCTGCCAATATCACCGGCATTGAAAAATGCCAAGCCTGTAAGATTTATTGACGGCAAAAATTCCTTTTTGGCAACTCTTACATCAATACCGGCTTTTTCTACCATTAATTCTGCTTTTAAATAGTCCGGTCTTTGTACAATAATATCTGATGATATAGCTTCAGGAATTTCTCTATCAAACTTTAAGCTTTCAAGTGAAGCTCTTTTAATTTCTGCGGCATTTTCAGGACTTTCGCCTATCAACACGCAGAACTGATGCAGAAGAGTTTCTCTCTGTTTTTTCAACTCTATCAAATCTGTTTGACCTTTTACAAGAGCTTTATTAGCCTTAACAGTATCAGCAGTAGATGTCAAACCTTCCCGATTGCTCAGAACCATTAAGTCATATATATTTTGTCTTGCTGCAACAATTTCTTCCTGAAGTTCAATTGTTTTATCAAGCTTAACTATATTCAGGTAAACTGTTCCAACTGATGATGCAATAGCTATATATGCTGCACGCTCATCAAGTTTTGACCCTTCGTAAAGTTTTTTAACAGATTTAGTTTTGTCATGGTTTTTTAAAAATATATCCAGCTCGTAATTAACAAATGCAGGAGCTACAAAAAATGTATCCATATTTGTTTTGCCAGGCATTTTAGTCAAAGCAGGAGATACGCCTACACCTGCCATTGGCAGTTCATTAGCAAATTGAAGTTTAACATTCTGATAATATTCTTCAACATTCAATGTTGCCATTTTCAAATCGTAATTATTTTTCACAGCCTGATTTATATAACCGCTTAAAATAGGATCATTAAAACCTGACCACCAATCCATATTTACATAGGCGAATTTATATTCATCAGAAACTTTTTTATTTTTATTTACCATGCTCTTAAATTGTTTAGGGGCAGAGATATTTGCTTTATCTTTTGCAGCAGCGGCAAGAGGCATAAAATTCATTGCGGCTAAACTTGCTAAAAGTGTTAATGTTACTATCTTTCTCAACTTTGGATTCCTTCTAATAATCTACTTGCATTTTTAACAATACTATGTTAGCATAATATTGTTGTAAATGCAACATATTTTTTTTACAACAAATATTTAAAATTTGAATCGGGAATAGAATGACTACAGAAAAAGCCAAACATTATACTGACAGCATATATTATGATATAGAATTAACAGCAAGAATTATGAAGCTTTTGGGAGTGCAGATTTTTGATAAATTGCAAATAGGTCTGACGCCTGAAGAGCATGCTGCTTTAGATACTATTTTCTGCCATCCCGGAATATGCCAGAGAGATTTGGCTAAATTAATTCTCAAAGATAGAGCCAATACAGGCAGAATTTTAAATGCGCTTGAAGAAAAAAAATTTATAACAAGAGCTATTGATATTAAAAATAACAGACTTATCAAAAAAATGATTATTACTGATGAAGGCAACAAAAAACTAGATGAAACAAACAATAAAATTAAAGCCCATCTTCAAAATGTTTCCTGTAAATTTTCTTCAGACGAAATTGAAAAACTTCAGGAAACATTAAGAGCTTTCAGAAAAAATTTAGAAGAACTTGTTAACATGAATATATAATATTAATAAATGAGGTTAAAAATGGAAGACAAAAAAACAACAGAGATTAAAGAGGAAGAAAAAAAAGAGCCGCCTAAAGGCAGAAAAAGAACAATAGGTATAATCTTAGGTATAATTTTACTTGGAGCAATCGGTTATTTTGTACACGATGCTTTCGTATATCAGTCAACAGATGATGCTTATGTGGAAACAACTACCGTTCAGGTTTCACCAAAAGTTGCAGGGCACATCACAAAAGTTTATGTTAAAGATAATCAGCCTATAAAAGCAGGTATGATTGTAGCAGAAATTGATGACACCGATTATAAGGTTGCACTCGATAAAGCAGAAGCTAACTACCAGAAAACGCTTTTAAACCAGAAAAACGCAAAAGCTAATTTTAAAGCTATGCAGACAAATATTGATGTTGCCAAAAAAGATTTAGACAGATATACAAAACTTTTTGAATCCGGCGCAGTTTCAAAACAAACACTCGATGCTGCACAAGCCAAGTACGATGCTGCACAGGCTAACTTAACACAGGCAGAAGAAGCTTTGTTATCATCAAATGATAATAAAGTTGCAGATGCAGACTTAAAAGCAGTAAAAGCAGAACGTGACAGAGCTGCACTTAACCTTTCATACACAAAGGTAATTGCCCCTCAAGACGGTACTGTTTCTAACAGAAGAGTAGAAGTTGGTATGTATGTTCAGCCTGGTTCTCCACTGTTTGTAATAGTTCCAAACGATGTATGGGTTGTCGCAAACTTTAAGGAAAACCAGTTAAGACATATGAAACCTGAACAGCCTGTTGATATAAAAATTGATACATATCCAAATCATGTATTTAAAGGAAAAATTGACAGCATACAAAGAAGTTCAGGAGCAAAATCAAGCTTGTTCCCTCCTGAAAATGCAGTCGGATCTTTTGTAAAAATCGTACAGAGAATTCCTGTAAAAATCGTATTCACTGAAAAAATTGATCCTAATGAATACAACATTGTACCCGGAATGTCAGTTGTACCAAAAGTTAAAGTTATAGAATAAGAAAGAGAGAGAGTTGAAAAAGTGAGCAGAGGGACATTAACCAAAACTCACTTTTTTAAAAATAAAAACCCTATGGAACAAGAACAACTTATACAACAAGAAGAATGGAAACCTGTTACAAATCCCTGGCTTATAATAATGCCGGTAATGATAGCAACATTTATGTATGCTTTGGATGAAACGGTTGCAAACGTAGCTCTTCCGCATATTGCCGGAACATATTCCGTAAGCAATCAGGAATCAATATGGGTTTTAACAAGTTATTTAATGGCAAGCAGTATTGTAATCCCTATGATTGACTTTTTTTGTAAGTTTATGGGAAGAAAAAATTTCTTTATGCTCGGGGTTTTTATATTTACAATAGCCTCGTTCCTATGCGGCACAGCGCAATCAATAGGAATGATAGTTCTGGCAAGAGCATTGCAGGGTTTTGGCGGAGGCTGCCTTATGCCTATGGCACAGGCAGTTTGTATGGAATGCTTCAAGGGTGAAGAGCGAAACAAAGCAATGGCGGTTTTTGGACTTGTTGTAGTTGTAGCACCTATTTTAGGTCCGGTAATGGGTGGATATATCACAGAAAACTGGTCCTGGCCGTATATTTTCTTTATCAATGTTCCTGTAGGTTTTCTGTGCATAGCTCTTGCAAAAAAATATGTGGAAGACCCGCCTTATGCAAGACGCCAGCCAAACACCCATCTTGATAAGTTTGGATTTTTATGGCTTTGTGTATGGCTTATACCTTTGCAGATTGTGTTTGATAAAGGAAATGATGCTGACTGGTTTAATACGCCATGGATTTGCTGGCTGAGTGCTGTTGCAGCTATAGGATGTATTTTATTCTTTATTTCACAGGTTAAAGGCAAAAAACCGCTTGTAAAACTTGATGTTTTAAAGGATATTAATTTTCTTTTCGGAACAGGGATGCTGATATTAATCAATGCTGTTCTTCTGGCATCGCTGGCAATCCTTCCGCAATTGCTGCAGAATATGATGGGATATGATGCTTTTACCAGCGGTCTTGCGATTATGCCAAGGGGGCTCGGGGCATTCACAGCACTTGCAATCTTTGGCGGAATAGGCGGCAGAATTAGTTACAGAAATTACGGCATAATAGGTCTTGCCTGTCTGGGTATAGGAGGCTGGATGCTAAGTGATTTAAATCTTCAAATAAGTATGATGAATATTGTAATCCCCAATTTTGTATTCGGTGTAGGGCTTGTATTTACTATGATGCCTATTACAACCCTTTCCTGTATAACACTTAGAAACGACCAGATGACAAATGCTTCAGGATTTCAAAACCTGTTAAAAACTATCGGAGGTGCAATAGGCACTTCTCTTGTTGCGACAATGATTTCCAGATTTTCACAGGTACATCAGCATGGACTTGTAAAATCCTTAACTGATTTAAATTCTATTTATGCAGACAGATTAAACTCATATGCAAATACATTTATTCATCAGGCAGGGGATATGATGAACGCTACTTATATGGCGGGAAAAATGCTATACAACCAGCTTATCCAGCAATCTACCCTATGCGCTTATATGACAACATTTAAAGTATTTGCAACCGCTTGTTTTATATTAATACCAATAATGTTTTTATTAAAAAGTGAAAAGAAAGCAGAAAATTAATGACAAACGAACAAAATCAAGAATGGACACCCTCAGTCAACCCATGGTTGATGATTACACCAGTAATGCTTGCAGTATTTATATATGTGCTTGACGGCACAATCGGAAACGTAGCATTGCCGCATATGGCAGGAAGTTTTTCAGCTACACGCGATGAATCAATGTGGATTTTAACAAGCTATCTGATTGCCGCCGGAATTGTAATTCCTGCTGTTGACTTTTTCAGCAAAGTTTTCGGCCGTAAGAACTTTTTCATAATCAGCATATTGTTGTTTACCATAGCTTCAATGTTGTGCGGTATGGCAAAAAATATTGAATTTATGATATTTGCAAGAGTTTTGCAAGGTTTTGGAGGCGGCGGGATTTTGCCAATATCACAGGCGATAATGGTAGAAAGTTTTCCAAAAGAAAAACGCGGTCTGGCAATGTCTGTATTTGGCATGGGTGTAATCTTAGCTCCGATAATAGGACCGGTTCTTGGTGGATGGATTACCGATAACTGGACCTGGCCATGGATTTTTTATATTAATGTACCTTTTGGTTGCGCAGCTGCGATTTTATGTAATAAACTGCTTGAAGATCCGCCTTATGCAAGGAAACATAAAAATGTGAAAATTGACGCAAAGGGGTTCTTTTACCTGACAATATGGCTTGTAACCCTTCAAACAGTTCTTGATAAGGGTAACAATGCAGACTGGTTTAATGCGACATGGATTCGCTGGACATTTGGTGTTTCTGTTGTGGCGTGTGTATTGTTCTTTCATTCCCAGCTTACAAATAAGGAATCACTTGTTGATTTAAAAGTGTTTAAGGATCGTAACTTTACGGCAGGTACGATTATACAGGTAGTAATTCAGGCGGTGCTGTATGCTTCTCTTGCGATATTACCTCAGTTTCTGCAAAGTATGATGGGTTATACAGCATTTCTTAGCGGAGCAACAATGATGCCGCGCGGTTTGGGGAGTATGACTGCAATGATGATAACTGCTACGCTTTCTAATAAATTAGACAACAGGCTTATGGTTATTGCAGGTTTATCTTTAATAGGCGGAGCCGGTCTTGCTTTTGGTGCTTTAAATCTACAAATATCAAACATGAATATTGCAATTCCAAACTTTTTTATGGGCATGGGCATGGGTTTATCTATGGTTCCTATTATGAACTTATCGGTTGATACACTTAAGAATGAACAGATGACAAATGCTACAGGGATACAAAACTTGTTGAAGAACATAGGAAGTGCAATAGGAACATCTTTAGTTGCGACAATGCTTACGAGGTTTGCCCAAATTCACCAGTATATGCTGGTTGGCAAGCTTAACGACCTTAACCCTGTATTTATTTCAAAAATGCAATCTACAGCCGGTGCATTATCTGCATATGCACATCAAAGTGTTGCACACTATATGGCACAGTACTCGCTTTACGGAGATTTGATAAAACAATCTACGCTATGGGCGTTTATTGATTCATTCAGAATTTTCGGAGTAATATGCTTTTTAGTAATCCCGTTAATGTTATTAATGAAGAAGCCTAAAAAAGCCGAAGTTGTTGTTGAAGAAATAAAAACACCTGCCGGTGTTAAATAAATTCAATCACAACAATTTCAGGAAAACAGTTGAACCTTACAGGCAGAATACTTGTTCCCAATCCGCGGGAAACAAACATCTTTTTGTCATCAGTATCAAACAATCCATAAGCATATTTTACTCCGTATTTAGATGGAACAACAAGCGGTTTGCCCGGAACAACCTGTCCTCCATGCGTGTGACCTGCCAGAGTAAGCTCAACGGTTGAAGGAATTTCGCCAATCATATCAGGTGTATGTGTAAGCATTATCACAGGATGAGCGGTGCCAGAGAGTGCTTTTTCAACATCCGGATTTGCTGTTTGCAAGTCCTCTAAACCGGCAATTGTAATACGGTCAAAGTTTTTATTTTCATTCTCAAGAACAGTAATCCCTGCCCTTTCAAATGTTTCTATAATTTCTTTTTTACCCTGCCAGCCGTCATGGTTTCCCATTACAGCTGCTGTTCCGTATTTTGATTTCAAATTAGAAAGTTCATCGGCAATTGTATGTAAGTTTAACGTATTCCCTCTTTTATGACCATTAACGTAATCTCCGCCAAGAAGTATTATATCAGGATTTTGCGCATTAATTGTTTTTACAATACGCTTTAGTCTGTATAGTTCATAAGGTTTGAGATGAAAATCACTTGCAAAAACTATTGTTAAACCCCTAAGCAACTTATTTTCCAGCTTTATATGTTTTACTGTAAGAATATTAGGTTCAACAACTGTGATGTAAAAAACAAAAATTATAGATAAAATAAAAATCCATTTCATAGGTATATTCTACAATAAATATTTATTGTATGATAAAACTTAACATCTGGAAAAAATTTATGAAAAAAGACAACATAGCATTAATAGGAATGATGGGCAGCGGCAAAACAACCGTTGCAGAAAAATTGCATAAGGTTTTAACAGATTTCAACCTTGTGGATATTGATAATGAAATTGAAAAAGGTACAGGCAGAAAAATCTCGGAAATCTTTTTAAAGTTTGGCGAACCTAGTTTCCGCGAACTTGAACGTGAAAAAATTAAAAAATTTGCAGTACTGAAACATCAGATAATTTCACCGGGCGGAGGTGCTTTTGAAGACGAATGGAACCGCAGGCTTTTATTGGATAATTGTCTTGTTATTTATCTGAAAGCCTCGCCTCAGGAGATTTATAACAGAATTAAACTTGAAACACACCGCCCATTGCTTGCAAAAAACTTTTCTTTGGAAAGGATTGAAAAATTATCACAAAATCGTTCCGGGAATTATGAAAAAGCTGACGTTACAATTGACACAGATGGCAAAACTCCTTATGATATAGTTAATGAAATTCTTGGAGTTATAAATGGCTGATTTATCTGTTAATATTAATTCATCCTCAAAAAGTTATCCGATTATTATTACTAATGAAGATATTTCAGGTTTGCATAAAAAAATCCTCTCTTATACATCAGGCAAAAAATTTCTGATAATCATCTCCGAAAAGGTTAATAAACTTTATGGCAAAGTTTTGGGCTTTGATAAGTCCGAAAAATTTGTGATGAAGGATGGAGAAAAAGAAAAAAATTTTAAAAACTACCAAAAAATTCTTAATCATGCTCTGAAAATGCAGCTTACGCGCGGAGATAGCATAATAGCGGTCGGAGGCGGTGTTGTTGGTGATATTGCAGGATTTGCAGCATCAACATATATGCGTGGAATAAATTTTATACAAATTCCTACAACTCTTCTGGCTTGCGTTGACAGCTCTGTAGGCGGCAAAACAGGCATAGACACTGGTTTTGGTAAAAATCTTGTCGGAAGTTTTTACCAGCCAAAAGTTGTCCTGATTAATACAAATTTTCTGAAAACACTTGATGACAGACAATTTAAAACAGGACTTGGCGAAGTCGTAAAGTATGCTTTCATTGAAAAAAGCTGTAGATGTGAAGAAGAACTAAACCTTACAAACTTTATCAGCGAGAACGTAGAGAAAATTCAATCACGCCAGCCAAAAACTCTTGAACAGCTTATAGAAATATGTATAAAATTAAAAGTTTCAGTTGTTCAAAAAGATGAAAAAGAAGGCGGCTTGCGAAAAATTCTTAATTTTGGTCACACTTACGGTCATGCTGTTGAAAAATACACAAACTATAAAAAATTCACACATGGCGAAGCTATTGTTAAAGGGATGACTTTTGCGTTTGATATGGCTGTAAAACGAAATCTCATAGACATCAATTATAAATATTTTGCAGATGATGTAATCAAAAAATTCAATTTCAAAAAAATCCCGGACTATCCGATTGAAAAAATGATCAGGTTAATGAAAATGGATAAAAAGGCAGATTCAGATTATATAACCTTTATTCTGCCTGTTGATTATTCTGTTGTAGAAGAATTTAAACTCACCGAAAATGATTTTGCATAAAAAATGTGGTTTTTTATGAAAAATTAAGATTAATCCAGAATTGTTTTTATACAATATATTTTAATTTTTTGCAACAAATATTTTTTCCTTATTCTATTTATTTGTTTTTCTTTGGCATTAATCTCTTTTAAGTAACTAAAAAACTTTTTGAGGCATAGCGGTGCCTGAGGCACGACACTATTCCGGTAATGATGTGACTATATGTATCATGTGCGGGAGCGTGTCCGAAAAAAGGTTTTTTGTTACTTAAAATGTGCTGACTGCTTCTTTTCCGGTACATGCTTGGCGCTCTGATTTAGCTACTTACTGAAAAGGAACTGATGTTTAAAGGTTTTTCCTCTGCTTTTTTATTATAAATCATTTTTTGCTTTTGCAATAAAAAAGAGGGCTTGCACCCTCTTTTTTCTATCTTTGACCGTTGAATGCTTTTAATCCGAGATACTTAGCAGCTGACCCCAGCTTTTGCTCAATTCTTATCAACTGGTTGTATTTTGCCATTCTATCAGAACGGGAGGCTGAACCGGTTTTAATTTGTCCGCAGTTTGTTGCAACAGCCAAATCAGCAATAAAAGTATCCTCTGTTTCTCCTGAACGGTGTGATACTATTGAGGTATAGCCGGCACCATGAGCCATTGAAATTGCATTCAGAGTTTCTGTTAATGTACCGATTTGATTTACCTTAATCAATATTGAATTTGCAACCCCTCTGCGGATACCTTCCGCAAGACGTCTTGTATTTGTAACAAACAAGTCATCTCCAACAAGCTGGCATCTATTTCCTATGCTGTCTGTAAGCATTTTCCAGCCGTCCCAGTCCTGCTCGGCCATGCCGTCTTCAATTGAAATAATAGGGTATTTATTAACCCATCCGCTGAGAAAATCAACCATCTCATCAGGTGTAAGCGTTTTGTTTTCCCCAGCAAGCTTATACAAGCCGTCTTCATAAAACTCAGAAGATGCAACGTCTAAACATATTTTTACCTGATTTGTATCATATCCTGCCTTATCTATTGCTTCAAGAATTACTTCAATTCCTTCTGCGTTTGACTGCAAATTAGGTGCAAAACCGCCTTCATCACCGACTGACGTTGCAAGACCTTTTCCATGAAGAACTTTTTTCAAGGTATGGAAAATATTACAGCCCATTTCAATTGCATGCTGGAAGCTTTCAGCACCTACAGGCGCAATCATAAACTCTTGAAAATCAATATTATTGTCGGCATGCGCACCGCCATTTATAATATTCATCATTGGCACAGGAAGAGTTAGGGCGTTAATACCGCCCAAATATCTGTATAATGCCATTTCATAACCCTTAGCTGCTGCCTTTGCACAGGCAAGAGAAACTCCGAGAATTGCATTTGCTCCCAATTTAGATTTATTTTCTGTACCGTCCATATCAATCATAAACGTATCAATTTCTCTCTGATGAGAAGCTTTTTCGCCTATAAGTTCCGGTGCTATAATATTATTGACGTTATTGACAGCTTTTATAACACTTTTGCCCTGATAGTAATTTTCATCACCATCACGCAGTTCAAGCGCCTCATAAATTCCTGTTGATGCACCAGACGGAACAGCAGCCCTGCCTTTTGCTCCGTTTGTAAGTTTTACTTCTACCTCTACAGTCGGATTGCCGCGTGAATCAAGAATTTGACGCGCCACAATATCTTCAATAAATGTTGACATAACACTCTCCTTTTACCATTAGTACACTGTATTTGTCGTAATTCTGGCATAAAATTTTTATTTATGCAAGTAACTAGTTATGCAATTTCTCTTTAACTTTAAACACAATATGCTTTATGCTTCCCATATATCCAAGGAACAATATGGTTGAAGCACTTATCCAGGCAATCGGACCAGAATAAAAGATACCTATGTAGCCAAATTTCATCGCCAGATACACAGCCGCAAACGCTCTCATTACAAGTTCGGCAATACACGCAAATAGTGGAAATATTGTTTCGCCCATACCTTGCAGCGCATTTCTGTAAATAAAAATTTGACCGAGAAAGAAGTAGAAAATAGTGCTTATTAAAAGATAACGGTGTGCTATATCGATTATTTCTTCTGTTGCTGTTCCGATAAAAGCGCCTATAATATCTGTTCCCCATATACGCATCACAAATGCCATAAGAATACTCAAAGCAATATTTATAGTAGAAGTTTTGATAACACCAAGCCTTATCCTTTTAAACTTTCTAGCACCGAAATTCTGTGCAACATATGAAGCAAGAGCAACCCCGAAAGACATCATCGGAAGCGTCGCTATTTGCTCAATTCTCAATGCCGCAGTAAGTGCAGCAATAACGTTTGAGCCAAAAGTATTGCATACGCTTTGAATGATTATAATTCCTATACCTATTATAGAAAACTGAACAGCCATAGGAAAACCTATACGCATGTGTTTATAAACCGAATTATAAAAAGTTCTGTCAAACTTTATCATCCAGTCACTCTTTTTCAAATGAAGTATAGGAAACTTATATTTCACAAAAAATAAACATAATATAACCGAAATAGCTTGAGAAAGGATAACCGCAACCGCAGAACCCGGCACACCCATATGAAAAACTTCAATAAAAACCAGAGCAAGAATAATATTTATTATTGAAGCAATAATTAAAAAATATAAAGGAGTCTTGCTGTCGCCAAGAGCCCTTATAATGCTGGCAAGCAGATTGTACATAGTTGTAGATAAAAGCCCTATAACAACAATTTCAATATACCAGTACGCATTATGATAAATGTTTGCCGGAACATTAAGCCAGTGCAAAATCGGGTTCATGAAAATAGTACAAATAACAGAAAAAATTAAAGTAACGATTGTGCTTAAAATAGTCGAAACTACAACCGAATTCCTTACACCGTCATAATCTTTCGCCCCGTAGCGCTGCCCTGTAACAACCGCAAAACCGTTAGTAAAACCAACAATTACAAACATAATTAAAAAGAACAGCGGAGCAACAGCCCCAACAGCAGCAAAAGGTTCAACACCGAGAAGCCTGCCGACTATCACAAGATCTGCGATATTATATAACTGCTGGAAAATATTACCTATCAGCAATGGTACTGAAAAAAGCAGTATTAATTTTAACGGCTCCCCCTTGGTTAAATCTTTAATCATGAAAAATATACCTTCAATTGCACTATTTTATTATATTATAAAATTGATATAAAACACGCAGGTTTTTATTATCCAATTGTATAGCACTGATGAGTTCATCTCTTATCTCATCCAAATCTTTCTGGTGCTCAAAGTCAAACAAATCCTTTGGAGTAACCCCAAGTACTTCTGCAAGTCTGCCTATCTTTTCAGCTCTTATAAAGCTCTTGCCGCATTCAATTTTACTTAAATTCCGCTCCGCAATATCTATTTTTTCTGCGAGTTCCTCCTGAGATAACTTATTCTTCAACCGCAGTTCTTTTATTTTTCGTCCAAAAAGATATTTTATATCGTCCATGTAACCTCTTATAAATAAAAGTATATATTTTCTACAAATTACAATTAATGATATAAAACATACTTTTTAAATTGACAGAGTATCTAAAAAATAGTATATTTAGATATATAACATAGAATTTACTAGAGAAAAGTATATAAAAAATGGAGAAAATTATGAAAAAAGCCTTCACCTTAGCAGAAGTTTTAATTACTCTCGGAATTATAGGAATAGTTGCGACAATGACACTGCCAGCTTTAATTCAAAAAAATTCAGAAAAAGAAATAATAGCAAAATTAAAAAAGTTTAACAGTACAATGAATCAGGCATTTATGCTTGCAAAAAATGAAAACGGTGAAATTGAAACCTGGGGTCTGACAAGAGCCGGTATGGAGGTTGATCCGACAGAAGAGGAACAGATGAACAATAATGAAGTTGTAAATAAATTCTGGGATATTATGTCACCATACCTTAAAATAATATCAAAATGTAAAGCAGGTACAAATGAATGCAAATCTTATGAAAGATATTCTCTTGACGGAACTAAGTTTAGTAAATTCACACCCTATATAATTTTGGCTGACGGAACGTATATAGTAGGAACAACTGTTATAAATGGTAATTGTAGCAGAAGCGTCGGAACTTCAAAACAGCTACAGCATATATGTGGTGAAATTTTTGTTGATGTGAATGGTAAAAAAACACCGAATAAAACAGGTGAAGATGTATTTCTTTTTTATTACACAAAATACGGATTTGTACCAATGGGAACAGGTCAGCAGACAAGCTACTATACATTTGAAGATTACTGTAATAAGAGAAAACCAAATATACTTAACGGATACGGCTGTACAGCCTGGGTAATCTATAATGAAAATATGGATTATTTGCATTGTAACGATTTAAACTGGGATGGGAAAAAATCTTGTAAATAAAAGGGCTTGAAATTTAAAATCTTTTGTGAGAAAATAAAATTCGTCAATTGAATATTAATCTATGGCACAGCAGCTCCAATGAGCGAAGCGGACAAAATTAAATATTTATGAGAGCATCTCTCGAAGCAGCTGAGCCGATGAAATTGAATAAAGAATTAAAATGGCAAGGTAGCTCAGCTGGTGAGAGCGCACGGCTCATACCCGTGAGGTCGAGAGTTCGAATCTCTCCCTTGCTATTTTAATTAGAGGGTTTTAGATACCCTCTTTTTTAATGCTCTTATCTTATGTGTAATCTGTGGGTAATAAAATTATCAAAACTTAAACGAAATATCGTGAAACCCAAACGCAGTCCTGTGAAACTTCAAAAATTTTAATAATAAAAAAGCCCTCATTATGAGGGCTGATTTGTGTAAGAGTTAAGTATTTCTATTGCATCCAGTTTTCTCTGAGGTACAGGGTGAGCATACCTTTGCGTTGTTGTAACTTTAGAATGACCTAAAATTTCTTGAACGACTGTCAAATCAATACCTTTTTCAACAAGCCTTGTTGCTACAGTATGCCTTAAATCATGGAAGCGGAAATTTTCAATTTCGGCATTTTTTATAACTTTATGAAAAGATTTTTTCAAATCTACATAAGGTTCATTAGTTTTCGGATTAATAAAAATATATTCTGATTTCTTTTCAATATTGTCAAATACCTTTTTCAGGGTTGATGATAAAGGTATTTTTCTTGCTTTACCAGATTTTGTGTCTAAAAGTTCAATGAAACCAAAATCAAAATCAATATTTGTCCATTTAAGATTAAGAATTTCACCTCTACGCATACCTGTTTGAAGTGCCGTTATTACAATCGGTTTTAAAAACAGATAAGGTTGTATAATTTTTTTCTTTTTGGTGTATCTATCTAAGACTTCAAGTTTCCTTTCAATTTCTGCAAATAACCTTTTTTCTTCTTCAATTGTTAAAAATCTGATTTTGTGGTTATCTTCACGAAGTTTAGAAATTTTTGCTAAAGGATTTTTCTTAATAATTTCATTATCAATGCCAAGATTGAACATTTTACTTAAAATCTCTAAGTAGCGGTTAATCGTTGAATTTTTAAGTTTACGTTCAGTTTTAAGATAATCTTTAAAATCTTCAATTTTAAGAGGAGTTATTTTCTGAACAACCGCTCCGGCTCCAAAGTACGATATAATAATTTTTAAAGTGTAAAGGTCGTTTTTGTAACTTTTTTTATTGTTTTTTGCATAACTTATGTATAAATCTTTCAATTTGCTTAATTGAACATTTTTTTCTTCACGTGGTATTACACCATTTTGTTGTTGTGCTAATCGGTATTTTATAGCATTTTCAAACTGTTCAGCTTCTTTTTTATCGGAAGCACCGGAACAAAGTCCGTGCTTCCTTTCCCCGTTAAGCATAAATTGATAATACCATTTGTCTTTCTTTTTATAAGTCCCCATAATATTGTCCTTTCCAAGCTTGTTGTTCTTTTACCCACTTTTCAAATTCATTTTTTAAAACATATACAGTGCCGCCGATTTTAAAAAATATCTTTGCAGGCAAATCACCTCGCCTTTTCCAAGTTTTAACGGTATTCGGATTTGCTTTAAGTAGAGTGCAAAACTCTTTGAATGTATATAATTCTGTCATTTTATTTTCTCCTTTTTTATTTTTTCAATATTTTTTAAATTACTTTATTACTTTGCAGCTATAACTACCCGAAAGGTAAACGAGGGTTTACTTTCGGGAGTAATAAGCAGTTGATTACCAAGAATTACTATTGACGCCAGAATATGCAGTTGCTTTAGTTTTATCATTAGTTGCGGTTTCGTCTATTGTTTTTACAAATTCTTCGACATCGCCCCAATTTGTAATATCTAACACTACTGAATTCTTACGTTCACCATTATAATAACCAGTCAAATCATTTCGAATAACTCTTTTATCACTAGCAAGATAATTATTAAAAATAGTCCTCTTAATTTTGCGAGTTTCATCTCCTGCAAAATATTTATTGTATGTCGTTAGGAGAGTATCTTTATGGAAAATTAAATAAATTCTCGCATCATCAGTATTTTCCGGGCCTTTAACCTTATAATGAATATTATCTGAAATTATATTATTTTTTCTAAGAACGACAAGCCCGTTGAGTAACATATCTATAGGAGACGGAATTTCCTTATAATGCTCCTCTATGTTTTTTGCATATTCAAAAATTTGTGGCTCTAAATAGCTAATAGTCGTACCTGCAATTTTTTCGAGTAATACGATTCCTGTCCACATATAAGCAATATTGTGATATATGCGGGATATTGAGTTTGTTCCTAAGTTATTCTTAAGTTTTTCAATCAAATTTGAATGAATTTGCAACACCTCATCTTCAGTAAATTTAAGTAACTCAGGTAAAATAAGCGAAAGTTCTTTTCTGTTTTCAGAATTATCACCAAAATACTCAAACTTTTCTTCATCAAGTGTTTGGCTCATAATGGATATTAAATTTGCCCTATTCGCCAGTTCCGGAATTTCTGGTAACGCTCCGTTTGTAGAATAAATGATTTGGGAATTAGGCTTTATTATATTAGCTCCTTTATTATGAGGTTTACGGGTTACTCTTTTAGATGCCTTGAACTGTTTCTTTATAGTGCTGCCAAAATAAGCCGATTCTAATATTTTATCCAGCAAATCGTCCATACAGATATTTACGCAGTTGTAATCATTTGCCATACCTTCTTGCCCTCTTATTGAAGAATCTCCGGCTGATAAAAAATCTTCATCAAATCCAAAAATTGAAACTCCAACAGATGTTAATGTTGATTTCCCGCAACCCGTTATACCTGAGATTATCAGTATCGGAGCACCTGTAGTCTTTTTAATAAAGGTCTTATAAAATAGTCCCATTATCATATGTCCTGTAGCTAACAATGCTAGAGTTGTATTTGCACCCCAACATCCACAATAATTTGTCAGTAGCTTTAATGTAATTTCTTTAACATCTTTATCAGATTTATAGAGAATTGGCGACGGGTAATCAATATCCTCATCTAACTTAATGAAAAGATTTTTATCAGCTGTCTGAATTAGATTATCTTTATCGGCCCAGTAAATTATGCCCTTATGTACTAAGGCATTCTTGTATAGGAATGTTTGCGGAGCTATTAAACCCGGATTCTTGTAAATAGTTACAGTTTTCTTAAGCTTAGGATTGATGTATTCATTAACAAGAGATTTAAATTCTTTGGATTTGACTTCCATTTGACAAAAGTTCACTTGGCTTAACGCTGATTGAAATGCGTTAATATCATATTTAGCATTAGCTTGAATTTCGATGTTAGTTATGACGTTGCCATTACAATTTTTTAGTTCAATAACATAGTATTCATTTGTTTTTGTATTACTATCATCATTACAAATATACCTAATAGCTTTAGCATCTAGTATTGAGAAGTTGGTAACCAACCATAATATCAAGCTATTTTTCTCAAATTTAACCGAGTAAATCCTATCACCTAGAGTGACAAACGTTTTTTGTTGAGACGGTTTTGTGAAATTTTCATCAAGTTTTATATAATATGGAGACATGAAGTTCAAGTTCCTTAAATTTGCCTCCTGTGCCATAATAGCATCTAAGTAATTCCGTTTAACAATGTCTATCGGGCTTTTAATTGTTTTGTTTTGTTCTGTATTTTTATTGTTTGTCATTTTTTTCTCCTTTTTTATTGTGTTTACATTGTCTACAGCCATGAAAATCAATAGCTATAGTTTCACAGTTCATACTGTATTTCTTTGCGTTGTTGAATTTTTTCCAACTTTTTTCTGCTGAGTACTCAGGGTGAGGTCTGCTGTAATAGTCAAAAATTTCAAAGCCGTTTTTTAAGCTTGAAAGTATTACAGCAAATCGAAACCAAGAATTTTCATCAAGGCTTTGAGCTTCATCAACAGCCATCTTGCAAAATAAACAGTTGTCATACAGTGTCTTAAAATCACCGTCTATCATTTTTTTCTCTTGACAAGATTGTTTAAAAGTAGACGGATTAGCTTTTAAATCTGTTTTAGACAAAAATTCAACCCAATTTGCCGGTAACTCTGGAACTTCTCCGATATCTTCGAATGTATATCCTTGTGCAAATCGGTAACTGCCTTTTTCAGTATAAACACCGCCGCATAAACAGTAGTGATTAGTCTGAATATCAATACAGTTACCTATTTTCCTTTTGAAACTTCTATCTTTCGGAAGCTTGAAGTACATGTGAGTACCGTTTGACTGTGTATAAACAAGCACTGTCTTTGGTAACAAACCAAGTTCTGATACAAGTTCTTTAAGTATCTTAAACCCGTTTTTGCCTTTTTCAGGCTTGTTATCAGTATCAATTACCAAAATATTGCTCGCCTTGCAATAAAAAGCAGGTCTTCCATTTGGATAAACCTGCCACATTGCTTTAATTGCCTCTGGATTGTTTGTCGCTAACTTACTCCAGGCAAATCCTTTATAGGGAATTTTGTTCGGATTCACTGGAAAGACATAAAATCCTCGTTTGGCATACATTAAAGCAATATTCAGGTAATAGTCCTGCGGTAACATTGGAAAGTTTTTTGTTCCTATGTTTGGCACGATTGCATGAGGTGCTAAGTATTGTGTATTGAGCATTTGAACCTCCTTTCTTTTTTAATTTTTAAAATTATAATTTCCTCAAATACCTATGTACACTGGTTTACGCTTTCAATAAGCGCCTATTCAATTTTCAATGTGCAAATTTATAGTCCGCATGTTATAAATACCTTTTTGTCGTTGCCGTTAAAAAAAGCAGAATAAATAGCAACTTAATTTGACTTTTTAAGTTGCTGAATTAAAATAAAATTATGACAAGACGAAAAGAAAGACATGTATGTCCTGAATGCGGGGAAAAAGCAGCAAAAAAATATGGAAAACAACATGGTGTGCAAAAGTATTATTGCTACCGCTGTAAAAAATATGTTTTAGATAAAATTCCGTATTATTCTAAAAAATCAAAGAAATTTTTGTCTATGTTAATAAACTTTTTGAATATGGAAAATGATGAAAATATAAATATTATAGACGCAATTAACAATATTGATAAAAACTTTGTTGATTCTTCAAATGTAAGCTTTGTAAAAGAAAAAGTTTATAAAGATTCGCAAATAAATTGCTCTAATCCGAGATTATTAATATCTCTTGAAAGAAATAAAATCATAATGCATTTCTTTGATAAACATTATCTTAATAATACAAACCATTGCGAATATTTGATAGTACACGATATTAATAATTATGTAAAAAATCAGAATTCAGAATAAAGCAGAATTAAAACATTTAACAACTTTAATATAATTTATTAAAGTTCACTTAAAGTTCTATTCTGATACCAACAGATACTTGCTGATTAATTACTGATTATTCAACACATCAGATAAATACTGTTTATAGTAATTTTTTAGTTCAATGGGCTTTTTGATTTTTACGTTGCAGCCCCATTTGAATAGCTCCTGACAGATTGCATAGGTTCCGCCTGATGTAAATTTTACCTGAACATTCCCGCTATCAAGTAGTTTCATTTTCTGCGTAGGGTGAAAGTGATAGTTTAGAACATCTTCTGCCACTTCTCTATCAAATTCAAGTGTTATATTGAGCGGTTCTTCCTGATAAACTCCAAAAGAATTATTACAGTACGCTGTCAACGAAAATTTCTCATCTTTTTCAAAATATTCGTCTAAGATAATCAAATTACTGATTTTGTCAACCTTATACTGCCTTAATGTGTTTACATATTCATTAAATCCGACAAGATAATATTTATCCGCAATAACCAGACCATAAGGATTAAGGGTAATTGTTTTTATTTCATCATTAATCGGGTAATCAAAACGCACCTTTTTAAACGCAAGCATGGCATTTCTTAGTTGTTCTAAAACTTTCGTGTCAACTTTTGCTCTTGAATACTGTCTTACGACAAAACCTTCTGATTCCAAAATTGCTGAAACATCTGTATCAAGAGTGCGTAAATTCTTTTGTGGTGTTAGAACCTTAACCTTGGCAACAAGCTCATCAAGCTGTTTCTTTTTGTTATCATCAGTTGACAAGCCTTTCAGGTATTCAAGGTTTGCAAAATCATCTGCTGAAAATGATATAAGAGCATTCATTGTACCTTTTACAAATCGCCACCGTTTTTTCTTGTCAGATGTTAGCACTTCTTCAACTTTTTCAGGGAATAAATCAAACAATAAAGATTTCATACGTTCTGCGGAACGTCTTGAACATTCAAAATGTTCTGCAATATCATCTATTGTAAGTCCGCAATAACTATTCTGAAACATCATTGCAAGTTCTATTATTTCTTCCGCTTTGTTTAATCTTGACATTATTGCCTCTTAAATTTTGTTTATGATTATATAATAAAGAACAAGTGCATCAATTTAAGACGCACCTGTAATAATATTTGAAAAATCTTCTTGCAGATTATTAATATTTACAAGCATAGTCGTTTTAATATCTTCATCAGTCATACTTGCAACTGACCATTTTACCTGCTTATAGCATTTCCACTGCTCGTCATAAATACTCAAAGACATTTCTTTTTTGTACTCTAAAGCATAAAATAAATTATACTTAGTAAGTTTATTATTTCCTTTGAGATTGGCATTAAGGCTAAACTTTTCAGGAATAAATCTTATTCCGCAGCCGGTTCTATCATTATAACCACAACCACTAATGTCTGCATTTGCAAGCCGTAAAGTTTTATCAGCAAGAACATCTTTCATAATATTATAAATATCTTGTTGCAATTCCTTGTTATATTGCTCAAGAGTTTCTAATACTTCCGGATATTTTGCATAAATATTTCTACACTGATTTTTTATTTCTGTATCAAGCATTTTATATTTCTCCTTTATTATTTCAAGATATTGGTAAACCGTACTTTGAATGGAATCATTATTGGCAAAACTTTTTTCATTCCATAAATTATTAAGAATTTCATATACATTTTTGTATGTAATAGAGTTATAACCCATAAGGGTTGTTTCCATTACTTTGCTTTCAGGATTATATATGTCAAGGAATATAAAATATTTTCTGCCGTATGCTTTAAAATCAGAAAATTTTTCAATAAAGTCCTTGTAGTGTTTGCATTGCTCATCATGTTCACAAGAACCGTATTTGTTTTCAATCACACAGACAAAGCTTGATTTTTGAGAATGAATTAAGATATCAATTCTACGTCCTGCATTTGTCATATATTCAGTTTCAACAACAATATCAGAAGTATCAGGTAAGACTTCACCAATATTGTTACCCAAAGCTTCTTGCAAAAATTGTTTTAGAAATTTATCGCCGCAACCATGGTTTTCTTTTGGGTTTAAAAGCCAAGCAAGAAAATTTGAATGGCGGATTTCATGATTGTCAAGTTTTAAGACTTTAAAGATATTAAAGCTCTGACTTTGTTCTTTTTTCAATACTTCAAGGTTACTTTGTAGTTCTTGCACCTGTTTATCATTAAGAAAATCCTGTAAAATAGTTTTATACATGCTAATCCCTTTCGTTTAAGCTCTGGTTGAACCTGTAATACGTCCTTTTTCATTGTAAATATAAATCATGTTGCCCCGTTTTATACTTACAGTTGTAGCTGTAAATCCTACAATTTGTCCACCTTGGCTAGCCCCAGAGCCTATTTGTTTTCCTTTTTCATCATAAATAAAAAACTGTGTACCTCTAATAACTGCATTTGCGATTGCCATAATACCACCTTTCTTTTTGTACCAACACTATAACACACTGCACCGTCAAAACATGTCGTAACAAATTTTATTATTAGACTACAAGTCTATACTAGACTGAGAGTATTATAGCACAATATTTATATGGGGAAAGATAATTGTAAGAAATTTGCAGAAAATGTTAAGAAATATAGAGAAACAAAAGGCTATAATAAAAGTCGTATGGCTGAATTAGTTGATTGTGATATTTCTTATATCGGAAAAATTGAACGCTGTGAAAAGTATCCTAATTTAAAGATGATTTTTAAAATTGCAGAAGCACTTGAATTAAAAGCAAAAGATTTGTTTGATTTTGAATGATACATAATTATATTGTGTATTATTCACTGAAAATATGCAGAATATTACCCCGATTAAATTCCGATACATTTGTAAATATGCGTAAATATTGAGGTGTACATAGAATAATACATAATTTATAATATAAATATATTATGTATTATTGAGTTTGAGAGGTATTACTATGGAATTTGTTCAACCTATCAGAGATTTAAAGCAAATTGAAACTATCAAAAAGCTATTGAAGTTACGAAATATGAGAGATTATTGTTTATTTGTTCTAGGTATAAACTCAGGTCTTAGAATAAGCGATTTATTAAAACTTAAAATTTCCGACATCTCGGAACGAGGTAAAATCAAAGACCGCATAAGGTTAAGAGAGAAGAAAACAAATAAATTCAAAGATTTTCCTCTATCAAACAGCACAAAAGCATCACTAAAAGAATACTTAAAGACAAGAGAATACAACGAAAATGAGCCTTTATTCATATCAAGAAAGAATAAAGGCTTTTTACTACGGCAGCAGGCCTATAAAATCATTAATGATGTTGCTAAATCTGTTGGAATTAAAGAAAAAATCGGCACTCACACATTAAGAAAGACTTTTGGATATCATGCCTACAACAACGGCTATGACATAACACTTATTCAAAAGTTGTTCAATCACTCATCACCAAGCGTAACTTTGCGTTATATCGGAATCACACAAGATGAAATGGATAATGTGTATTTGAGTTTGGAGTTGTAAATATTTTTTTTTTAATCTCGTACAATGGTTACTTTTTGTGCTAAATAATCATATTCTATAGCTTTATCAATTTGCCAAATACTTTCAGGCAAAGTGATAGTATCATGACGATTTTCATGCAGACAATATACTTCTGTTGGTACAGTATTTTTCATGTATAAATTCCCATTTTTATCTTCAAAGAATTCGACTCCTTTTTTAATTCTAATTCTGTGTTCATTTCCTATTGTCTCTGATTCTGCAATCATTATAGAGTCTTCTTCTTTTCGCTTTTTTAAATTATTAGGCAAATTTTTAATTTCTGCAATCGTGCATTCCCCATGAAAATAAATTCTTCGTTTTTTTGTATTTTTAGACATAGCAGCTTTCCTTTCATTTAATATTTTCTATTTCAAATTTTGGCAAATTTAATCCTTTATACCTCATTTTTAATGCATCATAAAGATTTTTGCATTTTGGACTGACTCCTTCTAAATGATAAACACCAGTTGTTTGATTTTTCATATACAAAAATGGTGCATATGACCAAGGCTTGTATGTTATTCTTCTAGACCAATTATACTGATAAATTATTTTTCTTTTGGGTAACACTTTGTGCATATCAATTAATTTATATTCAGATTTTACCCACCATTCATTATCAGCATAATTTTCATAAGTATCTATAATAATTCCTAAAGAAATAAGTTTATCTATACCAGCTTTTTTTATAAATTCAGCCTTTGCATCGGCATTATTTAATATTAAGTAATCATCAATAGTTAGATCTTCTGGTTTTTTACAATATAGCCATTTAGGAACTTCTATCCCATTAATCGAAAACTTTTCTTCTACTATACCATTTGTTATTAATCCAGATTTAAAAATTTCTTTAATTGTAGGGTACTTTGATACAAAAAATGAGTTATCCTCTTCATTATGATAAACAACAATTATATTTATAAAATTTTGATTACTTTCGATTATTTTATTTTTAAAATCATTAACTAATAAATTATAAATAAAGTAGAAACTTTTTTCTGTATAAAAAATATTATTTATTGTATCGTAGCCATAATGCTTGTAACTTTTTGAACTTTTTTCTAAATCATTTAGAAGTTTTTGCCCTACTCCCTGCCTTTGATAGTCTGCACTAACATAAAATAAATCAATATATCCTTTATCATCAATGTTACCAAATCCTACTAACTGCT
>ENA-ORTF01001625-ORTF01001625.1-human-gut-metagenome-genome-assembly--contig:-NODE-1625-length-25409-cov-3.045516_pt1 | contig 25409 bp, 18 predicted proteins | sample MGYA00241908_ERZ509180 | MGnify/ENA primary metagenome ERZ509180 (study PRJEB26280, sample SAMEA2338814) | human gut metagenome | biome: human gut; feature: human-associated habitat; material: faeces... | reverse complement strand
TAAGAGACTTCCCAACCGCTTGATTAAGAAGTCTTTTAGAGCATACAACACCCGCCGCCTGTTTGAAAACCTTATACATTTTCAGTGCAATATGCTCGGGATTCTTCCGTTCCAAGTCATCAAAAAGCAAGTCCACAGGGCTTTTATAGCTTTCATCCTCCTCACTTGCGGCAGCATTTTCTATCATATACATAACGGTAGAAAAATTCTGTTCGCTTGTCGGTGCTTCATGCAGCAGATACAGGATAAATGCCTGTAAAATTGCCACCTCGGATTTATCCCAGAAGGGATCACTGCTTTTTTGCCCCTTCTCATTGGTGTTTTTAATAAGATTGGTCACAAGCTTCAGTGCATCATGGTCACTTCTGAGATAAGCAATGGGGTTATAGCAATCCGATTTCTCAAGGTCTACCAAATTCAAAACACAAATCTCATAGCCTTCCTTTTCCAACAGTCCGCCTGTTTTTCTGAGGATTTCCCCCTTCGGATCTGCAATAATATAAGAACAGTTGCACTCCATAATATTCGGCAAAACATATCCTCTGGTCTTGCCTGCACCCGAGCCGCCCACAACAATGACATTCAGATTTCGTTTATGCCTTCTGCCATCAAGCCCCATCGAAATATGCTGGGAAAGAATAATGTTGCTATTTTTATCTCTGTATTTTCTGTTCAAGGCTGTTGCATCTCCCCATTTTGCTGAGCCGTATTCCTCGCCTGTTCTCTTGTTTCCTTTTGATGTGTAATAATAGCCAACCGCCAAAGCATACATACAAAGTGCCGCAAACACACAACGGACGGTATATTCATTTAAAGAAAGTCGGAAGGGATGCTGCAGCCGTTCCGAAAACAGAGAAAGAAACTCTGTCAGCTTTATTCCTTCCCCGCAACAATCAGATGCCAATATCCCAAGCCAAACAACGATAATAGAACAAGCTGCCCATAAAAGGGCAGCCTGCTGAAAGTTCAATTTCTGTTTCATATTCCTTCACACTACTTTTTAATATCCTGTTCTCGGAAGAACCTTTGTGGTTTTCTTTCCATATACAACGGTAACAAAGCTGTCATTACCCATAATCCACTGACCGTTCCATAAACCGCCGACATCAGTTTTATTTGCAAAACGGTATTCATGAGAAAGATGAGACAATGCCCTGCAATAAATATATGGTGTTTCCACCTGTGCAAAACCGCTCTTTACCGTCCCGAAAACAAACATTATCTCTGTGACATATTCATTGGATGCAAGCCCCAATGCCGCCGGGGATGCAAAAATGACTCTGTTTTCGGCAGTGCTTAAATTATCGGCAAGCGTTCTGTATGTACCATTCAGATTTGTTTTATAAACAATCTTATAGGAAAGTCTCTGATTCCAAGTGCCTGTGATGATTTTCTCCAATCTCGCCGCATTGACAGGAAGGGTATCTCTCCAATAAAAACTATTCAGCGGTACGGTGGAATTATTTTTGATATTTGTAAAGGTATAGCGTACCTCCTGCCCCGGTACAATCTGGTTATATCCTCTCTTTGTAACGGAAACATTGGTATAGCAACTCTTGTTTAATACCTCAAGGCGTACAATCTGACCGCTGAACTCAATCTCCGCATTGATTTCCGCCTTTTCTGCAATATAGTAATTCGGAGCCTTTGTTTCCTTAATCACATATCTTCCCAAAGGAAGTGTTTTGCTGACTGCTCTGCCGTTTTTATCCGTCTTTACGGTATCCACAAGATTGCCTGCTCTGCTGTAAATTTCAAATACCGCATCGGGCAGAAGGGTTCCTGCCGCCAAGCCGTTGATCGAGTTATCATCCGCAGATTTCTTTGTAATCTGAATCTGTCCCATCTGCGGTGTATTCTTCCATGTGATATGGCTTGTTTCGCCGTATTCCACATAAAAGGTTTTCTTCGTATGGTCAATCAAATACCCCTCGGCAGGCTGAATTTCCTGCACATAATATTTTCCGTCCTTCAGCTCTCTGTCAATATACACATACCCGTTCTGGTCGGAGGTATACTGCCCAATCGGATTATGCCTTGCATCGCTGACAAGGAAGGTAACACCGTAAATGCCCTCGCCTGTGACAGAGTCAATCTTGTGAATGAGCATGGAAGATGTCTGCCTGTTGGTAACGGTCAATAATGCCTGCTTTCCGTTTTTCACTTCGATATGCTTTGGCTCTTTGTCAAGGGCATAGCCCTTTGCCGCCTTTGTTTCGATTACCGTATACCAACCGGATTCCAAATTAGAAAGTGCAATTTTTCCGTCACTGCCGGTGCGGTATGTACCGATACGTTCTCCGTTCATTTTGCTTACTTCAAATGTAACATTTTTAATCGGCTCTCTGGTTTCTTCGTCAATCTTGGAAATAACCAATCCATTCAATGCTCTGTCCGCAAAACGCAGCTGATATGTTCCGCCGTCTGTGCCGACCTGAATTGTTTTTGCTTCTTCGCTGATTTCGTAGCCCGTGGGCGCTTGAATTTCCGTTACCACATAGCTGTCCGGCTTTACGTTTGGAATCAAGATTTCTCCGTTGCCGTCGGTAATAAACTCTCCGTTGGCATTTCCCACAACCGTTCCGTCTGCCGTTGTTACCTTAAACTTTGCACCCATAAGCGGTTTTTTGGTATCTGCATCTGTTTTGGTAATCAGAAGATGTCCATAGGGATAATTCGCAAATGCCACCTCAACCACACTTGTGCCGTCCGCTTTAAGCCACGCCTGCTGCTTGCTGTTTTCAGAAAGCAGATAATTTGCAGGCGGCTGTACTTCTTCAATGATATATGCTCCTGCCTCCAAGCCTGTGATAACAATAATGCCGCTGTCATCGGTGGTATATCTGCCGATAATCGTGCCGGAATTGCCGGAAATATCTCCGCTTACCTTTCGCACCTCAAATGCCGCACCTGCAAGGAGTTTGGACGTATTGGCATCGGTCTTTTTGATAACAATGCTGTTTAAGGGATAGTTCGGAATCTCCTCGCCATAGTCCTTGCCGGAGGTAACCTTCACATTATTCTTGCCTGTATTTTCCGGTTTATCTGTACTTTCTGCCTTATCTGTACTTTCTGTTTTATCTGTGTCAGTGATTATTGCACTTCCTTTCAAATTCGTATAAGCATTTTCGCCTTCCGCAAGATATTTTCTTGTAACAGGATTGGAAGGCAAGCTCATCCCCTGTGCCGCTCTCACTTCCGTAATCACATACCAGCCTGCATCCACGCCTTTCAGAACAATCTGTCCGTTGGCATCTGTTTTGTATGTCCCCAGTGTCACAACACCGCCGTCCGCTTTTTCTCTCTGAATCTTGAATACCGTATCGGGAACACCTTGATTGGTCAAGGCATTTGTTTTGGTAATGATGAGTGTCGGCTTTTTGGTATCCGTAAAAATAAGTGTTTTTGTTTTGCCCCATTCCAACGCAATGTCCTTATGGTTTTCTGTGCTGATGGTGTAACCGTTGGGTGCTTGGATTTCCTCCACCGTATAAACCGCCTCATCCAAATCTCGAATCACAACCGTTCCTGTTTGATCGGTTACATATTCGCTTACGGTTTTATCCTCTGTTTTCATTACTTTGAATTTTGCACCTGCAAGTGGTTCGTTTGTTTTTGCATCCAGTTTCATAAGCTGCAAGGACGGTCTGAGTCTGTTGTCAAACTTGACCGCAACACATTTGCCCCCTTCCAAATATACATCCTTGCTCTTATCCGCAATAAGATAGCCCTTCGGTGCGGCAATCTCCGTAATGGTGTACCAGCCTTCGGAAAGATTTTCGACTTTTATCTGACCGCTTTTATCCGTCATGCCTTCATATACGATACTGCCGCCTTTTTTCGCAACGGAAAACTCCGCATCAGGCAGTGGCATCCCTGTATCTTCATCATATTTTTTAATGAGAATACCGGGCTTTGCCTTATTTTTCAGCGTGACGGATGCTGTTTTGCCTGCTTCCAGTTTCACTGTCTGCACCGTATCATTGAGCAGATAGCCTGCCGGTGCGGAAATTTCCTTAACGGAATAGGTGCCGCTTTTCAGATTGGAAAGGCTTGCCTTGCCGGAGGCATTTGTGTGTAAATCCCAAAAATCATTACCGCTGTCATAGGCAACTCGGATTACCGCACCTTCCAGTTTATCCCCTGTATCCGCATCAAGCTTTACCACCTCAAGCTGTGCCTGCTCCTCATTGGCAAATGTGATAACCGTAGGCTCGTCATTATTTCTGATTTCCACATCCTTATGATTGTTTTCATCCAACACATAGCCCTTGGGCGGTACTTCTTCCGTAACGGAAAGCGTTCCGGTTACCTTCTCGATTTTGATTTCGCCGTTTTTGTCTGTCACATAATGCCCGATGGTCTTTCCGTCAATCTCCACCTTGAACACTGCCCCTGCCAAGCCTTCCTTTGTACCTTTCCTTACCTTCAAAATCTGCACATCTGTTGTAGCTGTCGGTGTTTCGGGCGTATCGGGAACATCGCCGCCTTCGGGTGCATACGCAAGCTGCACCCAAGAATCTCCGTTATAGGAAGGCAAAGGAGAAACATAATAATTCTGCTTTTTCTCATCATGTGCCACACCAAATAAAACGGATTTGTTCTCCAGCTTGCCCTTTACCAGAACACGAAACTCGCCTTTCGGGCTGTCCTTCGGAATCAATACCTTAAAAGTCATCTCACTGCCTGCAAACTCTGTTTTTTCTTTATTGCTGACATCCGTAACCTTTGCTCCCGCAGGCACGTTTCCGTCAATCACAACTCGGTAGCTTTTGATGTCTACATTGGATTTCAGTGTATATGTCTGAGAGATGTAATTGCTGTCCTTCTCATCAACGGAAACCGTTGTGCTTTTGGGATTGACCGCAAGCCATGTGGGATAAACCGCTGTGTTGGCCCTACCCTTGGCAACCAAAGCCTTCATTGCCTTTTCCACATGATTATTCTGGCTGCCGTTTGCCTTCCAGTCATTCAGATTGCTGTAATTATCATGGACGATTGCCCAAACTGCCATTTTTGTGATGTAATATGCCTCATAAGCATTTTTCACACCTAATTCGGCAGGTGTTTTATAAGGGTATCCATTGGTAATCGCACCCCAAACATGAGGATCTTTGTCTAACCTATCCACATCAACATCATAATTTTTCGCCGCAAAATTCTCTACACCGCCCTTATTCGGATTGGCACAAAAGGCAGGATATTCCTTTCCGTCCTCCGCTTTATATACAATCACATCGGGTGCAAAATTTCTCGCATCAATCACGCCCTTCCAAGTCAGAAGCTGCCCTTTGCTTTCTTCCTTTACATACAGATTTACCTTGTTTAATGCCGTTTCCATGGAAGTGCCTGCAAACGCCTCCACGCATACCGAAAACAGCATCAAAAAAGATAAAAATACAGATACGATTTTCTTTCCTATCGTCATAATTTTTTCCTCCTTTTTTTGCAATAAAAAATGTCTTGGTTTCCCAAGACACTTTGATTTGCATAATTAAATTTTTATTCCTTCTTCTAAAGCAGCTATAAGCCATTCTTTTTTTGCATCCTCTGCATTTTTCACAGCACTTTCGATTGTTTCGCCGCAAGTGATACATCCGGGAAGTTCAGGGAAAAATACCACATAGCCGCCCTCGTCTTTATCTTCTTTGATATTCATACGATATGGCTTTTTTAAATACTCATCCAAAGTCTTCACAATCCCGACCTCCTTTTGTCAGTATCATATTGAATAAGCAACGTAGTGTCAATATTATTTTTTCACTACATACCCCACAAGCTTCAAGTGCCGATTTTCCCGAAACTCTTGAAAGCTTTCCTGAATGACTTGACCGTCACAGCCCTTTGTATACTTATTTTTCTCGGTATCCTGCTTCCCATTGGCATCTGTATAGTAAACATTCACAGGATTTCCGTCTTTATCCCGTTCCACATATTCCACAAATACCACATGACCTTTCAAGCGGCTATCTGCTTTCGGGGCATACACTGCAATGGAATGTTCCGGAACCACATTCACATCAAGGCAAACGTCCACCTTATCACTCACCAAAGGGGCCATCAGCCAATCCTTCGCATAACCGATGGTCGGCAGCTCCACGCCGTTCACCTCATGAAACCGCCCTCTTGCATACCAAGTACACTGTCCTGCATATCCGATACGGTAATTCTCTGTAAAAATTTCTTTCCCGTCGGCATCCACCGTTTCAATCTTCGCAGGAATACTCCCCTCCTTTGGCGGTGTCCTTTTCTGCTCGGGAGGCACTTCCGCCTTTTCTTCAGAAAGGATAGACGCTTCTGTCTTTTCTTCTTTTAAATAATTCTCTTTGAACCACTCCGGTGTTTCATTCGGATCACAGGTATATGTAATCACTTTTCTGCCGGAAGCATCATAGGACACTGTTCTGTAAGGCTGTGCAAAAACAGATGTTGGAAATAACAATGTCAGTAACAGCAAATATACAAGTCTCATATTCTTCCTCCTTTTTTCTTTTGAAAACCCTCTTTTTCCTTCAGTATAGAATTACCGCAAAGCTCTGTCAAAAAATCAAGTTCTTATTTGACCTCAACCGCCTGCACGCACCATCTTTTGCTCGGTACATTTTCCACACAGGTAATCAACGTAATTCTGTGATCCGAAGTTCTTTCCAGATAAGAATAATCTGTTTCTTTTATTTTCGTTACTGTTTTTACCCGATAGGTTCTTGTTCCAAGTTTGGTGGTGTATTTGATTTTATCCCCCTTTTTCAAGGTATGGATTTTGCCGAAATGATTGGTTACCCCTCGGTTATGTCCTGCAATACCGATATTTCCATCCCAACAGGAAGTGGATTTGAAATGCCCCGCACCTCTGGCAAGGGATTCCAGACTTTCCGTTTCATACACCTTTACATTCAAATTGACGGAAGGAATTTTCAATGTACCGATACTGCCGTCCGCATAATACAAACCATCGGGCAGTGTAAATTTATCCGAAGAAGCATATCCCGTATCATTCACTCTGTCAGAAGGCGGAAACTGCGTTGTATTGCTTGCGGAAGAATTAGGGACATTTACACCGCCTGCACCACTGCCGATATTCATTTCTCCCACACCGGAAATATTCGGTGTCAGCAGATAGCCTGTCCCCTTTGTATCGGCAGAAGGACTGCCGAAGGTTGGCGGCACAAAAGCACTGTCCTTGCTCACATTTACATTAAACAGCTTTTCCTCTCCCACAACCGTTACGGTTTCCACACTGGTGCTTTTTCCAAACTCGCCTGCCGCCTTGTCGGATACGTTATACTCCAGTGCCAATGCCGGGGTAGTTGTCATCATCGTCATCAGCAGTGTCAATGTCCACATCGTTGCTTTCTTCTTCATATTCAACACCCTTTCTATTTTTCAGTTTTCCAAGTAAAATCGTTCCCGCAATGCCTGCCAAAGCACCTCCCAAAGGAAGAACGGCATATAGAGCATTGGCCTTGTTTTTCTCCGTCGGCGTACTTTCCTCAAAAATTGCCGTATACAGCACCTTATCCGTATTTGTCTTGGAAACAGTACCCTTATATTCCGCCGTAACCGTATAGCCTTTCACATAGCTGCTGCTGACTGTTCCCGTATAGGTGGCAACCGCCGTATACCTGTCCGTAATGGAAGTATCATTGATGTTCTGTGTATTGCCGCTCTGCCAGTGAATCCCCGAAAGCTCTAAGGTCTTTCCGTTCTCTACGGTTGTTTTTGGAATGTACTGCGTATCCGCACTATCCAGATTCGGATATGTTCTCGTTGTGCTAACATTCTTCGTGCTTGTGCCATAGCCTGCACTTTCAATCTTCAAATTTGAAAGATCCAGCTTTGCCGTACCCGAAAAGCCATCCTCAGTCACAACCTGTTTTTCTTCCTCCAAAAGCGGAAGAATGTCATTCATCTTGTTGCTTTTGCTGCTGATTACAACCTTTTCGCTGTATTCCTTGCTTTCCGCCTGCGGCAGCTCTGTTTTTACCATGTCCTTGAAAACAAAAAAACTGCCATTTTGCTCAAAGCCTTCCTTTGAAATAGCAGTTTCATCCTCATCTTGATTCAGTTCATAGCTTTTGGTAATCGTTCTTACTCCGTTTTTCGTACTTTCGTCAATACTGACCGGATAATACGCCGCATAAACCGTCGTGCAGGCATATATGGCTGTCAGTATTGCGGGTATAAAAATCTTTTTCATGCTTATCTCTCGCCCCATTCCTTTTCTTTGCTCTTTTTTTGATTTTGCAAAAGCTTTTGATATGTTTTTATTTTTCCGACCACTGATTCCCTTTCACTCCTCATATCCGCCTTCGTTAAGCCAGTCCCGAGCCCGCTTGATTTGTTCTCTTGCTGAGTTCGGGACATCTCTTTTTTTGCCCGTTCCGGAACCGCATATCCCATATTTTCAAAAATACGGTTGATCCTTGCGGCATCCTCCGCTTTGACAATCACATCAACCGTATCCCGAGCCGATTTTGTATTTCTTATTGTAGAAAACAAAATCCCATAGGTTTTCGCCTCTTTTGCAAAGGCCGATACATCTTCCTCCTTTAAATCAAATACCCGAAGTTCCTTTCCTTCAGTCAAAAGGCGTTTCAACTTTGTTTTGCCCTTCAGCTTCCGGTTGTCCTTTGCCATTGCCAAACACAGAGCCGCAAGATTTTTTGCTCCCAATGCCGAAAGCTTAACTGCTTCTTCCGATAGCTTTACCGCCTCTCTTGTCATTTGTTCGGCTGCCTCACTACCTTGGCTCATGCAATCATCTCCTTTCTTGCATCAAAAAAACAGAATATAAATTCATATATCCTGCTTTCTATATTTTTGCATATTTAATTCCTTGTACTATTGAACTCTTTTACTCTTTCACTGTACCGACCTTTTCTAAGTCGATTTGCCACTTCAATTTCTGAACCATCACTATTTTTTACAATAATTATTTTTCTTTCTCTATCATACACAACAATCGGCACACCTAAAGCTTTATTCTTTTCCAGCTCAAGTTTAACAGCTACCTGAACCCTTTGTACAACTTGTTTATCTGTAATGCAATTAGCTCTTCCCATAGTATCCATCTCCAGTATCCATCTCCAACTTTATAGTAGGATATTGTTTTTTAAGTTTATTATACTTAGTTCCAATATGCTTTACAAGTTGTTCCGCACTGTATCTCGTTTCTTCTTGTTTGACTGCCTTGGCTCATGCTCTTTTTCCTCCTCTCTGATTTCTTCCGCCTGATACAGTCTTTCCTCTATTTTTTCCGCATCCTTTTCAATCTGCCTGCACATACGAATACAAAAGGCTTCTTCCCGTATCTTTTGGCTGAGTTCCGATAATTCTGCCTGCAAGGTTTCACTTTCTCCCTCTGTTCTCATTTTGTACTGCAATCGTTTTCTCTTTTTTCGGTTCTCGTCATGTCGGTTCTGCGTTTCGGCATAAAACACCGTAAGGCTTTCCATACTGTTGATATTATGCGTCTGCAAAAATCGGTGCTGCTTTAGGTAGCGTTCAAATTTTGTATTTTCCTCCAGCATAAAATAGGAGAGCTTTCTTGTCTTTTTGGTTTTCCGCCCTCTTAACAGATACAGGTATCGAAAATACAATGCCGCAAAGCCTGTTATTTTCGCTTTCCTTTTTGTACGTCTGATACCATACCTCTTTCCTTTGGTATTGTATAATCGGAACAGCACAACAGACTGCTGTGGTGTTTTTCTTTTCTGCATGGCTTGCGTTAAAATCCTCTCCGCAATCTCCGTATCACTGTAGCCTTCGCCAAGGCTATCCAGACGGATAAACCTCTTGCTGTACAGCGGCTTTACGGCAGTATGCTTTACATTTTGATACTTTACCGTATACCCCCTCTTTTGCAGCAGCTCCAGAAAGACTGTAAAATTCAAGGACACTTTGATTATCTCGTCTATATCCGCGCGAATCTGGCTTCGCACCGTCTGTTTTCCGTTTTGCTCCGCATGAAGAACACCGTAGGGTATCCCCTTTTTCTGCGGCTCAATCACAGAAAGTCCGTATTCTCTGCAAATTTCATCGGAGATTTTTCGTATCTCCCCAAAATAGCTTTTTGCATTGGAATGATATTTCCTCCCGTCTGCAAAGGAAACGGAATTGACCACGATGTGATTATGCAGATGATTTCTGTCAAGATGCGTACCAATCACAACCTCAAACCGCTCCCCGAAGCATCTTCGGGCAAACTCCACACCTATCTGATGTACCTGCTCCGGCGTTGCCTCCTTTGGCTTAAAAGATTGTATGAAATGATACCCAAGCACACCGCCTGTTTTATGCCATTTTTCTTTTGTTTTCTGCATTTCACTGTAGACGGTGGACGCTGAAAAACAGTTAAGGGCTGTTTCGTAAATCTGTTTCTCTGTTTTCTCTCTGTCAAGGGCATACTCGATTTTTCCTTCCAGCATCTCGGCAGATGTTTTTTCCATATTGGTCGCATATTTAATGCTGTCATCCAATCTGCTCCGCACCGCAAATATTTTTGTAATTGCCATGTCATAAATTTTTTACCCTTTCCCATATTTGTTTCTGCATTTCCAAAACCTCTTTCAAAATATCCGCCGTCACCTCCATGCCCATGTTTGTGTTCCTTGCGATCTGGTTGATGTTGTTGCCCACCGCCGCAACCTGCCGCACAACCTCCGCCCATTCTTCCTTCGGTCTGCTTTTCACCTCATTGCCCATAATCAGCTCTCTGACATACGGCTCGATTTTCATGCCGCCTGCGTCAGCCTGTTCTCCAAGAAACTTCCGTTCCTTTTCGGAAAGTCTGACGGTTATTTTTCGGTTCCGTATTTTCATTTTTCCATGCACCTGCCTTTCTCTTTTTTGGGGTATTAGGGGCAAAATCCCCTAACAAGCCGCATTTTGCCGTCAAAATGCTATGCTTGCAAAAGCACGACAAATCCTTTGCGTGCTACCTATCCATTTCTTTTCCGCATGACCTGTCCAAAGAAAAAAGTCCTTTTTGCATCATCAGAAACTCGTTGTAGTCCTTTCCTTTTTCACAGAAAACTGCCTTTGCATTTGCACTTTTTAAACCCGATAAAATGTCTTTCGTTGCATTTCTTCCCACCTCATCATGATCCAACCGCAGGATAATCTCTTGTGGCTCTCCATGTTCTCCGAGGTATCTTTCCAATGCAATCGGAAGTCTGCTTTGATTATTTTTGTAGACACCGCCCAAGGAAAGATAGGTCTGCTGTGTCCAATCCTCGCCGCCTTCCAAAACCATGGACGCATAACTCATGGCATCTATGGCACTTTCAAACACATTCAATTTATCCTTTCCTTTGCATAAACAAAAACAGAAGTCTTTGTTGCTGCCTCCTGCTTCTGCCAAAAATCTTCTTTTTGTATTCGTTCCCCGTATCGCCGCATACTTGGGATTCCCTCCGTCATAGCCTATAAAAACCGCATTGTGGTATCGGCTCTCCTCATAGAGCAGCTTTTGAGCAATACAATACTCGATAATCTCGCCCGCAATGCCACGCCCCAAAAGATACTTTTTCACTCTTTCATTATCCGTATGCTTTTGCGGAAGGTATAGCTTTCGTTCCGAAAACTCCCGTTTTTCTGTATGGTTAGGCAACGGCTCCTTGCACGAAAAAAAGCCGTACTCTTTGCTCAAAAGAAGTACGGCTTCCGGCAGGGCAATCCCTTTTACCCGAATCAGATAATCCAACGCAGTGCTGCCGCCGATGTTATGCGACCACCAGAACCACTTCCCGTTGGAAAGCTTCAAACTGTCATGGCTTTTCAATTTATATTTTTCATGCCCCATAGAAACCAATTCATCCGGTTCGCAGGTCTTTAAATAGGTCAGCAGGTCAATCCGCCTTGCCTGCTCTAAATCCTCTTTCGATATGTATGGCACAGATTCTCAACTCCTTATCTCTCTTGTTCGTTTTTTCTGGTTTTCTCCCGTTCCATTTTCATAAGCTCCTTGTAAACAATGTTTATCAACCCCGGATGCTCGTTCGTTCTGATAAGCGGATACTCCTTATCCTTTGAACCGAAACGGTATTTCCCGACATCTGCTTTGACTTCTTTTTCATAACGTCCATCGTAGAGAGCGTCATTTATGACCTGTGCAAGAATTGACTTGCAACGCCCCACACCGAATTTGCTTACCCAAGATTTTATAAAATCATCCGTTTTTCCGCTATGATTTGCTGTCGAAATATTGCTTTCAAAATATTCCATACACATCATATCTCTGTTGTAGCTGGCAATAAAAAAATATTTCTCCCCGTTTTCTGCCGCTTTGCCGAAGGATTTATTATATCTTGGGCTATCGGGATTTTGGTAAAATCTATTTGCCTTTCTTTCCGAAGTTTCTTCACCGAATTTCAGAATAAAGTCCTTTAATTCTTCCATGCGACTATCGTCAAATTTAAGTGTGTATGTATAAGCACTTCTCAAAGGATGTTCTATTTTTGCATACTCCGTCAAAGCCGGAAGGGAAAGACACTCACTTTTAAAAATCTCAAAAATATCGTACATTGCCGCTATTTCATACGCATGGTCAATCAGATATTCCGCATCCTTCTCTTTCAGTTCAGTAATATACTCCGTATATTCCTTTTCTGCATTTTCATATATTTTTCTGTAAAGCTCGTCTGTGTGAATCATAGAGTTCCTCCTTTTTTGAAAATAAAAAAGACAGGAATTTTTTGTTCCTGTCAGAATACAATGTATTTTATTTTTCGTTCTGTAAAATGTTTTCTATCTGTTCTTTTAATACCGGAAAATCAGATTTTATTGTATTATAAACATCTTCCATTCTTAATGTCTGATACTTATGGGCAGTAATATCTCTCATACCAGCAACAGCCTTCCAAGGTATTTGTTTATATTTATCTTTCAAATCAGAGGTAAGATTTTTAACTAATTCTCCGATATTGATTGTAGTCATGCTTAACGCACGTTTTAACATTTCATTATCAAAAAAATCAGTTAATGTTGTATCTCCCAACATATCCGTCCCTATACTGATTTCACTCAAAATCTTTTGCAAAACAATAAAATCTCTATGCTGCATACAGCACCACCTCTTTATCCACCTCTATCATATCTCCCTCAGTTACAGGACCATGTATTACGTCAACACGCAAATGAAGCATTTCTTCAAGGTCTAATTTAATGGCAGAAAGGGTAATCAAGGTAACCGGTGCATAAAATTCCATAATCAAATCAATATCACTGTTTTCTCTGTTTGTTCCGTTTGCCCTTGAACCGAAAAGAATCACTTTGCTTATGGGGTATTGGTCAATCAATTTCAAAACAGCATTTTTTATAGTTTCGATATTCATAAACAGCACCTCCTTTTCCTTTATTATATCCATATCTGCCAAACTTCTCAATACAATCTTATCTTTCCCACTCCTGATTTTTCTTCTCAATCTTTTCTGTACTGACCTCCTGCATATCATTTTTCTTATTATCCTCATTCAACAATACATTCAATTCCTCCAACCGCTTACTTTTTTCTGCCAACTCATCTTCCTTTTCAAATTCTTTTTTCACTTCAACTTTTGCAGTTTCCAACTGTTTCTCCAGTTCCTCAAGCTTCTGCTTACAGTTATTCTCCCGCACAGGCAGTGCCTCAAGAAAGTTATCAATTCTCTGAATATTACCGAAAACATCACTGCCCAGCTCCACCTTATACCGCTGTTTTCCTTCCATACCAAGGACAAAAGTTCTCGAAAACTTATCAAACTCCAAATCAAGATTTAAGCCTTTGTATCTGCCGATGCTCTCTCTGTCGGCATTGACTTTACAAGCACATAAGGAAAGTAATTCCGTTCCTGCCGCTTTCTTATCGCTGTAAACAGTGCCTTTCAGCTCCATTTCTGTAAATCCATCTACATTCGGTCTTGTGTTTTCCTTTACCGTTTTTATATCCTCGTTGTAAGCCGCAAGTCTTTCTTTTGTTTCGGCAATCTCTGTGGGAAAAAATTTAATGATTTTATCCTCCAATGCGTACCTTTGATTTAGAAACGTAGATTTCAGCATTTTCAGCTTGGAAACCTCAATATCCAGATTCATTTTATCTTTTATCAAAGGGTTGCCCGATGCCAGAGCCTTAATCTCCGCATAGTTCAAAGCCGTTTCGTCCACATCCTCGGCACTTCTCACAGGGGACTTACTCGTCATGATCTGGCTGATGAATTTCTGCTTGCTTTCCACCAACTGATACAGATAGCTGTCGAAGGTCTGCTCGGTAACATAGCTGTAAATATCAACCTCCTCATTTTCGTTGCCCTGACGAATAATCCTGCCCTCCCGCTGTTGCAAATCCGAAGGCCTCCATGGGCAATCGGTATGGTGCAAAGCAATGAGTTTTTGCTGCACATTCGTCCCGGCACCCATTTTGGCTGTTGAGCCCATCAGCACACGCACCGTTCCTTCCCGCACCTTATTGAATAATTCTTTTTTCTGCATTTCTGTTTTGGCATTATGGATATAGGCAATCTCATTTTCGGGAATGCCTTTTTCCGTGAGTTTCTTTTTTATATCATCGTAGACATTGAAATTTCCGTCATGTTTCGGTGTGGAAAGGTCACAGAAAATCATTTGCGTAGAGCGGCTTTCTTCTGTTTTCCTCCATATTTCAAATACGTTTTCCGCACAGGCAGTGGCTTTGCTTGTTTCGCTGTCCCCAAGCATAGGGTTGATAAGTCTTTGGTCCAGAGCCAGCTTTCGTCCGTCATTGGTAATAAGGAGCATATTGTCGATATTGCTGTCCACCATTTTGTTTCGTACTCTTTCGGCTCGCTCGCCAAGTTCCTGCACCATTTCCTTCTGGATTTCGGAAGGCTTGAGGGCAATGTTATGATAATTCGCCTTCGGGACAGGCAGCCTTATCATATCCGCCGTTTGAATATCTGCGATATTTTTAAACATACTCATCAGTTCTGGCAGGTTATAAAACTTTGCAAATCTCGTTTTGGTGCGGTAGCCTGTACCCTCGGGCGAAAGCTCGATTGCCGTAACGGTTTCGCCGAAATTGCTCGCCCACGAATCAAAGTGTTGCAATCTATGTTTCTGCAAAGTGCCATACTGCAAGTATCTCTGTATGGTATAAAGCTCCACCATTGAGTTACTGATAGGCGTTCCCGTTGCAAACACAATCCCACGCCCGTCTGTGATTTCGTCCAAATAGCAGCATTTCATAAACAGGTCAGTGGATTTTTGTGCTTCGGTCTGAGCGATACCGCCCACGTTCCGCATTTTTGTTGATAAAAAGAGATTTTTGTAATAATGGCTTTCGTCAATAAAAAGCCTGTCCACACCCAATTCCTCAAATGTGACAACATCATCCTTCCTGCTCTGGTCATTCAGCTTATTCAGCTTTGCCTGCAAGTTTTTCTTTGTCTTCTCCATTTGCTTAATGGTAAAATTCTCGCCTCGGTTCCGCTTTACTTCTTCAATCCCCATCACAATTTCCGCAATCTGCTGTTCCAGAATGATTCTCTGCCTTTCGGCACTCATGGGAATTTTCTCAAACTGCGAATGACCGATAATGACTGCATCATACTCACCCGTTGCAATTCTGCCGCAGAACTTCTTTCTGTTTGCCGTTTCAAAGTCTTTTTTTGTGGCAACCAAAACATTTGCGGAAGGGTAAAGCTGCAAAAACTCGCCTGCCCATTGCTCCGTTAAGTGATTCGGCACAACAAACATGGACTTCTGGCACAACCCAAGACGTTTGCTTTCCATTGCTGCGGCTGTCATTTCAAAGGTCTTGCCTGCCCCAACACAATGTGCAAGCAGCGTATTTCCGCCGTACAAAATATGTGCGATAGCGTTTACCTGATGCTTCCGCAATGTAATTTCGGGATTCATCCCATTAAAAACAATGTGACTGCCATCATATTCTCGTGGTCGGTTGGAATTGAACAAAACATTATAAGTATGGCAAATATCCTCACGCCGCTCATGGTCTTTCCATATCCACTGTGCAAAAGCGTCCTTGATTGCCTCCTGCTTGCTCTGTGCAATGGCGGTTTCCTGTTTATTTAAAACTGCGGTTCTTTTGCCGTCCGCATCCTCGTGATAATCAAAAATACGAACATCCTTCAAATTCAGTGTTTCTTCGATAATGCTATACGCATTGATTCTCTTTGTGCCGAAGGTATTGGTTGCCTTGATGTTCCCTCGGTCTTGATTTTTCCCTTCAATCCGCCATTCGCCCGTAATCTCGGAAAAATGCACCTTGATGTTATATTGCGCCCACCTTGGCGTAGACAGCGTTTCAAATACAAATTGTTTCACATAATCGGGTTTCAGCCAAGTTGCACCCAGTCTTACGGAGATTTCGCTTGCCGTAAGGTCTTTGGGCTGTACCTGCTCCAATGCGGAAACATTGGTTTGAAGGATTTCATTTCCCTGTGCTTTGATTCTTGCAAAGGCAAGCTTTTCCCGCACATTGCCCGAAAGGTATTCATCAGCAGTCAGATATTTTTCCGCTGTCTTTCCTTCTTCATATTCGGGGTTCAGAAAAATAACATTCTGCAAATCCGAAAAGATTTCTTCCTCGCTTTTCCCTGTAAGCTGCTGCATATACGCCATATCCACCTTTGCTTTTTCACCTATGGAAACGGCAAGTGCTTCTGTGGCATTGTCGGTTTTCTCAACAGCCTTATGGCTTCGGATGGTTCGCTTCGTAAAGAAATCTGCCTTTCGTTTCAGCTTTCTGTCCTCATCCAAAATTTCCAGAGAACAAAGTAAAAAGTACGAGCTGTCCTCGGAAAAAGCTGTATTGTTTCCTCGGGAGTTAATCAGTCCGTACCTTTCGGTAAAAGCATCATAAAGCGTATTCAATTTTTTCTGCTGCCCCGAAATTGCCTCATCGGAAAAATCATTTACCTGCATATCAATCAGCTCTCTCACGCAGTCCCTCAGCTCAATCATGCCTTTGATACGGCTTTGTGCGGTTTTCGGGACATCTGCCTGAAACATTCGGCTGTTCTCTCGGTAATAAATCTCGCCATCCACAAGGGTATAGCTGAAATTTCTAACACTGTTATCCGCAGGAATAGAGACAGTTTCATTTTCCAAATCTTCTCTTTCGTAATCGGTAATTCTGCCTGTAATTTCAGAAACGGCAGTATGCAGAAGCTCCTCAAGGCTTTTATCGGGAAAGGGCAGACAGGCGGCTTCCATGCCAAATGGCCCGCTTACATTTTCCATTTTGCCTAAAATCATCTGCGAATGAGAGATAAAATATTCATTCATGGATATGCCGTTCTCATCCTTGCCCGTATGCACCCAATCCGGCGTAATATCCATAATTCTGTCACGCTTTTGCAGAAACAGAATGTCGGAAGTCACTTCCGTCCCCGCATTTGCCTTAAACGCATTGTTCGGCAGACGAATGGCACCCAAAAGCTCGGCTCGCTGTGCAATATATTTTCTTACGGCTGTGTTTTCCTTGTCCATTGTCCCCTTGGATGTGATAAACGCAATCACACCGCCGGGACGCACCTGATCCAGAGCCTTGCCGAAAAAATAATCGTGAATCAGAAAGTTATTTTTTTCGTACCGCTTATCGCTGACCTTAAACTGCCCGAACGGGACATTCCCGATTGCCACATCAAAAAAGCTGTCGGAAAAATCCGCATTTTCAAAGCCCTGTATGCGAATATCCGCTTTCTGATAAAGCTGCTTTGCAATTCTGCCACTGATACTGTCCAATTCCACACCGTAAATGCGGCTGTTTTCCATGCTTTCGGGCAGAAGTCCCAAGAAATTGCCTGTGCCGCAGGAAGGCTCCAAAATATTTCCCGTTTCAAAGCCCATTTGGGAAAGCACCCGATAAATTGCTTTGATAACTGTGGGCTGCGTGTAAAAAGCAGTCAGCGTGCTTTCTCTTGCGGAAGAAAATTCTTCTTCGGTCAGCAGACTTTTCAATTCAGCATAGTTTCTGTTTGTTTCTGAAAAGCACTCCGCAAGACCGCCCCAGCCCACATACTTCGCCAGAACAGCTTGCTCCTCGGCAGTTGCCAATCGGTTTTCGCTTTCCAGTTCTTTCAAAAGGCGAATGGCAGTAATATTGTTTTGATACTTTTCTGTCGGTGTGCCTGTGCCAAGCTCTGTATCAGTGATATGATAATTCCGCTTTTCAAACCTCTGCTCGATGGCTTGCGGCCCCTCCGCCAAAGGCTCCTGCTCCATCACAATATGGTCTTTCACAAAAGTAAGCGGCTCATTCCTGTAAATCGGAAAACCTGTGCTTTCCTGAAATGTGGTATCCCGCAAAGATACTCTGTCCCCATGGATGCTCTCAACAATAAAGCTTCTGCCATCGGCAACAACCGTTTGCCCGATAAGCGTTTCCATTGCTTCAACCCTGCTCTCATTTTCAATGACAGCCTCGGCAGAATTTCCTTTGTTCGGAATTTTCGCTTCTTCATAAGCACCCGTTTCCGGAATTATTTTTTCTTCCGCTCGGTGCTTTTCGTTAAACAGCGTAAACTTCCCAAGGGAATACTTTTGCAGAGTTTCAAAACTTTTCCGCATACTCTCATAATGCCTGTCTGCGGTATCTGTGCCGTCCAAAACCACCTGCATGGTTTGCAAAATTTCTTTTACCTTTTCCGTATCGGATAACTGCTTAACAATATTTTCTGTTGCGGTATAATAATCATCCTCCGCACGAAAAGGTATAGCGGATAAATCAGAGCCACTCCTAAAAAAGTGATAAATCCCTTTTGCAATCTCCTCTTTTTCATACTGCGGAATCTGCTCCAACTGCTTCGGTGTCATGTACTTATTGAAAGCAACCAGACTCTCCACAATTCTTGCGACATCCGTCCACTTCAAAAACCGCCTGTCATACGCTATCCCATCATAAGCCTTTTTGATCTCAATGCCCTTGGCATCATGGTTTTCCGAAAACCCTTTGTATCTGACACCGCCCGTACCGTATTCCTTTTTCAGAAAATCGGCTTTTTCCTGCAAGCTATGCGGATAGGAAAAATAAGAGTATATCCGAAACTTTCCGCCGCTGATGCTTGAGCCGCCCGAAAGCACCTTCTCTACCTCATTCTCGGAAATAAACTTTTGGCACTGTCTTTGAAAATCCTGCTGCGCCGTAAATTCTCTTTTCGGCAGTGTCAGCAGCTCCAAGTCCCGCTCCAAGTCCCCCACACGATGATAATGAAACCGTAAAATATCTCTGTTTTCCGCATAAGCCTCTGCAAAAGCTTGAAATTCCTCATAAATTGCCTGTGCGGAAGATTTCTCGGCAAGCAGCTTCGGCAATTCCTGCTCCCATACGGGATAGCCGCCGGAAATATTGCGGATTCCCCTAATGATAGGAAGATACTTCCGATTTTCCTCATTCTCTTGGTCAATATCTCCATAAAGATATAGCAATCTTTGTGAAACATCAGAAAATTCAAATGCTTTTGCCTTTTCTAATTCGGTTTGAGAAAGATAGGTGCCTTCCTCCAAAAGCGTTTCAATCCTTTTATCAATCTCTACCCAAGAAAGACTTGTTCTCGAAAAACCGTTTCGCAATCGTTTTCCTCGTGAAATATCCAAGCCGTTCTCCGTAAACCAAACCGTATATTGCTGTTTCTCATGGATCATGCCAAAGCCCGATTCCGCTTGAAATACAGTTTTGAGAAAAGCAATTCTTTCCTCTGCTAAAATATCCCTACTGTATCTTGCCGCAACCGCATAGGGTACAGTTTCTCTTTCGCCTGTATAAAGAACCTTATCTATAACCTCCTGCGGTATCTGTGCATGATATATGGGCTTTTCTTCATCCGCAATCGCATTTGTGATTTCTGTTTCCAAAGGCATAGAAAACAAATTCAACTGCTCCGCTTGGTTCGGCATTGTTTCCGCCCCAAAGGCAAAGGAATGTCTGCCTTTTTCCATATAGCCTTCAAAAAACTCCGTAACCACACCCCATGAAAAAACAGACTCCGATGTTCTGGAAAGATAGCTTCCTTCCCACATCAAAAGTCCGTCGGGCTGTTTCCGATAGCCGATACGTTCATTGTCAACAAGCAGTTCCACAAATGTATCGCTATAAGCATTTTTCATGTATTCGATTTTTTCCTGTGTGTCCTTGCTGTTTCTGAAAAATTGATTGATTTCCTGTCGGCTTTTCTTTCTTCCTTGGTCATCCAAAATAATCGCCTCAATCAGCGGCTCACTCAAAAACGGCGGTAATTCCGTTACTTGTAAATCAGCTCCCGAAGGACTGTTTCCTCTGCCGAGTGTTTCAAATTGTTCATTGCCGCTGTCCATTCCAGAGGATTCTTCTCTTTCATTTTCTCGTTGATTTTCTGTTCCTGTGCCATTTTCGTTATGAGCTGTTCTGCCATCTTCTTGGCGTTCTGTTCCGTTTCCGCCAAGTGCTGTGTCAGCCGGCAGGTTGTTTTCAGCGTTGTGTATTCCGCTCTCCTGTGTTCCTTCAGAAATGCCTTCCGCAGCTGTGCGTATTTGCCTAAGAATATTTCCTCCTGCTCTGGTATTGTCAGGTTGGGAATCCGCACGCCTCTCTCCGTTCTGTATGTCACTTCCATGTGCAACGCTCCTTTCTTCTGCTGTCTTTTCTTCCGTCCTGCTTTCATCATAAGCCCTGTCGGGACTTTTTGCAAAAAATTGCCCTACCGTTTTGGCTACCACTCGCAGCTCTGTTTCCGCAATGTCACTTACGGCTGTGCCAAGACAGTTGATTTTCTTGACAGAGTCAAAACGCTCAATCCCAACAAAGGCACTGTCGGGAATATATTCATCGGCAGGAAAACCCATACGAGACAAAGCCATGTAAGAAATACTGTTTTCCACAAGTTTCGGAAACCTGTCAACAATTTCAACATCGGCGGTTGTGTTGACAATCTCCGCCAGATAGTCCGAAATGTTGTCCGCCATAAGATTTTTCCCTGCCGATAACACCGCCTTCGGAAAGGATTCCTTTTCGGCAAGTGTCCCGAAGTCGTTCTCAAGGCTTTCGGCAACGAAAGTTTCAAATCCCTGCTCCATCTGCCATACGGGAACAGGCTTTGCATAGCGGCTTTCATGCGTATCTGCCACATCAAAGTAATATTTCAGACCGCTCCTGCCGTTTCTTTCCTCAAAAACCGCTATCCCTGTTGCACCCTTGTTTACCCACCTGCCGAAAAGTGTGTTCCACTTTTCCATCTCCAAAACAGCCGTTGCTTCGGGTTTTTGTGCATAGATCAGCACTTGCTCGTCAAAGGGGCATTTGTAATTATTGCAGGCGGAACGAAGGAACGCTTTCCATGTCTGCGGCGTTTCGGTTACGGATAACAGCGTGGTGCGGTATAGCTCGGTAATGAGCTGATATTTGTTTGCCATTGGTGTTCACCTCCTAAAGTTAATTACATAAAAAAAGAAACAGACGGAATTTCTGTTTCTTTTTTGGGTAATCTATTTTATTTTTCCAATGTGCTCCTGCTATAATATTTTTGATTTTTACTTCTTGGATGGTTTGGAATTGTCATGCACAAAGCGCCTTTTTCTACCAGCGGCTTAATGTAGTGTTGCATAGCATAAGAAACTGTTGTAAGCTCCAAATATTCTGCAATCTCCGCTCTCGTTTTCGGTTCTTTGCAAAATGCAAGAAGGTCTTTTTCCGGTTCTTCCTGTTCATCCGTTTCCGCTTCTGCCTCAGTCGAATTATAGAATGTAACAGCAAACTCATCTCTCAGATTTTCAAAAACAGGCTCTTTCATTCCTACTTTTTTCATCTCCATAATCATTGTCGGAATGCCTGAATATCTGTTTTCTGTTTTCCCCAAGGTTTCCATTGCTCTTGCCAAAACAGGGTTTCTGGTATCGGGTTGAACCTTTCCCAGCTTATCAACCGTCAATCTGCCATACAGACCACCGGGATTTCGTATTTCCACCCTGTCTTTATACATCACAACTTCTATCGGCATCGCCTCTGTATGAATACTGTAATCCCTGTGAATCAGTGCATTTAAAACAGCTTCCCTCAAGGCAACAATCGGATACTCTGTTTTGTCTGCCCGTTCTCCCGTATTCGGATCAATAATTGTCCGCACCTTCATATTCTTTACAAGAAATTTCATTGTTTCTTCAAGAATCTCCGGCAAGGTTCCTTCTATTCGCTTATTGTCTATAAAACGAGAACCGTCTGCCGCTGTTTCTCCTTTTTGGTATCCCATAACCACCATAGCATTTACTGTATACTGCGGATAAAACATTTGCGGATAAACGGAAAAGAGTAATGTACACACCAAGGTCGGCTTTTTTTCAACAACCATGCTCAAATTTTTTAAAATAAGTTCTTTCGGAAGCTGAGCCAATTTCGGATTCTTCTCTGTAATCATATCAACATACGCATTGAGCTTTTTCATATCAATCGAAGATAAATCTGCTTTTTCATTGATACGAATGTCATCCTGATATTTCTTGCGGAATGCCTCATAGCTATAAATTTCATAATCAGACATCGGTTCATCCGAGTCCCCGCTTCTGATATAAGAGCCCTTTATTCTTCCCACACCGCTGTAAAAACAAGGTCTTTCGCTAATATCAATACTCGGGATTTCGGCAGAAACAACCTTGCCTTTTTCAGTCTGCACAATCGTAAATACAGGTCTGACAGCAGGATGCATTTGCTTACACTGCTCAGTCACTTTCTTTTGCAAATCCTGTGCATCATATACGCCGACAATCTCATAGTTTTTATTTTCATCAATGCCAAAGATAATAATTCCACCGGAATCTTGGTTAGAAAATGCAGAAAGTGTATCATACAATTTTTTAGGGCAGCCGTCCTTTGCCGCCTTCAATTCGATTGTCTGAAACTCCGTTTTCATCGTTGTCACTTTTTCTATCAATTCCATCAATTCGATTTCTATCATTTTCTGCTCCCTCCCATCACAATTTTTCTGTTTTCTATTATTTTAATCGAATTTTATAGAATCTGCAAATGTAATTTGAGTTATTTTTCTATAAAATTCTATCTAATTCTATTAAATTCTATTTATTTTCCACTTATTTTAATAAATTCCACAAAATTCTATAGAATTTAATTATTTTTTGCTAAAAATCCCTGTGATGTTTGAGAGAATCTTTATCTAATCAAAATTTACAGAAATGCACTCTCCCCTTTCTCAATATATTTTTTATATATCTACTACCCGAAAGAAAAATTCTTTTTTCGGTAGGTAATTTATTTCTTCGGTAAGTAATAATACAATACCTATTTTTTATCAAAACCGAATCTCTTGTCAAAAATAAATTTCCCATGACAGCAATTTACCGTTCTTTCTCCTGCATCCGCTTTCGGTACCAGCTTTCCAAAAGCTTTGTGATAACCTGCTGCATCTGCATCGGCGTGTATTCCTTGGGAAAATATTTCTTGATGGTGTCCCCCTTCAAAACCAGCTTTGTATCCGTTTCCTTCTCCTCGGTCATAATGGCATCTATCACATCCTCCGTCAGCTTTCCCTCTTGGCTGTACTTCTTTAATCTTTTTGCCTGTGACAAGGATGGACTGCACTCATTGACTTCCATGTTGTCCTGTAATAGTTTCTGTTCCCTTTCGGAAAGATAAGAAATTTCAACAGCGGCATTGAACGCAATATTTTTGTTATCTACCATTTCCAGAATATCGGGAATGAGGTAAGTTAGACGAATGTATCGTTGAATTTGTTTATAACTTTCTCCAGTTTGCTCACCTATAATTTCTGTTGTCCGCTTTCCAAAAGAATTAGGGACAAGTTGTCCCACATTATTCTTATTAGGTCTACCAAGCGTTCTCTCTACCGCCTCCAGCTTCATCCTATAAGCAAACGCCTTTTCCGAAGGCAATATATTTTCTCTTTGCAGGTTACTGTCCACCATTACCAGAACGGCGGCATCCTCGTCCATTTCTCTGACGATTGCAGGAATTTCCTCCTGTCCTGCCAGAACAGCTGCATGGTGTCTGCGGTGTCCCGAAACAATTTCATAATTCCCGTTTTCCACAGGTCTTACAATAATCGGCACAAGCACACCATATTCCTTTATACTTTCCACCATGTCGTTCATTTTGTCATCATCAATTACCTTAAAGGGGTGATTCGGAAACGGCAGCATTTTTTCGGGAGACAGCATTTGAATACGCTCCTGCGTATCCGCAAGTCTTTCCTCATCGTTCTTAAATAAATCATCATAACTGGCGAGCTGTATTTTTCTGGCACTGCTTTTCATTCTCCAAAACCTCCTTCGTAAACTGTTCATAGGCCTTTGCGGTTTTTCCTTTGCCGTCAAACGCATAAATGCTCTTGCCTTCCGCACTGGTTTCTGCCGCCTTAATTCCTCTCGGTATCTCCGTTTCATAAACCTTGATTTTATTGCCGTAGCTTTCTCTCAAAAGCCTTCCGATGTCCTTTGAGAAATTGCTCCTGCCCTCCACCATCGTCAGCAGAATACCGCCGATTTGCAGCTTCGGATTTAGCTGGCGTTTTACCTTGTTTACCGTTTTCAAAAGCTGCTCCAATCCCTTTACGGGAAGGAAATGTGCCTGCACAGGAATAATTACCTTATCTGCCGCCGTCAATGCATTCAGCGTAATCATCCCCAAGGAAGGCGAGCAGTCAATGAGAATGTAGTCATACTGCCGCTTGATTTCATTCAGATATGTCCGCAGCACCGTTTCTCTGCTCATCGTGTTTACCAGAACAACCTCCATCCCCGAAAGCTCAATATTGGACGGTATCAAGTCCACATCCTCCTTGTGGTGTAAAATTCCCTCCTCCATATTGAACGGTTCATCACAGATTACCTTCTCCAACAGGTTTGATAGAGTGTGTTCCAGCTTGTCCGGCTGCTGCCAACCAAGCATTTCCGTCAGATTCCCTTAGCTATCGGCATCCACAAGCAAAACCTTCTTGCCCTGTCTTGTAAGGCCTATTCCAAGGTTGACTGCCGTTGTGCTTTTGCCCACACCGCCTTTTTGATTTACCAATGCTATTGTCCGCATTACAAAACCTCCTTAAAATAAGCATAAAAAAGGAACAGAATCATTTCTGTTCCTTTTCAAAGCAAATATTTATTTTTCCAGTAACCTTCTTGCTCTTTCTCTTACCTGCTTTTCGATTAGAGTCAGGTGTTTCGAAGGAAGATTATATCTGGAATGGCGTTTGAATCTAAAATTCAAAAGCTTTCTTAGTCCCTCTTTATGTTCCAGCGTAAGCACCGCCTTTGCCGTCCCTATAAAATCATCATACACGCAGGGCAGTAATGTCTCCGCATAAGCTGACAACGTTTCCTCTGATGCAAAGTCATCTTCGCCTGCATGATTGAACAATGCATTTCCATGGTCGAACAACGGTGCCGGCGCAATGATTCCATTCGTTTTGCTGTCTATAAAAAATCTAAAATTGCCA
>ENA-ORTF01001617-ORTF01001617.1-human-gut-metagenome-genome-assembly--contig:-NODE-1617-length-25531-cov-5.319006_pt1 | contig 25531 bp, 21 predicted proteins | sample MGYA00241908_ERZ509180 | MGnify/ENA primary metagenome ERZ509180 (study PRJEB26280, sample SAMEA2338814) | human gut metagenome | biome: human gut; feature: human-associated habitat; material: faeces... | reverse complement strand
TGATAAAGTATAAGATATAAGTTATAATCAAAAGAACGGAGGACAAATGAGATTGAAGAAAACAAACAGAGGCTTTACTTTAGCTGAGGTTCTGATAACACTTGGCATAATCGGAGTTGTTGCAGCGATGACTTTGCCGGCGGTAATTAATAACACAAAAAATAAGGAACTAGAAACGGCATTTAGAAAATCATATTCACTCCTTACACAGGTAACACAAAGAGTTGTTAACGATGATTTTGGCGGTTCACTTGATGAAACCAGCAGCTATAAACTTACAAAATATTATAAAAAATATTATAAAAATGCGACAATTTGCTCGGGCTATAATACTAATAATGGATGTCCAAATGTGAATTATCCTAATTTTTGTACTTTTATGAAAAGTAATTATAAAACATATAACGGTACAAGTAAGCCTGGTTGTCTTGGTAATGATGCTTTGTCAAATACGGTTGATAATACCACAATGTTTTTCGATTTTGCTACTGAGGATGAGGGTGAAGTTGGGTCACCTGTTTACCGCAAAATAATAATTGCTATTGATGTAAATGGATGGCAGAAAAGACCTAATAGATGGGGACATGATGTTTTTGTATTTCAGATAAATAATAAAGGAAAAGTCTTACCAATGGGTGTTGACGGAACTGCATTTCCGGTAGACGACTACTGTTCTGAAACGTCTTTAGGTCAGAATAACGGATATGGATGTACGGTTAAAGCTATAAATGACCCGAATTATTTTAAAAATTTACCGAAATAAAAGTATAATTATAAAAAAAGCCGTTTTATTAACGGTTTTTTTATTTAGATTAAATTTAACTGTGAATTTTTAACTGATAAAGTTTTTAATTTTTCCAACCTTGTTTTAACAAATTGGGCTTGGTAAGAATTAGGTTTTTTTATCAGAAATTTTCTGTAATATCTCTGAGCATCAACCCTTCTGCCTAGTTTGTCAAAACAAGTTGCTATTCCAAGGTATGCACGATAATAATCCGGATTTAGTTTTATTACCTGATTTAAAAGAAGTGAAGCTTCTTTATAATTATCAAGTTTCATTAGTAATGTTGATTTATGTTCATATGCTTTAATAAATTTTGGTGAATTCTCAATTAATTTTTGATAAATCATTAGCGCCATATCATACTCTTCGCATAGTTCATGCGAAATTCCAAGCTGTAAAATAGCATCGGGATTTTCAGGGTTTATTTGTATAGCCTGAACAAAGTTTTTTATAGCTCCGCAGGGTATTCCTTCCAAAAGATGGCATACTCCAAGTTCATAGTATGCTTCATAAAAGTCCGGTTCAATTTCGGTTGCTTTTTCAAGATACTTTATAGCTTGAGGATATTTTTCAAGATGTTTGTAGCAAATACCAAGACCAAGGTAGGAGTTAGCATTGCTTCTGTCAATTAAAATAGCATTTAAATAATGGGAAATCGCTTCTTTGTGAAGATTTTCCAGACGAAGTTTATCTGCTTTTTTGCACAGCGAATTAAAAGTTCTTTTGCTGCTTTTTTGTGATGATTTCGGACTCAATGCTACCTCTTTCTTATCAATATTAATGATACTTTTTTTTTCTGTACGGTAGAACAATCCAAGGATTTATTACAATATCAATCGTTGGATTTATTATTTTTCTTGTGCTATAACTTTAATATGAGATGGCTTTTAATCTTAGTAATGATATTTTGCGGAACGGCTGTTCTTGCAGATAACGGGGAGGTAGCTTTAGAGGGAGTTAAGCCTGAGAAATTGGAGCTTCCTAAATCAGATGTCAAGCTGAAAAGTTCTCTGGTGCTTTCTGATGAACAGGTTATGCAGGAACTTGTAAATTTACAGAAAGAAAAAGATTTACAGGATATTGAAAATCTGTGGAAAGGTACTATTGAAAATAATCAGGTTATTGAATTTACGCTGAAAAAGCTTGCAACTCCGGAAAGCCAGAGAAGAATTCACGCATCATTGATGTCAAAAACTCTTTCTGCTCTTGTTGCCGGCGCGTCTTTTGCCCCTTCTCTGATGGGAGCTGATTATATGGCACAAACCTCTGCATTTGCGGCAGGAAGGCTTGCGCAGAATTTGATTAACAAAAAAAATATGCCGTCAGAAATCCCGCTTACTGATACAGAGCTTATTGAACTTGCCGGCTTGATAGAAAATCTTCAGGACAAGATTATTAATGCTTATTATAACTACAAGGCAGCATTGAGCCAGCTCAAAGAAACCCGTTCAAAGCTTCTATTGTATAACAAAAACTATTCTAACGCCCTAAACAATGATGATTTGCTGGAAATAACGATTTCATCTTCATTATATGACAATATGGCAATGGAAGAATTTTATTATCTCCAGAATGCAAAAAAATATCACCTTGAGCTTCAGCGTCTTGCAGGTAAAAAAGCTGTTGATAACCTGAATCTTTACCAGTTTAACTATAATACAACTCTATTAAAGGGTAAGGAGCAGTCAAAATGATGAAAAGATTGTTTATTGTGTCTTTAATATTAATGCTTAACGCCCCTGCCTTTGCGGAAGTAAAGCTGGAAGAGCTTGAGGAATTGAATATTCGTCCTCCGGCATACCGCGTTGGGTTGACTGATGAACCTGAAAAAAAATACGTTGAAGTCAAAGCAAAATCCCAGGTTGAACAAACTAAAGCCAAAGTTGACGAAGAGCAGATTGATACAGGTGAGATGACTTATGCGGACTTGAGTATAAAGAAAATGTCCAAAGAGATCTCACAGGAACTGGAGCTTGAAAACGATGACATGATGGGGGATCTAACGCTTTTATGGCAGGGGGCTGCTTCCAAAAGCGATACAATAAGTTTTGCATTGTATAAACTTTCCAACCCTGAAGAGGACAAGCCAAATGATAAATCTGTAAAGAAAGTCCTGCTAAACATCGCCAGCATGTCCACTCTTGTGGGCGCCGGCACAGGCAATCCTATGATAGCAATGGGTTCAATGCTTGGTAGTAATATCTTTGGTATTATGTCGCAGGATACAAAAGCGCTTAATTACAAATATACAAGAGTTACGGATTCTGATATGATTATACTTATCCGTAAAATTGAAGACTTGCAGCAAAAGACTGTAAACCTTTATTATGACTATATGACTGCCAAACAGATGCTTGAGCTGTATACAAAAGTTGTTGAACAGCGCAAAAAGAATTATGATGCAGCACAGGATTTGTCAAGGGAAATTATACTTATAACAGATGCCTATTACAGGACTGCTATGGATGACCAGATAAAAGCCCGTTCAAATTTCTATGCAAAACGTGCTGCTCTTGAGCAGTTTGTTGGGAATGATGTATTTTCACAGTTTGAAAAAAGTCTTGCCGAAAGAGATAAAAAGAAGAACGAATGATGATGAAGTTTATACCTTACGAGGTTAAGACAGGTGCTGAAAATATGCAGACAGATAGTGATTTGCTTGATTTTGCTCTACAAAATAAACTTGATTATCCAATATTCAGGCTCTATGGCTGGCACCCTGCCTGCATTTCCCTTGGGAGAAACCAGCAGGATGCTTTTATAGATAAAAAGTTTCTAAAAGATACCGGCATTGATTTGGTCAAAAGGCTTACCGGCGGGCGCGCTCTGCTGCATGACAATGAAATTACATACAGTTATATTTGTCCCGTATCCTGCTTAAAACATGGCGAAAATGTCATGCAATCTTATGTGGAAATTTCACAGATTTTGATAGATGGATTTGCCAAACTCGGTATAGAGCTTGACTTTGGAGCTTCAAAACCTGTGAATACAAAATTTGATTATTGTATGCTGATTTCAACCGGTGCAGATTTATGCTATAAAGGTAAAAAACTTATCGGTTCTGCGCAATGCAGGAAAGAAGGCTATATTCTCCAGCATGGTTCAATCCTGTATGATTATGATGCAGCCTTATTGGAAAAAATTTTTAATGAGCCGCTAAGCACAGATACAATAACATCAGTAAAAGAAATTAATCCTGATATATTAAAAAATGATGTAATAGAAATCTTTTCAAATATTACAAATTGTTAATAAAATGCATGAAATCATGCAATTTCAGTGTAAAAATTTTCTTTATATAGATACGGGGAATAAAAACACTAGGAGTCAGGAAAAAATGATTGGCAGTTTTATACCATACTATATGATGAATAATCAGGTATTGCCTTGGTCAGCAGCCCTGGGTAATATGAATGATTTCACATATTTTAACGCTCCAAACACCTGGCTTCAAATGCAGATGTTTAACCCATTTATGACAATGCCTTCAATGGGTGATGGCATGTTAATGCAGAACGCTTATATGCAGGGCTTCCAGCTTGCAGAAAAAATTAGTTTTAATTCAAATGTTTCACAGACAATGCAGGAAATTTCAAGATTTAAACAGGAACTGACAACTATTCTTGCCCAGAAAGATCTTCCTGCTGATAAAAAACAAAAACTTGAAGAAATTAAAGAGCTTCTTGAAGAAACAGAAAAGAAAATGAAAGATTTTGCAAGCAGAGCAAATGCCCAGGCTATGAATACATCAAAAGAACAGCTTGCAGAAATAAAAGAAGAGCTTAAATCTTTAAAACAGGCTGCAACTCTTGCGGTTAAACCTGAGGAAGCCGCTCAGGATGCTGAAACCGAAAATGAAAATACCCAGCCGTCTGAAAATAATGAAAGCTCTAATACGCAGCAAACAACACCAAATAATAATTCTAATCCTGCTCAGCACAGCAATCCAACAACAAATAACCAGACAAATCCTTCTGAAAATACACAACCGGCAGAAGAAGGTCCAACAGAAGCTGAACAACAGGCTTATAAAAAAGCTTTAGAAATCTGCAAGGATATATATGTTGCCATAGACGGTCCAGGTACTGATTGTGACAAGCTTGATGCCGCTATAATGTCAATAAATAAAGATAATGTAATCTTTGTTATGGATAAATGGCTCCTTGATTACCAGCAGAAAACAGGTGATGATTCTTTGATGGAAACTATTTATGATGACATATTCAGCGGAGATGATAGAAAGAAATATACAGAACATATTCTAAATGCCTTAAAAGAAAAAGCTGATGAATTAGGTATAGATATTTCACCGGAACAGGCTGTAGTAGAAAGTCAGCTCAGCCGCTGGTGGAGAAATGATGGTGCTATCTATAATGCAATGATGGATATACACGCAAAATTAACTAATATTCCTCTGGTTGATGAAACAGGAGAAGAAGCAGCATAGGTCAAGGCTGGAGAAAAATTTTAATATGGTAATTATGGTATTTAAAGAATTAAATATATTTTTTAGTGATTCCTCATTTGTGAAAGGTGAAATGTGAAGGAGAGCATGTAGGTTAGTGTAATAAAAGCCCCGGTTTCTATACAGGGGCTTTATTTATTAATATTTACTTCCGTGAATTTTTGTATATAATGAATGTATATGAAAAGATTTTCAATTGGCATAGATTTAGGCGGAACAAAAATTCTTCTGGCTCTTGTTAATAAAGAAACAGGTGAAGTCGTTTCTTCTGTAAAGAAGAAAACAAAAAAAGAAAAAGGTCCTGAAAAAATCATAAAAAAAATGATTGAAGGTATATCTGAACTCATTGAAGAGAGCAATATTGGTATAGAAGAGATAAGCTCTATAGGAATAGGTGCTGCGGGACAAATAGATAGAAAAAATGGAATAATTATCGGTGCGCCTAACCTTGATTGTTATGATTTGAATATTAAACAACATATTGAGAGTGAGTTTGCTCTGCCGGTTTTTGTCGGTAATGATGTTGAGATTGCTACAATCGGCGAGATGAAATTTGGTGCTGCAAAAGACTGCGATGATTTTGTATGTATTTTTGTAGGTACCGGCGTGGGCTCTGCTATTGTAAAAGATGGCAGTATAATCCGCGGTGCGACCGGAACTGCCGGAGAGATTGGACATGTTATTGTTGATCTTAATGGCAGACCTTGTGCATGCGGTGCGCATGGATGTCTGGAAGCTTATGCTTCACGTTCGGCTATAGAAAAAAGGATTGAAGGTGCTCTAAAAAAAGGGCGTCATTCCGTAATTTTGGATTACCTTGAGAGTGGAAAGGCAATCACTTCAAGTATGATTCAAAAATCAATTGAGCGGGATGACGAGCTTGTCATTCAATGTGTTACAGAAGCCTCTGAGTATTTGTCCGGCGGGATTGCAAGTATAATTAATTTTATTAATCCAAAACTTGTAGTTCTTGGGGGCGGACTTATTGAGGCTGTTGATTATTTCTACCAGAAAACAATCAAAAAGGCGCGTGCAAAATCTCTGCCTGTGCCGGCGACAAAAATAGAGTTTAAAAAAGCTGCTCTGGGGGATTACTCAGGTGTTATCGGTGCAGCTTTTCTTGAAGAAAATGGAGCTGGATAACTGTGACCAATAATAATAACGGAAAAAAACTTCTTATTGTACGTTTATCCTCACTAGGGGATTGTGTATTTAACATACCTATGGCAAATCTTTTTAAGAAAAATGGCTATCGTGTAGACTGGATTGTTTCAGAAAAAGGGTATGATATTATTAAAGACAATCCTTGTGTTGATAAGGTTTACCTTGCACCCGTCGGCAGATGGAAAAAGCGCGGGCTAGTTTCTTTTAGAAGCTTTTTTGAGTATCTTAAGATTTTGCATGAAATTAGAAAAGAAAAATATGACATTGCCATTGATACACAGGGAATGCTTAAAACAATGTATTGGATGCGTTTTTGCGGTGCAAAAAGAAGAATTGTGCCAATTGATGTAAGAGAACATGCAACGCTTGGCGGAAATGAAATTATTCCCGCAATACATCATGGTATAGAGCGGCACTCGGTAATAAATTATATGGATTTTACAAAATACCTTGGTATTGATTCTGAAGAGATTAAATTTACTCTTCCGCCTGCAACTGAGGAAATTAAGGCAAAGATTGACGATTTATTAAAACCTCTTGATAAATCCAAGCCAATGGTTGTTATTGCTCCTGCTACTACAAGATTTTTAAAACACTGGAGCCCTGATAACTGGAAGGAAGTTGTAGAAAATATAAAAGATAAATGCTCACTGGTTTTTACAGGAACTGAAAAAGATAAAGAACTTCTGGCATATATAGGCTCTGATTGCGGCTTAAACCTTGCAGGAAAAACCAACCTTAAAGAACTACAGGAGCTTTTAACAAGAGCTTCACTGGTAATGGCGCCTGATTCAGGAACAGCTCACCTTGCATTGGCTTCAAACAATCCTGCTGTAATATCTATATTTACCTGTACACCGCCAACTCTTTTCGGCTGTTTTGGCAATCCGGACAAGTATTTTGCAGTTAATGCTAAACTTGACTGCCAGCCTTGTTTCTTGTTTGATTGTCCAAAAGAAGGCAATGCAAAAAATCTCTGTACACGCCGCCCAACCGCTCAGGAAATAATAAATATTGTAAACAAAGTACTGCAAAATACCAAAAATGTTGTATAATGGATATGTCATCGTTTACAATGCAGGTGGGTAATGAATTTTTTCGATAAACTCAAAGATTTACGAAGCAAAATTTCAGAAGTCGAAAATAATATTTACGCCGGTAAGCAGGATTACCTTGAAATTTACGAGCGTAACCTCCAGCTTGAAAAAGAAATTGCTGAAAGAACCCGCGATTTAAATGTTGCTAATAAGCGTATGCTTACATTGCAGCATATTTTGGATATGATGAGCTCTTCCAAACCTCTTAATAGTGTGCTTGAAAGTATTGTAAACAGTATTAAGGGCGAACTCGGATACCTGCATAGTACAATTATAAGAAAAGAATGTGATGAAAACGGCGATTATATTAGTGTTATTGCAGAAGCCAAAGATGAAGCCATTGACAGGGTTAATGAAATTATAAAAATCCCGATGCAGGCAAGAAGACTGGTTTATGACCCTGAAAGTATATATGCAGAAGCACTTAATGAAAAAAAGATAATTCAGACAAAAGACTTGAGAAAAGCTCTATACGGAATTATTCCTGATATGGAAGACGAAATGAAAGAAAAGGTCCTCCGCGGAATGACCAGCAAGTCTTTGAATATAATTCCTTTATTCTCACGTGGAAAGCCTTTTGGCTGGTTCTGTGTATTTTCATCCAGAGAAGACCTTGCCGGTGTTGAAATGGATTTTCTCTCAATGTTTGCACAGCAAATAGAAATTGCTATAACTATTGCAGATTTGTTTGAGGAGGTTAAACAGCAGGCAGTAACAGACGGACTTACCGGGCTTTATAACAGAAGATATTTTGAAGAATATCTTGCAAAAGAAGTTACACGTTCACGCAGAAGCGGACAGCCTTTCAGTATAATCGGAATTGATTTGGATTTCCTTAAACAGATTAATGACAAATACGGGCATATATTCGGTGATGTTGCAATAAAATCTGTGGCGGAAGTTTTGAAATCAAATGCAAGAGCAATTGATACTGCTGCACGAATGGGTGGTGAAGAGTTTAACGTTGTCCTGCCAGGAGTATCTTCTGACGGTGCTATGATAGCCGCAGAACGTATAAGAAAAGCTATTGAGGATATGGAACTTGAAACAATAGGACATATAACAGCAAGTATTGGCGTAGCATCGTTTCTTGAGCACTCAGATAATATTGAGGAAGTCCTTGAGCTTACTGACCAGGCTATGTATATGTCTAAGAGAAACGGCAGAAACAGGGTTACGCTTGCAAAACCGGTAAATGAAACATCCTGGCAGGAAATTGCAGTCAATACATTTACTGATATTCTGTCCAAACATAATATGCCGATTCCTCAAGACCTTGCTGATGAACTGTGTGAAAAATTAAAAACAAACAGTTCGCAAAAAGAAATTCTCTATTCTGTAGCGGATATTTTGACATTAACATATAATCCTCTGCATTCACAGGGGGTTGTAAAATCGAAGCTTTTGACTGCGGTATCGCTTGCAAAAAGATTTGACCTGTCAAAAGATGAGATTGATAAGTTAAAGATTGCTGTTCTTTTGTATGACATAGGCAATGTTATGCTTCCGCGCGAAATTCTTCAGAAGGCAACACCGCTTACAGATGATGAAATTGAAAAAATTAAAGCTCATCCAATTATTGCAGCAAAAGAAATTTTAAGTCCTATTTCATATATTCAGGATATTATACCTATTATTGAACACCACCATGAAAACTGGGACGGAACCGGCTATCCGGGTAAAATCGCACATGATGAAATTCCTGTTACCTCACAAATCATATTAATTGTAGATGCTTACTATGCACTAACGGAGCAGCGTGCATATAGAAGCAAGCTCAGTCCGCGTGAAGCGCTTGAGGAAATCAAAAAGGATGCTGGTAAAAAATGGAATGACAATCTTGTGAGGGAATTTATTACGCTGATTGAACATGATATAGACTAGCATCCGGCATTGTAAAGTGCAGAGTTGAAAAATGAAAGAGAAAGAATTTATAAATATAATTAAAAATACCCTTAACTCAGAACTTATAGGCGATGATTGTGCTTATCTAAAAGATTTGGGCATTGTAGTTACGCAGGATAGTCTGGTGGAGGATGTTCATTTTTCGAGGAAATTTTCATCTCCATACCAGCTTGGATATAAGTCTGCTATGGTGAATATAAGCGATGTCTGTGCAAGCGGTGCAAAACCTCTTTATCTGACGGTTTCGCTTTCACTTCCTGATGATATAGATGGAGAATTTATAAAAGAATTTTATAAAGGAATGAGTGGTGCCTGCAATGGTGTTGAAATTGCAGGGGGAGATATTACAGGCTCTGACAAAATTTATATTTCTGTTACTGCAATAGGTTCTGATGCAGGCAGGAAAATTTCGTCAAGAAAAAATGCTAAAGTGGGTCAAAAAATTATTGTTTCAGGGGAACATGGGGCAAGCGGCGCTGGGCTGAAACTTTTGTTTGAAGGCAGAAATGAGCCTGAAAAATTTATAAAAGCCCATCTTATGCCTGAAGCTCAGCTTAGTTTTTCAGAAGAAATTGCTTTGCAGCAAAAAACTGATTATGCAATGATGGACACTTCCGACGGATTAATGGATGCCCTTTCGCAGATTGCTATTGCAAGCGGGGTTGTAATGGAAGTTGATTTTGAAAAAATTCCTTTTGATACAGATTTAAAACAATTTAAAAATTTTGAGGATATAATATTATATGGGGCAGAGGATTACCAGCTGATTGCAACTGTTGATGATGCCCAAAATTATACTGTTATTGGTGATGTAAAATCCTCTGATGTTTGCGGTGTTAAGATTAATTATTCTGACAAATCCGTATTTTATACAAAAGAGGATGTTGAAAGGAAGTTATATAAGCATTTTAAGGAGTAGATAATGAAAGTTAATGCAATCATTACAGCAGGCGGAACCTCGTCGAGATTTGGAAATAAGAATAAGCTGCTGGAACAAATTAACGGATGTGAGGTTATAAAATATACAGTAGATGCTTTCAGGTATTCCAATATTGACGAAATTATAATCTGTGCAAACCTTTCTATAATGGATGAACTGAAGGAACTGTTCAAAGATTATGAAAAAGTAAGGATAATTGAAGGCGGACAAACACGCCAACAGTCTGTTTATAATGGGTTAAAAGCAGACAGATGCGACTATGTGCTTATCCATGATGGTGCACGTCCTGTTATTACAACCGAACTTATAAATATTTGCATTGAAATGGTCAAGGAGAACAAAGCTCTCTCTGTGATGACCAAGACAATTGATACAATAAAAGAAGTTGAGCATGGAAAGATTGTAAAAACAATTGACCGCGCCAAATTATATAATACCCAGACCCCTCAGGCTTTTGAATATGACTTAATCCTTTCTGCACATCAGAAGTACGCAGGTAGAAATTTTACAGATGATGCAGGCATGGTTGAGGCAATGGGTGCTGATGTTTATGTGATTGACGGAAGCTATAAAAATATTAAAATCACTACACAGAGCGATATAGAGCTTGCTAAAATTTATCTTGGCTAAATATTATCCGTCAAAACAAACTTTCCTCTGGCTGCTGCTTTACTGTTGCTTTTATACAGATAGCCGGAAATTTTGAAACAAGTTTTTTACGCCTGTTTATATTTGTCAAGCAGATTTGAACTGCCGGCTGTTTGGATTTTATGAACTACCTGAACAGAGGATTTTGCTTCTTCCGGAGCCTGTAGAGCAACAGGTGCCGGATTTTCGTCATGGTTTACGAAAACTCTGTCATCGTCAATTTTTTCCATTGCTTTCATAATACCAATTTTGCCGGCTTTTTTCTGTACATTTGTAAGCCAGGCGTTGAAGGCATACGGTACTCCGATTATTACGCCAAGCGCCGGAGCTGCTGCGACTATTCCAGTATTAATCAGTGTATTATAATTTTTATAATTAAATTTTAATTGTTCGGCAACTTCCTTTGGTAATTCCATTCCTATACCCGAAGCTTTATATTTACCCCATAGTTTGATACTCTGGGAGGTTAGGTTTCTGAACCATTTTGCAGCAGCTCCTTTTTTAAAGTGTTTCTGCATTTGTTCTTTTATACCTTTTTCGCCGTTTGGCAGACCCTTCAGTGTGATTGTGCCTAATTCTGCAAATAACTCATCCAAAGGTTCTTTTAATACAGGAATCTCTTTTAATTCTTTAAGTTTTCCATGAGCTATTGCATAGTTAAGTTTTTGTTTAAGGTTTTTGTCGCCTTTTACTGCATCGTAAATTTTATCTATTGCTTTTTTTATGTTTGAATTTTTATCAAGCGATAATGAAGAAATACCTTTAATTATTTTGTGAAGAGGAAATTTACCCTTGCTTATAAGTATCGCACTACCAACCATAGCTACCATTGAGCTTATTGTCCAGGTTGCTGCTCCTATTTGTTTAGCGATTTCGGTGCCTGCTTCAACATCTTCCGAGTATCTCTGCGACATCTCATCGACTTCATCAAATGCAGTGAATACTTTTTCCTGAAGATGCTTGGCATCTTTCAGTTGTTTCTCAGAAACTTCTGCGTCTTCTTTTAATGCTGTTATAATTTTTTCATTTTCTTTTTGTGTTTTTTCTCTGTATTCTTTATATTCCTTTTTGTCTTTCAGATACTGGGAAAGGAATGAGAAATTCTGTCCGATTTTCTTCCAGAAGCTGATTTTTTGTTCCGGGGCTTTAATATCTTTGGCTTTTTCCATATCTTCTTTGGAAAAAGCAAGAAGCGATGCAGGATTTTTCATTAATTCCTGTCTGGCTTTATATCTACCTATTTTAGCAGCATTTTTTTGTTCAGCTGTTCCCCATACACTTATCCCCAGAGCAAGGCTGAAACCTACAATTGTTGAAACCAGAGGTCGCACATGTTTTAATAGTTTGATAACTCCGTATGTCAGCGGTATAGCGGCTAACCATGATACTGCATTCATCGTATCAAATACGTTTTCTACATTTTCAGAATATTCTTCTGCCTTAATATTAATATCTTTTACTGTATCAACAATTAATTCTTTGTCAGTTTCACCCTGCTTAAGCTGTTCTGGTGTGCAGGTCAGCTCTTTTAATTTTTCTATTGCTTTTGGATCCTTGGATTTCTGCCATTTTTCATAAGCTTTTTTATCTTTAAAGACCTCTTTCATTTCAGCAATCATTTTCATTATGCTGTTGCGTTCTTTTTCATCCGGAATTTCTTTTGCTTTTTTTACTGCACGTTCAATCTGTTCCGGAGTATAGATGACAAAGTTCTTTACATCATTCAGCTCTTTTTGTTTTGCCTGAAATCTGCCAATTCTGGAGGCTTCTTTCTGCTTTGAATTACCCCATAAAATAAGACCAATTGCAGTGCCGAGTGTCATAACCGGTGAAGCAAACTGTAACCATTTAGGAAGTTTTTTCCCTTTTTTGATAAAGTGAAGCATTAAGAATTCAAGACCTAATGCAGGAACAAGAATTGCAATTGATGAAGCAATTCCTGTTAATTGTTCCATATTTTCACAGTTATTTTCTGAACGTGTATCAAGCAGTTCTGCAGCACGTATAACAGTTTTAGCTTTTGCTGCGGTTAATTCTATTTTATCTTTTGGAATATCAAGTGTCTTTGCAAGGTATTCCTTTTTAGCTTTTTCATCAGCCTGTTTTTGTTCCCATTCATCATACCTGCTGTAATTATTTTTTACTTCTTTTATTGAGTTTATAAACTGTGACATTTCCCTAAAAAAATTAATATACTACCTATTTATATAAAAAAACGTACATATAATTTTTTGCTATCAATTTGTTATAACTTAATATTATTTAACTGGCAGAATGATTTTAAAACGTTTTTGGCTTTTTGGATGTCTATGTGAACATAATTATTACGGGTTTGTTGAACAAGTTTTGAGGCTAAATCAAACATTTTTACCGCACCAGTAAGATAGTCGGTTTGGTGCGCTGATTTAACAAGACCTATTTCCTGAAAATATTTTCCGTAAAGCAGATACAATCTTGAGAGTAAATCGTTCAGGTTGAATTTTTTTGCCTGTGCAATAGCACTTTCAACATTTATTTTTGCAGTTTCGTATTCAGACATTGTTATACAGGCTTTTGCAATAACCATTTTTAGAAGGATTGCAAAGAAGTAGTTATCAATTTTTGGGTTCTGTGCAACTTCTAACGCTTGTGAAGCAATTTCCTGCGCGGCATACGGCCCTTCTGTAACAAGTGCTGCGTCTGCTATTAAATACCATGTTAACAATGCGCCGAGTGCCATTTTTTCTTTTGAAAAATATGCTATCTGGTCCTGATAAATTTCCATTGCATGTTTTGTCTGGTTGTTGTCTTTAAAAATTTTACCAAGCAGCGATTTAAGCATATTTTTTGTGAAATTATCGCCATTGTTATTCGCAAAGGTTACAATCTGGAAAAGGTCTTCCTGCAAGCCATCGTAACGCTTCCTGATAAAATTGTTGATTATATTTATCAAATTCCAGCGGATAATTGCTTCGTTATCCATAACATTTGACTGGTAGGTTTTCAAAATTTCTTCCAGAAACTTTTCGGAACTTTGTGTATCGCCCTTCATTGTATTTGCAAATGCAAGAGTTAGTTTGCATTTACAAATAAATAATTCATCCTGAATTTCGTTTCGTTCTATTATGTCAAATAGGATTGTCAAGATTTCAAAAGAGCGGTCGTTTCCCTGCATAACAAGTGCATTGGCTAAGATCAGGTATGTTTTTAACCAGCTTTCATAAAGGAAAGAAAGAGGTATACGCGGGTGATTGTAATTTTTTCCGAGATAACTGTCAAAAACAGGCATTATCTCATTATCTACCATATTAATAATTTGTCCACAGTTCCCTATATATAATAGAGCGTTTAATTTGGTACATTTTACTAATGCAATTTCCAAATCCATTTCCGGTTTCATTTTTTCAAGAACTGTATCAACGCATTCTACATTGCCGAAGTAGTTTCCGGTTTTTTCACAGCAGTGCGTCATGTATCCCAAGAGTTCAATTTCTCTTGGAGTATCTCCGATTGCCTGTGCATTTGCTATTGCATCAGGCAGATAGTCCATTGCCTCTTTCGGGTTAAAATCAGAAAGAAGTTTGCCTAGTCTTTCGGAAATATTGTAGCGCGTTTTTAATGTTTCGCTCTCGTCAAGTTCATTAATCAATGCAAGACATTGTTTCTGCGAAATTGCATACAGATTTGTATCACCTACATAACAGGCAAGTCTTGTGTTTTTGGTCCATATATCAAGTGCAAGTTTCGGGTGTTTTAAGTTTTGTGCGATAATACCAAAAATTGCATTGGAGTTTAATGTAAAATTAGCTAGTGAGTTGCAGATTTTTGTGTTTAATTCTGTAAATTTTTCGTCTGCTTTTGAAATTTTCAGGATAGTTTCCCACAACAGCAAATCTTTAAACTGATAAAAGATGTCATTTAAAGGTGAGATGAGATTTGATTTTTCCAGATATGTAATTACATCATCAAACTGTTTGTCATTAAACGCAAAAATTTGTTTTATCAGGTTCAAATTAATTTTGTCGCCAAGGATTGCTGAACCAATGAGTGTTGTGTATGCGGTTTTATTATATTTTTTTAAAATAACCATGCGTTCATTGATTAATCCGGTGTAATCTTCTGGAAGATTATATTGGACATCTGCGATTTGTGCATCAAATCTTAAGCTGAGCGCTTGTTCCAAAAATGCAGGATTTCCTTTGCAGTTCATAAACAGATTCCGTTTTTCCGTATCATTCATATATGGAAAGTTTTGGATTTCATCTTCTTTATGTTTTACAAACTCAATCATCTGAGCCGGTTCAAGAGGTGCAATACTTATATCAAGGTAAATATCCTTGTCGTCAGAGAAATTAAAGTAGCCCTTGGCAGGTTTCGGCTCATCGTAAATCATCAATAATTTTAAAATCGGCCAGACATTTTCTTTCTTTATAAAATTACTAATAAACTCATAAGAAAAACCATCTATATTATCAAAATTATCAACAACAATTACGAATTGGTGATCCTGGATAATATTATCAAAAATTTTATTTAAGAGCTCAAAAGTTTTTGTTTTATTTATAAAGAGTTCTTCAAACGTTGCAGTCTGTGCAGGATATAAAAAGTTTAAAAAATCAAAGACTTCATTGTTTGAAAGATAAGGAAATTCGTTCTGGAAGAATTTTGTTGCATCTTTTTTAAATTTCAGGCTGTTTATGCAGAAATTTGGCAGGTTAAACAGATTAAACAAAATATCCTGTATCAGTCCGGCAGGTGTAAGTTGTGTTATCGGGGTACATTTGCCGTAGAACCAGATGTAATGTTTTTCCTTAAGCTCGTGCATTATTTGTGACAGCACAGTACTTTTGCCGATACCTCTATCTCCGCTTAACGACAATATCTTTTTAGAGCTTGTTAATATTCCTTTTGCCAGCATATTTTTTGCACTCTGCTGCGTTACAAATTTTGCCGGATATTCAAGGCTGTTAAAATTCAGCGGAGTAATTTTATGCTTTTTAGGCGGTTCATGAAACGGGTAACCGCACTTTCTGCACTTTTTGGCATTAGGAAAATTTACACAATTGCATTCCGGACAAAGTTTCAGGATTTCTTCGCCGCATTTTTTGCACACAATATCAAATACAGAATTTACGGTATGGCAGTTTTTACATATCAAGCCTGTTCTGGTTTTGCAATACGGACACTTAAGCGTATTATCTGGAATTGTTTTTTTACATATTGGACACTTCATTTTAGAATCCTGACTAGTTGAAAGCTTTTTTCACTTTCTCCATTAATTTAAACAATCTTTTTGAGATTTCGGCTTGCGAAAGGTTTAACTCATTTGCTATTTCTTTTTGTGTCATTCCATCTTCGTATCTGAGCTTATAAATTTTTAAGAATTGTTTTTCCGGTTCAGCCTTATTTATAGCATAAAGAGAATCAACAAGTTTTTGCAAAACTTCCTTCTGTACAGCAAGATCTTCCGGTTCATTTTCAAAATATATCGGCTGATAGCTGATTTTCGCACTGCTGTATGAATTGGAAGCAGAATGTTCTTCTCTGATCTCATCCAGAGATACGTGATTTGTAGGTGAATAACCTTCACGCGTTCTTCTAAGACGGCCTGAATCCTTTAGGACATTAAGAATACTTGTTGTTGCAATCTTTTTCAAGTAGGCTTCCAGCGTTATATCAGAAGTGATAGTGTTTACAATAGGTATTGAACGTTTGCACATTTCATTAAAAAAGTCATCGTACAAATCTTCATTATTTGTAAATTTTCTATCATTCTTTATGATTTTTTCTATTAAATCTATTTTGTCCTGAGTTAATTCCACTTAATCATTCCCTTACTTTACAGTATTATAGCATAATTAGAAATTGATGGTAAGTCCTAACTTGAATTCAGGTGCAGGAACCTCTCCTGTAGCGGGTTTGATGACATTTAGTGTATCTTTAACAGTTTGTAACACAATTTTATTAATCTGATCCGAGCCGCTGGATTTTACAAGCTGAATATCCTTAAGAGTACCGTCATTACTTAATTTCATGGATACTTTAACCTGATTTGAATAAGCATATTCGTTTGTCAACAATAAATCACTTGACAGGGAAAGTTTTATACTTTTTCCTGCTGTTTGTAGATATTTATTTATATTATTGCTATAAGACAGATAGTCAGGCACTTCCCATGAAAGCTTTTTAACGCTCATATAAGTTCCAGGAGGATTTATTGGTTTTGTACCTTTTGCTGCACTTGCTGCAGGTTTAACTTCTTTAGTGTTTTTCGGTTCGCTCTGTGCTGCCGGAATTGTTTCTACAGCAGGAGTATTTGCCAGAATATCAGAATTGTCGGTTGCTGCCGGAGCATCTGTGGCTGTCGCTGCAGGAGCTTCAGCAGGAATTTCTGTTTCAGGCTCATTCTGGGCAAGAGATTCCAATTCTGCAGGATTATTTCTGTTTTTCATTGTAAACAAGAAGAATGTTCCGCCGAGTAATACAGCTGCAATTACAGCCACAAGCACTTTTTTCAGACTATTCTGAGTTTTTGAAGGTTGTCTGTTCAGGAATGGAGACTCAAGAGTTTGTATTTGTTCTGTATTACTTAACTGGGTATCTGCATTTTCGTTAAAAAGCATTCTCAGCTCAGGGTCTTCTTCTGTTTCGTAATCCTGGTTGTCATCAGTATCCTCTGGTGAACTTTCAGACATTTCTTCAACGGTGTCTTCATCTGTCAGGTCATCTAAGCCGGCAATAGCTGTAAATTCCGGATTTTCATCAGGTATTTCTGACATTGAAGAAACTTCCTGCGCATCATATTGAACGTTTTCTGCCACTGTATCTTCCGGAATTTCAGACATTTGGGCTAAATCTTCCTGCGGAGCTTCAATTATATCATCAACAGTCAGACTTTCAATTGCCTTGTCTGATATTTGAGAACTTTCATTTTGTGCCGGCATAATGTTATCAGATACTATCGCATCCTGTTGTGGTTCTGCCTGCTGAACTGGTGGAACAGCATCTGATCCTAGATCAGGAATTTCATCCAAACTATCCAATCCCATACCGAGTTCATTGCCAAAATCAGGAATTTCATCTAATGAAGAATTAAGTGCATCTTCATCTATTGAATTTGCAATTTCTTCATTTTTCTTCTGGATATTGGCGCCATTATTTTGCGGAATGCTGTCAACAAGGCTTATGCTGTCAAGGTCAACTGCAGCAAAAGGATCCATTCCTTCATCATTAACAGGCATAGAATTAATAGGTTGCATTGTATCCATTGAAGCAACTGAAAGATTTTCAATATCTACAGAGTTATCCGGATATGTCATATCTTCCGGGTTTAAAGGTTCTAATCCGTTAAAACTGTCAATGTTGTCAATGCTTACTGTCGGAGCTGTAGTTTCTATATTAAGCTCGTTTGAGCAAGGTTCATTATCAGCTTGTTCAATGTTATTAAACTCGATAGTTTCGCTGATATTTGCATCAAGATTATTTGGTACAGCATTTACATTTGAAATATCCAACACTTCCATTTCGGAGTCTACTTCCTGAGGCATTGCCTGAGGAACCTCTACTGTTTCAATTGTACTGAAATCCTGAGTTTCGTTGTCGATACTTCCAGATTCGTCAACAGGCATCAACCCTGCACTCTCATTGGTCGCAGTAATATCTTCAATGCTTGATAAATCTGAGTTCAAATCAGGCAGGTCAGCCTCACCTAAAGTCATATCTGCTGTGTTCTCCGGTAGAGCCTCAGGGGAAATCTCAGCTGAAAGATTTTCAACTGTATCTGATAATATGTCAAAACCTGTTTCTGCAACGCTTTCGACTGCATTAATGGCAACATCTGTAACTGCGGCTTCTGCTGCGTTTTCAAGTACAGCACCTGCTGCAGCTGTTTCTGCGAGTGTTGCTAAATTACTTAATCCGTTTGCAATACTACTGTCATCCGGATTTTGGATGTCTGCTTCTGTGGTTACTTCTTCTTCTGCTCCCGTTAAATCCGAACTATCAATATCGCCAAGACCGTCTAAATCATTTATATCACCAATATCACCAATATCGTTTACACTATTTAAATCTTCAAGCTCATTGGCGGCTTCCTGATTTTCTTCTGTACTTTCTTCCATTGTTTGTTCATTTTGATTTTCTTCATCTGAAGAAAGCAAATCTGTTTCATTTAAATTTTCAAAATCATCAAGAGTCGCATCAAGCGGGGTTTCTTCTTCAACATCTTTTGGCATTGTAACACCTTCTGTGTGAAGTGATTTATATGAAAGTGTTTCAAAATTTTCCAATTCAATAAATTTATCTCTCAACTCTGCACTTTTAGCGAGATATTTGAGTAATTCTTTCATCTCATTTTTTGAAACATTCTGATCCATTAGAGAAACCATAAGTATTTCTGCATTTTCATTTTCTTCTGATGAAAGAGAACTTGTAGTGTTGCCTTTAAAATTTTCAATATATTGTTTTAAATTAACCGGTGCTGATAATTTTTCTTTTTCAATAAAATAGTAATTATCATTTTGATTATTTTTGTTGATTAATTTAGGTTCAAAAAATCCTAAAAATTTTGCATGAGCATGGTCTTCTGAGAGGTTGAGAACAAGATAAATATCAGGAAGAATATCATATTCAAAATGAGATTTTGGAATAAAAATAAGATTTTCATCAAAAATAACTCTCACATCAATGTGAATGTTAGAGAGCATAATATCTGAAATATCCATCTCCTCAAGAATTTTGTGAATACTGTGCAGATTATAAGTTTTTCCATTGTTAATATTTTCCAGTGCCAGATACTTCATGCCCAAATTAGCACCGAGTGCATTAATATATGCTCTGCTTTTTGTTTCAGCATTAGCAAAACTTTGCGTTAAAATTCTTGCTTCTTTCTTGTCATTTTCTTCAATGTAAATTAGAGTTTCTTGTTCCATGCCCATTTTTTCTCCCTCCTACTTATACAGATTACACATAGTTTTAAAATATTCCAAAAATGATGTAAATTTTTGTAAAGATTGTTGTAAAATAATTCTATTTGCGTCAAAATCATATTATCAGGAGTTTTATTAATGGTGTCATAAATAGTGTGTAATTAAAGGAGGTTTTTCTCATGATAAGTTCTGTTTCACGTGTAAGTTTCGGCGACAATGCGCTCGGGGCTCATCAGGCTTTAATTGAAAGTCCTGGCAAATTTTCGGTAAAAAATCAACAATCTGTGTCCCAACCATCTATGGCTCCTGAGCAACCTGCTGATGCTCCGAAAAAACATTCAGCTTTAAAAGTTATCGGCGGAATTGTTGGTGCTGTTGTGCTCGGTGCCGCAGCTTTATTTGGCTTATCTAAATGTGTAAAGGTTAAGCACGATACAACAAATGTTTTCAGAAAAGGTATTAATAAATTAGTTGAATGGGGCGAATCTATTGGCAAACTATTCTCTAAAAAAGGTGCAGAGGACGCTGCTGATGCAGCAGGAAACCTTGGCGAAAATGCCGGAGATAAAGCTGGCGAACAAATTTCAAATATTTTTGCATAAAAGCTTTTGTTATATAAAAAAGAGCTCCCGGTTGTTAAGGGAGCTCTTTTTATTCCTCAATAAATTCGGACAAAATGATATTGCTTACAAGTATTCCGTTATTTGAAAGCTTATAGCCGGAATTGGTTTGAACTATATGACCGCTTGAGAGATATTTGTTTAAAATGCCGGAATATTTTTTTTCAAAATCTATATTATATTTTTCATTTATTAAATATTTATTTATAGTTAATTTCTTATTATATAATTCTTCTATCTTACTTATATTATCTTCATTCTTAGTAAGAGCCACTACTACATTATATTTACCTTTATCTTCATAATATATATAATTACTACTTATTGTACTAGCCTTCATTTCATCATAATTATTATATGATGTATCTAGTAATAAATATATAACATTAGAATTTAAAGTACTACTACCCTTCTCTTCATAGATATTAAACATTAACCTACCACATAAAGTTCCACAGATGACTGCTAAAAAAATAGGTATAACTATTTTCTTTAATTTGCTTTTCATTTTATCACCAAAAATAGTATATACCTATTATTATAATTTTTTTGTCGAATTATCTCAAGATAAGATATAATATTCGATAGTGAAATACTTTCTAACTAATATAATTTCAAATAAAAAGAAGATAACTAGTACCTTCTTATTAATAATTTTCATAAAATTCACAATACAATGTATTAGGAATACCATTTGTTATTTCCAAGTAATATCCCTGATATCTCATAGTATCTAGACTATTAAAATTATATACATTTTTCTTTTCTTTATCAAGATAACAGGCCATTAAAGTAGGATTTTGAGAAGATTCAAATAACTGATCATAATTAGCATATAAGTCTACATCATAGCCATTACTTTTTTTCTTATCAAATGAAATTGTGGTAGACATATCTCCATATTTTCCCGACATGTATAAGTATATTGTTGCAATCTCTTCTTCTTGTCTAACTAAATTAATAGGGATAACCATCTCATAAGTATTATTAGTAAAGATATTTTTTAACTTAATATTAAAAAAAACTATTCTATCACTTGGTTTAACATTTCCATTAATATTACTACTAATCTCTACTTCACTAATACTATCATCTACTTTTTTTGAATATAAAGTTACTCTATCTTTTCCTTCTTCAGCACCTTCAGAAAATCTAATTTCTTTACTTACACTATCATAGTATAACCATCTTTCTTCCGTTGCTCCACCTACTCTTTCACCCCAAATATTACATTCATTATTTTTACATTCAACAAAATTTAAACCATCTGTTTCAATAATATAATCTTTTATCTTTTCTTTAATATTATTAATTATAATAGCATCATCATAAGCAATAACTGTTTCATGATAAACATCATCTGTCTTACTAACTAGTTTAACGGTAATTTCAATCAAAAAGAAAGCAATGGCAAAAGCAATTGTAGAAGCCAAAATAATTTCTACGGTTAAATATCCTTTTCTATTTAATTTCATATCATCACCTTACCCTTAGTCCATAGTAGTAGCAGTCATCCCCTGTTTTACATATTTCTGTTATAAGCATATATTCATATTTTTCATTATAATCAAAGTGTTCTTTTAAATAAGAAATATAATCTTTAAAAGTTGTATTACTATTCATGCCTGCAAGTGAACCAACGCTATTAGCATCATAAAGTGAGAAATACATTTTAATGCCTCCACCAGAAGCAGTATCAATGTTATATGCTGAATAAAAATTAGAATCATTTGAAAATACATTATTTAAATTCACTTCTTTACTATCATTAGTACTAATATACTCGTTAATATACCCCATATAAATAAGCATATCATTTACTTCTTCAGTAAAATATAATGTATCAATATCATAATATCTATTTCTAGTATCATAAGCATTATTAATTCTTGCTAATGCTGTGTATAAAGTAACAAGTACTGTACATATTATTACAGAAACTACTACTACTTCAGCCATCATAAATCCTTTACGATTTAGTTTCATAATTTATCACCTTTTTATTATTTTATATTGCTATTTAATTAATTATATTATATAATATTTATAGAATAAAATCAATAAAAAGAATGAAAAGAGGGATAATATGCAGAATAATAATGCGACTACTGTTAAAGGTAACTATAATAGTAATCAAAATCAAATGAATAGACAACAAGGAATAAAAGGGCAAAATAATATTAATCCAAATACACAAACTAACAATATTCCTCAAGGCAATAATATGCAAAATAATATTGATTTCACTAGAGTACCTGTAGTTACTACTGTTAATAATCTTATAGTTACTGCTGTAAATCTTGGTGCAAGTGATATGCACTTTGATCCTACAGAAGATGGTATAATTGTAAGATTTAGAATAGATGGCTTATTAAGAAATTATGTTTCATTACCCCAAGAAATTAAACAAAATGTAATTACGAGAATTAAAATAATGGCTGGTATGAATATAACTGAAACTAGATTACCACAAGATGGAACTATTAAAGATAAATTAAATGGTAAAGATTTAGATTTAAGAGTATCCGCCTTACCTACTAAAAGAGGCGAAAAAATAGTAATAAGAATTATGGATTATTCTATGAGTTTAAAAGGTATAGAATATTTATATTTTAATGAAACTAACTATAATAAAATATTAAAAATGTTAAATTTTCCAAATGGTATAATATTAGTTACTGGTGCTACTGGTACTGGTAAATCTACTACTCTATATTCTTTTCTTCAAAAATTAAATGTTGAAGGATCTAACTTAATTACAGTTGAAGATCCAGTAGAAATGGATATTAAAGGTGTTAATCAGGTTCAAGTTAATAGTGATATTGGACTAGATTTTGCTACAGTTCTTAGAAGTATTTTAAGACAGGATCCTAATGTTATAATGATTGGTGAGATAAGAGACTCAGAAACTGCTCAAATAGCGGTAAGAGCTTCAATTACTGGGCACTTAGTATTATCTACTATTCACACCAATAATTCATTAAATACTATTGAAAGATTACTTGATATGGATGTTGAAAGATATTTACTTGCATCAGCATTAACTGGTATTGTATCACAAAAATTAGCTAGAAAATTATGTGATAATTGTAAAAGAAAAAGACCAGTAACAGTTATGGAAAAGAATTTATTTAAAACTGTTCTAGGGTTAGACATTAATGAAGTGTATGATGCTAATCCAACTGGTTGTCCACATTGTAGTCATGGTTATAAAGGTAGAATTGCTGTTCAAGAAGTACTTTTAATAAATCAAGATATTAGAGATGCTATAAGTGCTGGTATTAGAAAAGAAGAACTTAGAAGTCTTGTATATAATAAAGATGTTATAACAATGTTACAAGATGGATTATATAAAGTTATATCTGGGTTTACTACTACTGAAGAAATATTAAAACAAATAGAAGTTGAAGATGAAGATTTTGGTATAAAATAAAAAAAGAAGAAATCTTCTTTTTTATTTGCCTTGAGTAGCAGTTGCTCTAATTTTTCCATAATATTTGGAATTAGCATCAGAGTTAATAACTATTTCTTTATCAACCCATACATAAATTTTATAAGTAGTACTAGCACTACTAGCTTTAGTAAGAGTACCAATATCTAAAGCAATCTCTCCACTTTTAGTAATGTTACCCTTTAAGTTAGTAGCAACATTGTCTTTAACTACTTGATAATTAAGAAGGCCTGTTCTATATAGATTACTACTAGTAGTATTAAGTGTTTCTAGATATAAAGTACCTGTTCCATTAGTAGTACAACTATTTTTAATATTAATCTTAATCGTAGCAAATAGTCCATCAGTATAACTACTAGAGGGATTTAATTGTCCACTTATATCTTGTCCTTTATCATAATATATATCAAAACATTTAGAAGTTAACTTTATATTTGTTTTAGTACTTTCCCAATTTAGTGCTGCATAGGTAAAACCTACTACTAAAAGAATAAATAATACTACTCCTAATATTGTTCCATATAACTTAGTTTTTTTCTTCATATCATCCCTACTTTCATAATAATAATATCATAAATTAAGTATAATTTCAATATTTTTATAACCTTCCATGAAAATCCAAGGTATTTTCATGTCATTCCTAGCCTATTCTATAGTCTAGGAATAAATAATAATAAGATATCATATTCACGGTGAAATACTTTCTAACCAAGATAATTACAAATAAAAAGAAAGATAACTAGTATCTTCTTAACCTGCTATTACATTATCAGAAATGATATTTTTTATATTATTTATAATAAATTCTTTTTCAGTATCATTTTTAACATACACTACAACATTACTATTAACTACATTAAAAGCACTAGTATTTTTACTAACTGAAGAAAAACTAGCATTTCTAATATCTAAACTTTTTAAAGATGAACAAGTATCAAACATATACATAATATTAGTAGCACTATCAGTAGTAAATGTGCTTAAATCCAACATTTCAATACTTTTGCAAAGAAGAAACATACTCTGCATGGTAGTTACTTTACTAGTATCAAAAGAAGTTAAATTAATTGTTTTTAAACTAGTACAATAAGCAAACATACAATACATATTAGTAACCTTATTAGTTTTAAAGGAACTTAAATCTAATAATTCCAAATTTTCACACTTATAAAACATACTCTGCATATTAGTTACATTTGATGTATCAAAATTAGATAAATCTACCCGTTTTAAACTAGAACAAGAGGCAAACATTGCTAACATAGTAGTTACTTTATTAGTTTTAAAGTTATCTCCAAGCTTAATTTCCTTTAGATTAGTATCATTTTGAAATACACCCTCCATATTTATAACATTTGACGTATTAAAATTAGATAAATCTACATTCTCTAAATTACTACATCCATAAAATATATAAGACATATTAACTACTTTTGATGTATCAAAACCTGATGTATCTATATTAGTTAAACTTTTACTATTATAAAACATTTTACTCATACTAGTCATGTTACTAGTATCTAAGCCACTTAAATCTAAAGTAGATAC
>ENA-ORTF01001607-ORTF01001607.1-human-gut-metagenome-genome-assembly--contig:-NODE-1607-length-25585-cov-9.243439_pt1 | contig 25585 bp, 20 predicted proteins | sample MGYA00241908_ERZ509180 | MGnify/ENA primary metagenome ERZ509180 (study PRJEB26280, sample SAMEA2338814) | human gut metagenome | biome: human gut; feature: human-associated habitat; material: faeces... | reverse complement strand
GCCGGCATGGGCATCACCGGCCTGGCGGTAGGCACGGCTCTGGCCGGTGCCGTTACCAATGTAGGGCTGGCGCTGGCACTCTGCCTGCTGGGCGGCAACGGCCAGCCTGTGGTGGCCGACCGGCAGGAGTTTTGCCGCAAATGCCTGCTGCTGTTGGCGGCCTGCGGCGTGCTGGCCGTGTTTGTGCGGGACGGCGAATTGAGTTACACCGGCACCGGACTGCTGATGCTGCTGTTCGTGCTCTTTGTCATGATGAGCATTGTGTTCCAGCACAAATTCACCTACGGTGATACGATCAAGGCGGTCTCCACGTCCGAAAAGCATCCCAGCCCGCAGCTGGCCGCGCAGGAATACGGCTACACCGCCTACACGATGGCCTTCCCGGTCATGAACGTCCGGAACGCACTGAAAAATCTGGCGGGCGTCGTGGGCGGGCTGGCCCTGCTGGCGGGCGGTGCACAGGCGCTGCTCTACAGTGCCACGACGCTGGCAAACCTCACAGGCACGATCCAGGCCCTCTGGGCGGCGACGCTCATCAGCTTCGGGTTCTGTATCCCTCTGCTGGTCGAGGCGCTGAATCACCCGCGGGGATCGGTCTGGAAGTGGTTCTCGGTTCGCTGCCGCTACTACCCGCCGGATTCGCTGCCCATCCAGCTTTTGAACAGCGCGATCCTGAACCTGACGCTGGCGCTGCCGATTTCCAGCCTGATGTACCGCCACAAGCTGCCCGTCGGCGCGCAGTTCCGCAGCTATGAAGTCCCCGTCTGCGCCGCCATGGCGCTGGTGCTGTTGCTCCCGCCGCTGTGCAGGCACAAGCTGAAGCGCGGGCAGGGGTGGGTGTGTTTGGCGCTGTATTTTGCGTATCTGGCCGCCGCGTTGCTGCTGCCAAGAGCCGGGGCGTAAAGGATGTATGCTTCTGCTGTCGAAAACTTGTGCGGAGGGGTCAAGACCCCTCCCTACGATACCGCTTTCCAGGGTTCTGTAGGGAGCGGTCTTGACCGCTCCGTGCCCGCTTACCATTGCGACACACAATAAAAATCCCGCAACACAGTAGGGGCCGGGTATGCCAGGCCCCTGCAACGCAGCAGCGGCCCACGCTTCGTATCTCCCGAAGTGTGGGCCGCTGTTTTATTTGCTTATCTCCGCGCAAGCCTCTTTAATGATCTCCCGCTCGACGAAATGCAGCTTTTTGCCGTTGATCAGCTGGTAATCCTCGTGGCCCTTGCCCGCGAACAGCACAATGTCGCCGGGCTCGGCCATTTTCACCGCGGCATAAATCGCCGCACGGCGGTCCGTGATGCAGGTGTAGGGTGCGCCGAGAGCCATGTGGCCCGCAATGTCGCGGATGACGTCCTCGGGCGGCTCGTTGTCGGGATTGTCACTCGTGATGATCGTATAGTCGGCGTAGGCGCTCGATGCGTCGGCCAGTTCCTTGCGGCGCACCTGCGTGCGGCCACCCACCGACCCAAATACACAAAGTAAACGGTGCGGATTGTACGCCCGCAGCGTTTTCAGCGCACTGGTCAGGGCCAGCCCGTTGTGGCTGTAGTCCACAATGAAGGTGCGCCCGGGCAGACCCTCGACGACTTCAAAGCGGCCCTGCACGGGGGTGTGGGCCAGCGTGGCGGCGGCTTGGGCAGGCGTCACGCCGAACGCGCCGCACAGTGCGACGGCGCACAGCGCATCCGAAGCACTGAACGTGCCGGGGGACATGACCTCGATGTGGGTCGTTTCGCCCGCGTGTACGCAGTCAAAGTCAACGCCGAGGGCGGTCTGGCTGCGGTACTGTGCCAGATTCTGCCCGTGATAGTCGGCGGCATTCTGGATGCCAAAGCTGATCTGTTCGCCTTTAAAGCCCTCGCGCATGAAATCACTGTAGGGATCATCCGCGTTGTAAACCATCGTGCGGGCGTTGTATTCTGCAAACAGGCGGCGCTTGGCGCACTTGTAGTCCTCAAAATCGGGGTGCTCGCCGGGGCCGATGTGATCCTCCGACAGGTTCGTGAAGGCCACGACCTCAAACGGCACGCCGTCCACGCGGTGGTGGCGCAGCGCCTGGCTGCTGACCTCCAGTACGCAGTGGCGCACGCCCGCATCCAGCATCTTGCGGAACAGCCGGTGCAGCTCGAGACTCTCGGGCGTTGTATTGGCGGTGGCCTCGTGCACGCCTGCAATGTCCACGCCGTTGGAGCCGATGTAGGCGCAGGGCAGACCGGCCTCGGTCATGATGGCCGCGGTCAGCAGGGCGGTGGTCGTCTTGCCCTTTGTGCCCGTAATGCCGATGAGGTGCAGCTCGTCGGCGGGGTTGCCGTAGAAATCCGCACCGATGACGGCCAGCGCCGCGCGGGTGTCGTCGGTGACGATCTGCACGGCGTCCGCGGGCAGGTCGACCCTATGCTCTACCAAAAACGCACGACAGCCGTTTTGGTAGGCACTTTCGGCGTAGGTATGGCCATCCAGCCACGCACCGACAAGGCAGACGAACAGCGAGCCGGCGCAAGCCTTGCGGGAGTCGTAGGTGATGGCGGTGATGTCCGTTTCGGAGGCACCTGTGTGGGAGATATGTTGGACAAGGTCGTTTAGCTTCATGATAACGTCCTTTTTAAATAAGAAAGAATAAATAATAAAGAATGTGGAGTTTCCTCCCTTTGGTCGAAAACGAAATCCGTAGGGGCGCATTCTATATGCGCCCGTGGAAGTTTGCCTTGCCGCAAGCGGGCACGGGCGGATATGGAATCCGCCCCTACGTTTTTTGAGCGGAGCGCCAGCGACGCGATTCACCACATTTATTATTTCTTATTTTTTATTTATTATTTGTGTACCGGGTAATACGTCTTAAACTTCTTGAACTGCCTTCTCAGCTGCTCCAGCACGCAGGCATAGCGCACGGGGTTCCACAGCAGGTCGGGCTTGTACAGCAGACTGCACGCCTCCTTGCCCTGCGCTTTCAGCGCCTTGGCGCGGGCGACGAGGTCTTTGTCCTCGGTGTAGGTGAAGGCCACCTGCGCGGGAACGTGGTGCCAGAACATCTCGTTCTTGTTCAGCACGCAGTCGGTGCCGCCGTCGTTCCACTTTTCCACAACCAGCCTGGCAATGTTCATACCGGTGGCGGTCACATAGTAGTTGCTGCGGCCCTGGCGCAGGTTGATCTCAAACACGCGGTAGTCGCCGGGGGTGCCGCTGTACTTGATGTCAAAGTTGGAAAAACCGGTGTAGCGGCAGGCCTCCAGCATCTTGCGGATGTTCTCCACCAGCGGCAGGGAGGTCGTGTCCTCGCTGACGATGGCGGCATGGTTGCCCAGGCCGTGGGGGGTGTGCTCCTCGACCATCGTATGGCCAAGGCACATGGCGCGGACCTTGCCGTTCTCGTCGGAGAATGCCGTCAGCACGCGCATGTGGTCGTCGCCGCCCGGCACCATCTTCTGCAGGACCATGCGGTCCGGGTAGCCGCTGGCATAGATCGTTTTGACGATCTCGGCGGCCTCGGCGGGGGTGGCGGCGGTGTAGACCTTCTTCATCGTGTCAAACGGATGCTTCCAGTAATCAACGCTGGACGACGGCTTGACGATGATGGGGTAGGCAAAGCCCAATTTAGCCTCGGTCAGCTCGGCGGCATCGACAGGTGCGGTCAGGATTTTCGAGTCGGGGTAGGGGATGCCGAACTTCTCGCAGACCTCGTAGAACTCGGCCTTTTTCTGGATGGAGCCGTACAGGTCGGCGGCAGGGCCGGGGGCGATATACTCGGTCAGCTCGGCTTTACGGCGGATGATCATCGCAGCGTAATCGTCAGTGCAGCCGAACAGATAGAGCCGCTTGCCCTTATGCTGTGCCGCAAACTCGTGCAGAATGCGCAGCATCGTGTCCTCGTTGTCCATATCGGGCACGGTGGTAAAGTGGATGATTTTGGAATACTTGGTCGGAGCCATCGGGTAGCGGCCATAGGCGTAGCTCTCGACGCCGTAAGCCTCATGGAACGCCCGGGCAAAGTTGTAGCAGTTCAGGTCTGCACCAAGGAATACAGGGATAATGTCGGACATGGTTATGTGCATCTCCAATTTTCAATAGGATTTTGTTCAAATAATAAAGAATAAATAAGAAATAATAAATATTGTGGAGTTTTCTCCCGCTGGTCGAAAACGAAATTTGTAGGGGCGGATTCTATATCCGCCCGTACCCGTTTGCGGCGGCGCATACTTTCGCGGGCGCATATGGAATGCGCCCCTACGGGATTCTTTTGAGCGGAGCGCAGCGACGCGGTCCACCGCATTTATTATTTTTTATTTATTATTTATTATTTGTGAGCATGAGGTTTCCTACAATGAAAACATTCTCAAACAAAGTCCTGACTAAACCCGAGGCTGAGCAGGCGCTGGATACCGCTATCGCGCTCGTCCGCCGGAATCTGCCGCTGTATACCGACCACTGCCAGAACCATTCCAGCGTCCATGACATCTATCCCCAATGCGAGAACAACCAGTGGACCTGCGGCTTCTGGCCCGGCGAGGTCTGGCTGAGCTATGAGCGCACCGGCGACGAGTCGTTCAAAAATACCGCGCTGACCCTGGTGGACAGCTTCCTCTACCGCATTGAGCACAAGATCGAGGTCGACCACCACGACATGGGCTTCCTGTACAGCCCGTCCTGTGTCGCCGCCTACAAGCTGACCGGCAGTGAGAAGGGGAGAAAGGCAGCTATCTTGGCTGCCGACCAGCTCTGCACCCGCTTTCAGGAGAAGGGCGAGTTCTTTCAGGCGTGGGGCGCGCTCGGCGCTGCCGACAACTACCGCTACATCATCGACTGCCTGCTGAATGTGCCGCTGCTCTACTGGGCCAGCGAGACCACCGGCGACGCCCACTACGCCGATCTGGCGCACAAGCATGTCACGACCTGTCTGGCCAACTCCATCCGCCCGGACGGCTCGACCTACCACACCTTCTTCATGGACCCCGTGACCGGCGGCCCTGTGCGCGGCGCGACCTGTCAGGGCTATAAGGATGACTCCTGCTGGGCCCGCGGTCAGGCGTGGGGCGTCTACGGCACGGCCATCAGCTACCGCTACACCAGACGCCCCGAGTATCTGGACGCCTTCCGCCGCGTGCTGGCCTACTATCTGGAGCGCCTGCCCGAGGACCTGGTCCCGTACTGGGATATGACCTTCACCAGCGGCACCGAGGAGCCACGCGACTCCTCCTCCGCGTCCATCGTGGCCTGCGGCCTGCTGGAGGCCGCCAAGTACGTCGGCACCGACGAGGCCGCCGAGTACACGAAGCTGGCCGCCCAGATGCTGGGCAGCGTGGCCGCGCACTACGCCGTCAAGGAAGGCCCGCAGGGCATCGGCCTTGTGCGCCACGGCACCTACAGCAAAAAGAGCCCCTACAACACCTGCACGCCCGAGGGCGTTGACGAATGCGTCAGCTGGGGCGACTACTTCTACATGGAAGCGCTGACGAGATTGACAAAGGATTGGGAGCTGTACTGGTGATGAAATTACATACAAAGTCCGATTTTACGGCGCTGATGCACCGATTTCTGGACCCGCTGCTGCCGCTGTATTCCGAGGGCGGCGCACGGCTGCACCTTGGCGACACCGGCGTGACCTACCCGGGCCGCACGATCGAGATGGAAGCCTTCTCCCGCCCGCTGTGGGCGCTGGCCCCATTCTGGACGGGCGGCGGCAGGGCGGATGACTTCCTGCGCATCTACCGCAAGGGTCTGGCCAGCGGCACCGACCCTGAAAGCCCCGAATACTGGGGCGACCCGAACGATTATGACCAGCTCTTTGTGGAGATGGCCGCGCTGGCCTGCGCGATCCTGGAGACGCCTGAGAGCGTCTGGGAGCCGCTGACCGACGCCGAAAAGGCCAATCTGGCCAAGTGGCTCGATACGATCAACCACCATGACCTGCCCGGCTGCAACTGGCTGCTGTTCCGCGTGCTCGTCAATCTGGCGCTCGACTCTGTCGGGATGCCCTGCGATATGGCCCGCGCCGCCGCTGACATGGCCGAGGTCGATAAATGGTACGTCGCCGACGGTTGGTACTCCGACGGCCCGGCGGACATCAAGCCCCAGAAGGATTACTACAACCCCTGGGCCATCCAGTATTACACTGTGCTCTACAGCGTGTTTGCCGCTAAGAGCGACCCCGCCCGCGCGGCGCTCTACCGGGACCGCGCGACCAAGTTTGGCCAGCAGTTTGCGCGCTGGTTCGATGAAAACGGCGCGGCGCTTCCTTTTGGCCGCAGCCTGACCTACCGCATCGGCCAGAGCGCTTTCTACTCCGCCTGCATCTGGGCTGGTCTCGAGCCGCTGCCCCTGCCGGTCATGAAGGGCATCATCGTGCGCAATTTGAACTGGTGGCTGGCACGGCCCATCTTTGACCGCGACGGCGTGCTGACCATCGGCTACGGCTACCCGCAGCAGTACATGGCCGAGCAGTACAACGCCCCCGGCAGCCCGTACTGGGGCCTGAAGGTCTTTTTGCTGCTGGCCCTGCCCGACGACCACCCGTTCTGGACCGCCGAGGCCGCCCCGCTGCCCGTCGAGCTGACCCGCGCCGGTGTGACCGGCCAGCCCAGCGCAGACCTGCTTTTGCAGCGTCTGCCGGACGGCCAGCTGAACGCCTACTCGCCCGCCAACTACGAGAAGGGCGACCACGGCCAGTTCGTCGAGAAGTACGGCAAGTTCGTCTACAACACGCGGTTCGGCTTCTCGGCCAGCCGCAGCTATGTGCAGCTGGAGCAGGCCGCGCCCGACAGTATGCTGGCCTTCGTCATCGACGGCTGGACCTTCGTGCGCCGCCACAGCGACAGGTTTGTCCTGATGGGAGACCGTCTGCTGAGCGAGTGGCGGCCCTTCCCGGGCATCAAGGTCACGACGGAGCTGGTGCCCACTAAGTGGGGCCACGTCCGCAACCATACGGTGGAGAGCACCATCGCCTGCACGGCGTATGACTGCGGCTTTGCCGTGCCCAAGTTCGCCGCCGGCTTTGCCGCCGCGGCCAACGGCACCGGGGCCGAGGCCCACAACGACACCTGCCGCTGCACCGTGCAGGGCCGTGGCGGCGAGGGCTTCCTTGTGAACGCCTACCCCAACACGAACCTGTACGACCCCAACACGGTCATCCCCGCGGTCAGGTACGACGTCCCCGTCGGCACGTCCGTCTTTACCACCACAGTGGAGAGTTGGTATAAGTAAGACCTATTCGCATACTAGAGGAGAGGTAATGTATATGTATCCGCAGTCCAATTCTGCCCGCAGTGTCCGGGATCTGTCCGGCGTGTGGGATTTCCGCTTCAACGCCGATGAGCCCTGGCAGCCCATTGCGGTTCCGGCCTCCTACAATGACCAGAGCCCCGACCCGGAGTTCCGCCGCCATTACGGCATGGCCTACTACCGCACGACCTTCACCGTGCCCGAGGGCGCGCGCCGGGTGCTGCGCTTCGACGCTGTGACCCACAACGCCGTGGTGCGGCTGAACGGGCAGGAGATCGCCAGCCACCGCGGCGGCTTCCTGCCGTTTGAGGCCGACATCACCGCGCTGGCTCAGCCCGGCGAGACCGTGACGCTCGATGTCGAGGTGGACAACCGCATCGGCCACAGCTCGCTGCCTGTCGGCAACGAGGGCGGCACGGCGTTCTTCGGCTCTGACAACGCGGGCATTCCCGCCGTCGAGGCCGGCAAGGCGCGCCAGCAGGCTCAGGGCATCAACCTGCCGAACTTTGACTTCTTCAACTATGCGGGCATCACCCGCCCGGTACACCTCTACACGACCCCGGCGGCCTACATCCGCGATGTGACCGTCGCCGCCGATATGACCGGCACGCTGCGCTACACGGTGGACACCGTGGGCGAGGGCAGCGTCAAGGTGGAGATCCTGGACGCAGAGGACCGCGTTGTGGCCCGCGCCGACGGTGCCGCGGGCACCGTGCAGGTGGAGAACGCCCGCCTGTGGCAGCCCCGCCCCGGCACGCCGTATCTCTACACGGCGCTGGTCAGGTTCGGCAAGGACGAGTACCGCCAGAAGTTCGGCTTCCGCAGCGTGGAGGTCAGCGGGCACAAGTTCCTTATTAACGGCGCACCGTTCTATTTCAAGGGCCCCTGCAAGCATGAGGACTCGGCCTTCCGTGGCCGCGGCTATGATGCCTGCGTGACGGTGACCGACCTGAAATTGTACGAGTGGCTCAACGCCAACTGCCTGCGCATGAGCCACTATCCCTACGCCGAGGAGGTCTACGACCTGTGTGACCGTCTGGGCATCGTCGTCATCGACGAGACGCCGGCTGTCGGCATCGGCGCGGGCGCGGCGTGCGACCCGTATCAGACCTTCCCGCTCAAGACCTACCACAGCGCCGTGCTGCGGGCAATGATCGAGCGCGACAAGAACCACCCCTGCGTTGTGCTGTGGAGCCTGGGCAACGAGCCGGACACCGAGCACTTCCCCGAGAGCGCCCGCGACTACTGGCGCCCGCTGTATGAGCAGGCCCACACCCAGGACCCGCAGGACCGCCCGGTCACGATGGTCTGCTGCCAGAACGACTACACGAAGGACATCACGACCCGCACGATGGACGTCGTCTGCATCAACCGCTACTACGGCTGGTACAACCTGAGCGGCGATCTGGATAACGCGGCCTACGCCTTTAAGAAGGAGCTGGATTTCTGGGAGACCATCGACAAGCCGCTGATTTTGTCGGAGTACGGCGCGGACACGGTGGCCGGTATGCATGGCTTTGCCCCCGAGATGTTCACCGAGGAGTTCCAGGTCGAGTATTACCGCACGATCAACGGCTGTCTGGATGAGCGCCGTTTTGTCGTGGGCGAGTGGCCGTGGAACTTTGCGGACTTCTCGACCCAGCAGGGCCCGATGCGCGTGGGCAGCTGCAACCGCAAGGGTCTGTTCACCCGTGAGCGCACCCCCAAGCTGGCCGCCCACTACTTCCGTGATCGCTGGGGCAAAAAGGAACCGAACGACCGGTAAGCACTACCCCTGAGATAGAAAAAAGCCCGCTGTTCATCGCAACAGCGGGCTTTTTCGCGATTATTTCAGATTCGGTCTGTCCTGATCGCCGTCGGCCTTGAACAAGACGAAGTTCTCGGGCTTGTTCGTGAAGTAGTAATACTCGGTGTTCTCGTGCACGGGCGGGGTCAGGTAGTTCGGGATGATGCAGCCGTCGCCCTCGACGCGCTCGGTGAAGCCGGCGGCCAGCCAGACGTCGGCAGGGATACCGGCGTTGTAGCAGTCCATGTACTCGGCACCCGCGTGGTTCAGGATGGCGTCCAGCGCCGCGCCGATGCGGGGCAGCACGCTGTCCTCACCGATGAAATCCACGAGCCGCACAACGGCGGCACAGCCGGTCTCCTGCGCGGTGACGGTGCGGGTCACGACGTAGGCCAGCAGCTTTCCGTTCTCCTGCGCGGCCCAGACATCGTACTTGAAGTGCGGATAGTGGAAGTACCGCCGCCGCATGTACCACACATCCTTGCGCGGCGTGTGGGGCGTGGCGGGCATACCCAGCGGGATCAGGTCCGCGGCGCTCTCGATTTTAGCAAGGCCCAGATCGCGCTGCACGGGGGGCAGGGAATACCGCAGCGGCTTTGCCAGATAGTAGGCGCGGCGGCGGCCCAGCCGGTAGTAATGGGGCAGGCGCTCGGCCTTCCAGCCCAGGAACTGGTAGAACGTGCAGGTGTTGGGGCGGATGTTATTGCAGGCGACGACGTCGGCATTCAAAAGCCCGGGCAGGGCGTTCATCAATTCCAACCCCACGCCGTTGTGGCTTTTGGCCGCGACCCAGACGCTGACCCAGATGTCCGGCCTGCGCTTTGTGTTGGCCAGTATGTACCCGGCGGCGCTGACGTACTCGCCGTCCTGCTCCGCTACGGCAAACTGCGGCACGCCGCCGCGGCCCGCGTAGTAGTGGTGGTACAGCTCGGGGCGGTTCAGCAGCGGCAGGCGCATATCAAAGTTTGCGTTGATAAAGTCGATGATGGCGGCATCCTCGCCGAGGCGTGCCAGCCGGAATGTTGTATCAGACAATGGCCGAACCTCCCGTGACCGGCAGCGTTACGCCGGTGATGAAGCCTGCCTCGTCGGAGAGCAGGAACGTCATGGCGGGCACAACGTCCGCGGGCGTTGCGTTGCGGCCCATGGGGTTTTCCTCCGCCGCGGCCTGCACGATGAGATCGGGCGTGTCCTTCAGGAAGTTCGTTTCCATCATGCTGGGGGCGACGCAGTTGACCGTGACGCCGAAGCGGGCATACTCGACGGCCAGGCTCTTGACCAGTCCGCCGATGGCGCTCTTGGCCATGACGTAAGCGGCGGTATTCTTGGGCGGGCAGCCGATGGTGTAGCTCGTCTGGATGAACAGCACACGGCCAAACCTGGCCTTGGCCATGGCGGGCAGCACGGCGCGGCAGATGCGCACGGCGCTGTGGACCTGAATTTCCAGATCGCGGTCAAAGCGGGTCTGGTCGAACGCCTTGAATTTGGCGTTCACAACGGGCAGCGCGGGCAGGTGGATGAAATGCGTCGGCGCGGGGGCGGAGGCCGCCAGCACCTGCACGAAGGTATCGACCTTGGCGCGGTCCGACAGGTCCACGTCGAACGGGCGCACCTGACCGGGGAAGCGGGCGCAGAGGTCAGCCAGCTTTTCCAGATCGCCGCAGCCCTGGGCCAGCACAAGCGTATCGGCGGGCGCGTTTTGCAGCAGCCGCTCGATCAGTGCGCGGCCCACATCGCTGGTGGCACCGGTTATTAAATAGGTATAGGACATGATTTTCTCCTTGTTATTTTGCTAACCCTGCCTTGATGATGCCGCGGGTCACGCGCTTGCCGTCCTGATTCGTGATAACGGCCTTGATCTCGGCCTCGCTGCCGATCTCGCTGACGCCGACAACCGTGCCCTTGACGGTCAGCGTGTCGCCGATGAAAATCGGCTTGGCGAATTTGCACTCCACGCCGTGGAGCAGGCAGTGCTCGCCGGGCAGATAGACGCCCGCCAGCGTAGAGAAAAAGCTCGCGCCCAGCATCCCGTAGACGACCCGCCCCGGGAAGCCGCGTCCCCGGGCGTAGTCGGCGTCGATGTGGATGGGGGAGACGTCCCCCGTGATGGCGCGGAATGCGTCCATCATCTCCGGCGTGACGGTCACGGTAAATTCCTCGGTCAGGCCGGGGGTCATCTCCGCCAGCGTGTAGTGGTTCATGGCAGGCTCCTTCGTTGTTCGAAAAAAGGCGGCAGGATGCCGCCTTGCGTATTCTCTTGGCCCACTCTGGGAGGCAAGGTTTTTACACCATCCGTGCAACCAGATCCAGCAGGTCGCCGACATCCTTCAGGCCGCGGACATCCGCGAGCTTGAACTTGATGTTGAACTTCTTCTCGATGGCCGTCAGCAGGTTGATCTGCTCCAGGCTGTCCCAGTCCTCGATGTCATCGGCGCAGGTGCTGCGGGTGATCTCCAGGGTGTCGTCGTCAAAATTATCGCGGAAAATATCCTGTACCGCGTTCAGAATTTCCTGTTCGCTCATAGTATAGCTCCTTTATAGTATGGTAGTTACCTATACTATAGCATAAAAGCGGGGCAGACGCAAGAAAAAGTGAGGAGAGAGGAGATGCCGCAGCGTTTCCGGGTCGATGACGAGCATCGACCCCTACACGTAGGGGCGGATTCCATATCCGCCCGGAAAGTCTGCGGCGGCCGCTGCCTTCCCCGGGCGAGCAATGCTTGCCCCTACAGACCGTTTCCCACAGTGTTCACTCCTCACTGATTTCACAGCCCATAATCCTCCAGCCGCCGCTGCAATTCCGCCTCGTCGGCTACAAAAACGCCCTGCTGCAGGGCTAAGACGTCGCTTTCGGGCAGAAGGCGGGTGTAAAGGTCGTCGTAGGTCGCCAGCGGGCCGATGCCGTCGGCGGTGTACAGCGCTACGTGCCCGCCGCTGTCTTCTAAAAGGTAGCGCGGCGCGGCGGTTTCCGGCTGCGGGCGGGCAAACCAGACCAGCGCCGCCGCAAGGCAGAGCACGGCCAGCCCCGCCAGCAGCGAAAGGTACAGCCCGTGCCCGTCGATTTGTCGGTTTTGCATAATAATTCCCCCTTGCACGGTTAGTATGGCCGCCATGACAGACAAAAACACCGAAAGTTGTGAATTTTACGTCTGACGCTGTACTTTTGCCCCCTTTTTGTGGTATAATCCATTCTATAGCATTGTGCATTTTCGTGTTACCACGCTTCGATACAGACCAAAGGAGGCGGTTCCCATAGAACCCAAGCAGCAGCGCCATATCTCCACAGATGGCGTAAAGACGACGGCAGGTGCCACCGGCCAGCCCGGCGCACCCGCACCCAAGAACAAGAAAAAGCCCAAAAAGCGCCGCAGCATCATCGGTATGATCTTCAGCTTCATCGGCTGTATGCTCTGCCTGTGCATTATGGCGGCCAGCGTGGGCGGCGTGCTGCTGTCCATGTATATCGTGCAGGTCACGGCGGATGACGCCGAGACCCTCGATCTGGACAACCAGAAAAACCGCCAGACGTCGATCGTCTACGACATCAACGGCAACGAGTACGCTTCACTGTCCCGCAACGAGAACCGTATCTGGCGCGAGCTCTCCGCCATGCCGGAGAATCTGCAGAACGCGGTCATCGCCATCGAGGACAAGAACTTCCGCACCGAGCCAGGCATCAACCTCAAGGGCACCATCGGCGCGGCGCTGAACGCTTTCACCGGCAACCGCATCTGGGGCACGAACCGCGGTGCGTCCACGCTGGAGCAGCAGCTCATCAAGAACCTGACCGGCGATAACGAGCAGGACAACATGCGTAAGGTGCGCGAGATCTTCCGTGCGCTGGGTCTGGACAACAAGTACAGCAAGGAGACCATCCTTGAGGCGTACCTGAACACGATCCCGCTGACCGGCATCATCCACGGTATGGAGGCCGGCTCCATCGAGTATTTCGGCAAGCATGTCGAGGATCTGACCCTGGCCGAGTGCGCGACGCTCGCCTCCATCACGAAGAACCCGACGAAGTACAACCCCGCCACGAACCCCGAGGAGCTCATCAAGCGCCGCAACCACGTGCTGTATGAGATGTACACCCAGGGGTATATCACCGAGGCCGAGTTCAACGCCGCCAAGGCTGAGACTGTCACCCTGACCGAAAAGACGAGCACCACCGAGAACGCGACCCGCTCGTCCAGCAACTCCTGGTTCACCGATGCCCTGTACACCCAGCTGCTGAACCAGCTGCAGGAGGACCTGAACTACACCGCCGACGAGGCGAAGGAGCTGATCTTCTCCGGCGGATTGCGCATCTATTCCACCGTCGACCCCACCGTGCAGGCGGGCATCGAGAAGACGATGTACAACGAGGACGACCTCATCCCCGCACTGTGGCACGAGGAGCCTGTCTGCCTGCGCGACTATCCCGCCGACAGCAGCAGCTGGGACGAGGTGCAGTACGACGAGGCCACCGGTCTGCCCATCACGAAGGACGGTTACGCCGTCTACGGGCAGGAGGCTATCCCCGTCTACGCCGATGACGAGGGCACGACCCTCAAGACCGGCACCTCCACCGACCCGGATTACCCCAACGACACCACCGTGTACCTCTGCGTGTACGAGAAAGTCCGCACGCAGGCCGCCATGGCGACGCTGGACTACGACGGCAACATCCTTGGCATCGGCGGCGGTATCGGCGAGAAGAAATACGATCTGGGCTTCAACCGCGCGACTTCGCCGCACCAGACCGGTTCTACGATGAAGCCCATCGGTGCCTACGCGCTGGCGCTGGATTATAAGCTCATCAACTATTCTTCGCAGATTTTGGACTCCCCGTACTACTCGGCCGAGGACAAGAAGGTACTGAAGGATCAGTATATCGGCGTCATGAGTCCCTTCTCCGAGGCGGCGCAGTCCCGCAGCGATGTGTGGCGCGCCTGGCCGACGAACTACGGCGGCGCAGGCGGTCAGGGCAACCCGATGCTCGTCTACGACGCATTGCAGCAGTCTTACAACACGGTGGCTGTCTGGGTCGGCGATATGGTCGGCGTGGACTACCTGTACAACTTTGTCCATGACACGCTGGAATGCAGCTATATCAGCGCCGAGAACGATATGGACCTCGGACCGCTGGTCCTGGGCTCCCAGAGCAGCGGCCTGACGGTGGTGCAGCTGGCCGGTGCGTACACGATGTTCAACACCGGTACATTCACGACACCGCACTACTATACCGAGATCACCGATTACCAGGGCAACATGATCCTGGACAACAACAAGTATATCAACACGACCCAGGCCATCAGCGCGGACACGGCGTACATCATGAACCGCATGATGTGGAATGTCCTGCACAGCAGAAAGGGTACTGCCTACGGCAAGGCCCCCGACGGCGAGATGGACTCTGTGGCCAAGACCGGTACGACGAGCAACTACAAGGACTACACCTTTGCCGGTCTGACGCCGTACTATGTCACCGCCATCTGGTGGGGCTGTGACCGCCCGACCGAGATGGACACGCTGGGCAAGGCGGGCAAGAACGCCAGCCCCATCCAGTACGCCTGGAAGGCACTGATGGAGGACCTGCAGGCCGACCTGCCGGTCAAGGAGTTCGCCAAGGGCGAGAACGTCGTCGAGAAACACTTTGACACCTCCACCGGCGCGATCATCTCCGGCGGCGGCAGTGTGGGCTACTACACCGAGGACAACCTGCCCGACAACAGCTACACGATTTCCGAGGACGACCCCTACGCCGCCCTGGCCCAGGCCGCCGCGGACGCTGCCGCCGCCGCAGGGGACACCACCACTGAGCCGACAGAATAAAAAGCTGCCTCCCATGTAGGGGCCGGGCATGCCCGGCCCGCGGCCTTTCCGTAAGCATACGTCTGCCTTACACGACAGGGCCGGACATGTCCGGCCCCTACCGCACAGCAGAGAAAAACACACCATTCGAATCGTATCCGGTTTGGATGGTGTGTTTTTGTATCGGATACAGTTGTGCTCGCACAAAAGATATCGACTTTTCCCTGCTGTGGGCTGTGCAATTTGACAAATTGCACAAAAACCGCCGCAAAAGGCTTGCAACCGGGCCTTGCCCGTGGTATGATGGGACACATCGAGAACAGTTGTACACAAGGGGGATACACGATGGCCGAGAGGCGTTTTCTGCTGGTAGACGCGGATGTTCTGCCGGAAGTTTTTGTCAAGGTGCTGCAGGCCAAGGAGCTGCTGGCCTCGGGTGCGGTGAGCAATATCTCCGCCGCGGCCAAGCAGGCAGGCATATCACGCAGTGCTTTCTATAAATATAAGGATACGGTGTTTGACGCCGAGACCGGGCGCGAGTCCATCACCGTGGTGGCAACGCTGCTGGATAAGACCGGCGCACTGCAGGGGCTGCTGTCGGGCATTTCGGCGGCGGGCGCGTCCATCGTGACCATCACCCAGTCCCGCCCGGAGAACGGCGCAGCCCAGGTCGAGGTCACAGTCCGCACCGGCACGATGCAGATGCCGGTGGATGAGATGCTGACCCGCCTGTCCCACCAGCCGTGCGTGGTGGAGATCCACAGAGGCGCGTGACCGCAGGGTAGGGGCGAGGTATGCCTCGCCCGCAGCCTTGCCGGAATAGCTCTATCGCGGGAAAGCCGCGGGCCGGGCATGCCCGGCCCCTACAGAGCATATACCGAGTGTAAGAATAGGGGGATTTTTCCAATGGCTAAAATCGCAATCATGGGCTTCGGCACGGTCGGCTCCGGTGTGCTGGAGGTCTGCCGCCGCAATGCAGCCTCCATCGCCCGCCGCGCCGGTGAGCCCGTCGAGGTCAAATATATCCTGGATGTGCGGGACTTTTCCGGTTCTCCGGATGCCGCGCTTTTTACGAAATCCATCGACACGATCCTGAATGACCCCGAAATCAAGGTCGTCGTCGAGACCATCGGCGGCACGAAATTTGCCTACCCGTATGTGCGCCGGTGCCTCGAGAGCGGGCGCAGCGTCTGCACCTCCAACAAGGAGATGGTCGCGACCTACGGCGCAGAGCTGCTGGCCCTTGCCAAAGAGCACAGCGCGGCCTTCCTGTTTGAGGCCAGCGTCGGCGGCGGCACGCCGATCATCACCCCGATGCACCAGTGCCTGGCCGCCAACCATATCAGCAGCATCCGCGGCATCGTCAACGGCACGACGAACTTCATGCTGACGAAGATGAAGCGCGAGAACATGGGCTTTGACGAGGCCCTGAAAATTGCCCAGCAGCTCGGCTACGCCGAGACGAAGGACCCCGGCGACGATGTGGATGGCCGCGATGCCTGCCGCAAAATCGCCATTCTGGCCAGCCTCGCCTGCGGGCATCACGTCTACCCGGACAACATCCCGACCCGCGGCATCCGCGACATCACCGTTGCTGACATCAAGGCCGCCGAAAAGCTCGACAGCGCCATCAAGCTGATCGCCTGGTACAACGAGGGCGGGGACGGTCAGATGGCCGCGGGCGTCGAGCCGATGCTCGTCTCCAACTCGAACCAGCTGGCGGGCGTCGATGACGTGTTCAACGCCGTTTTGATGAAGGGCGATATGCTCGGCGACGTCGTGTTCTACGGCAAGGGCGCGGGCAAGCTGCCCACCGCCAGCGCCGTTGTGGCCGACGTCATTGACGCTTTGAAAGAGGGCGTCAAGGTACACGACTCGCTGTTCTGGAAGCCCGCCGTGAAGCCGGAGGGCCTGCTCGAGGACAGGAACGCCTACCCGTGGTATCTGCGCGTGACCGGTGTGGCGGCGGCGCTGCTGCCCAGCGTGGCCGGTGCGGGCCATGTGGTCTTTGAGGACAACGGCGAGGCCGCCTATCTGGTCGATGCCGCCACGTCTGCGGATATTGCCGCTGTCACGGAGAAAATCGAAGTGCTGGGCGGCAAGGTCGCGCTGGCCATGAAGAAGCTGGAAGACTGAGAGGGGGGCAGGGTATATGGTAACTGTAACCGTCCCGGCCACCAGCGCCAACGTCGGCGCCGGGTTTGACTCGCTGGGTCTGGCCGTTTCGATGCACAACGTCTTTACGTTTGAGGAATCGGACCGCATTCAGATTTCGTCCGTCGATGGGACCCACGTCCCGGCGGGCAGCAACAACCTGGTCTACCGCTCGGCCCGGGTCGTCTATGACCAGCTGGGCATCCCGCTGAAGGGTCTGCGCATCACCCAGCGCAACGACATCCCGATGGCGCGCGGCCTCGGGTCAAGCTCGGCCTGCATTGTGGCGGGCATCATGGGCGCGAACGCCCTGCTGGGCGACAAGCTGACCGAGCGCCAGATGCTGACGCTGGCGACGGCCATCGAGGGCCATCCCGACAACGTCGCCCCCGCCATGCTGGGCGGCTTTGTGACCAGCGTCATCGACGAGGGTCAGGTCTACAGCGTCAAGAAGGACATTGACCCCGAGCTGGCGTTTGCGGCGTTTGTGCCGGACTTCCGCCTGCTGACCAGCAAGGCGCGCGCGGCGCTGCCCGCCATGGTCAGCCATAAGGATGCCGTCTATAACCTGTCCCGCGCGGCGCTGGCCACGGCGGCCTTCTGCGAGGGCAACTACGCGCTGCTGGGTGTGGCGACCAAGGACGTGCTGCACCAGAAGTACCGCCTGCCGCTGATCGAGGGCGGCGACGACGTCTTTGAGCTGGCGCAGGACCTGGGTGCGCAGGCCGTTTACATCTCGGGCGCCGGGCCGACCATTATGGCCGTTGTGCACAAGGACGACACCGAGTTTTTCACCCGCGCAGAGGCAGCGCTGGCTGCGGACAGCCCGCTGCACCATTTTACCGTGCATCGTCTGCTGGCCGACAACGTCGGCGCAGTGGTGAGCTGATACAGGAACAGGGGAGAGAGTACACCAATGGGCTTGATCGTACAAAAATTCGGCGGCTCCTCGGTCAAGGACCGGGACCGCATTTTCAACGTGGCGCGCATCGTCATGAACACCCGCAACGCCGGCAACGACGTTGTCGTGGTCGTCTCGGCGCAGGGCGACACCACCGACGACCTGATCGCCAAGGCGGCGGAGATCACCTCCGACCCGTCCCACCGCGAGATGGATATGCTGCTGGCCGCAGGCGAGGAGATTTCGATTTCCCTGCTGACGATGGCCTTGCAGGAGCTGGGCGTCTCTGCCATCAGCCTGACGGGCTGGCAGGCGGGCTTCAACACAGACCGCGCCTACTCCAAGGCGCGCATCAAGCGCCTGGACACCGAGCGTGTCGAGAGTGAGCTGGCGCGCAACCGTGTGGTCGTCGTGGCAGGCTTCCAGGGCCTGAACCGTTCCGACGACATCACGACGCTGGGCCGCGGCGGCAGCGATACCTCCGCCGTGGCGCTGGCCGCTGCGCTGCACGCGGACCGCTGCCAGATCTTCACCGACGTCGAGGGCGTCTACACCGCAGACCCGCGCAAGATACCCAAGGCAACCAAGCTCAAGGAGATCACGTTTGACGAGATGCTCGAGCTGGCGTCCCTGGGCGCGCAGGTGCTGAACAACCGCAGCGTCGAGCTGGCCAAAAAGTACAATGTCGAGCTGGAGGTCATCTCCAGCATCAATCCGGTGCCCGGCACCGTTGTTAAGGAGGAGACCAAAGTGGAAGGTATGCTCATCAAGGGTGTTGCAAAGGACACCGACGTCGCCGTTTTGACCGTGAAGGACGTGCCGGATGTGCCCGGTATGTCGTTCAAAATTTTCAGCCTGCTGGCCCAGAAGAACATCAACGTTGACATCATTCTGCAGACCACGGGCCGCGACGGCAAGAAGGACATGAGCTTCACTGTGCCCCTGGGCGACGCCGAGAGCGCCGTTGCCGCGCTGAAAAACGCCACGAACCGTATCGGCGGCGGCGACATCACCGTTGACAAGACCTGCGCGAAGGTCTCCATCGTCGGCGCGGGTATGCAGAGCCACTCCGGCGTGGCCTCCACGATGTTCGAGGCCCTGTTCAACCAGAACATCAACATCAAGATGATCTCCACCAGTGAGATCAAGATCAGCGTCATCATCGACGAGGCCGACGCCGACAAGGCAGTTGCCGCCATCCACGACGCATTCATCAACTGATTGTAAGGTCTTATATAGAGGGAATGGGTCGTCCCCCGTGCACACGATGGTGCACGGGGGACGTTGTCGTTAGGGTAAACGGGCAGAACCCTTCCGGCCTTGCTGACGCGCGGCCACCTCCCCTGATGGGGAGGCTTTCTCGCGGGCACAGCCCGCGCAAAAAGGCGCCCCATCAGGGGAGCTGGCCGAGTTTACGAGGCCTGAGGGGTTCTGCCCGTTACCATTTATTACAAAAGCTTCTCACCTGCTGCAAACTTCGCCGTCAGCTTACCCTTGCCAAGGTACGCATACCGCTCCAAACGCTCCACAGCGCTGAACGCCCGCATATTTTTAAGCGGGTCATCATCCAGCACCAGCGCGTCAAACGCATAGCCGTCCTCAAACAGGCCGACCTTCTCGCCAAAATCGGCCCAGAAATCTCCGCTGCCGACAGTCGCCATATACAGCGCTTCTACCATCGTCAGCGGCTTCTCACTCTGGTCGATATACCGCCAGCGCAGCTTGCTGACCTGCACGGCGGTAGCCATGACCGTGAACAGGTCCAGCGTCTGACCGCCGGCCACGTCGCTGCCCAGGCCGACGCGCCAGCCGCCGCGCAGGTAGTGCGCCGCGGGGGCGATGCCCGCAATGACATTCTCGTTGCTGGTGGGGCAGTGGGCGATCATGACGCGGTTCTGCTTCATCAGCGCGGCCTCGTCATCGGGGCTGTAGATGCAGTGCGCCATGACAGTGGGCACGCCGCCGCCGAACAGGCCGTACCGGCTGTAGCTCTCGCCGTAGAATTTTGTGCCGGGACACAGCTCGGCGACCCACGCGATCTCACCCGGATTCTCGGACAGGTGACTCTGCGCAGGTACGTTGTATTCTCTTGCCAGTTCGCCGAGACCGCGCATATACTCGTCACTCGTGCTGGGGGTGAAGCGCGGCGTGATCATCGGGCGCACCGGGCCCGCGTGCAGGGTGTTTTCGGCGCGGCAGGTATCCAGCCAGCGGCGCGTCTCGGCCAGACCCGCGGCGGCGGACGGCTCACGGTAGCTGTCAGGGCTGTTGCGGTCCATACCCAGCTTGCCGACAAAGGCGGAAAGTCCCGCGCCGCGCAGCTGGTGCATCAGTTCGAGCGTTGCGTCGGTGTGCAGCGTCGCAAAGATGCAGGCGCGCGTTGTGGCGCTGTTTTTCAGGTCGCGCACAAAATAGGAGTAGCCCAGCCTGGCGTAGGCCGGGTCGGCGTAGTGGGCTTCCTCGGGGTAGGTGTACTGCTGCAGCCAGTCCAGCAGCTCCAGGTCCATCGCCGTGCCACAATAGCTGTACTGCGGCGCGTGCAGATGCAGGTCCACAAGACCCGGCGTGATGATTTTACCCGTATAGTCGAGAACTTCCACCCCGGCAGGGGCAGTCTCGCTGAATCCGGCGCACAGGCCGTTTTCACACAGTAGATAGCCCTCGCGGACGCGGAGTGTGTCCGGGGCGGGGGTGTCGAGGAAGGTGCCTTTCAGGGTGAAAGTGTTCATATAGTATACCTCTTTATATAGAATTGCTCTGTAGGGGCCGGGCATGCCCGGCCCGCAAGTATACGGCAGATGCCCCTTTAAAATTCGTTTTGTAGGGCGGCCAGAGGGCTGGCCGCCCTACAAACCACCCGGCAGGTGTCTGCCCACCCGCGGGGCGTCGGGGACGCCGCCCCCTACAGAGCGGCGATTCCAGACTCTATTATAAACAATCTACCCCATCTGTTGCAAGTTTTTTATTTACTTTACGTCGCTAAAGCGGTATAATACTAATATCTATTGATGTTTGAAAGGAATAACGATTTGGAACGTAAACAACTCGCGCCCGGCGTTTGCATTACAACGCTGGATGCTTCTAAATTCAACCGCTGCTGCATCACGCTGCATCTGCGCTTTCCGGCAAAGCGGGAATCCGCCACCGACGCCGCGGTGCTGGCCCTTGTGCTGGAACGCGGCTACGCGGCCTGCCCCGATATGACCGCGCTGTCCCACCGCCTGGCCGAGCTGTACGGCGCGGACCTCGGCGTTGACCTGGCCAGCGCGGGCACGGACCGCGTGCTCTCCGCCGATATCTGCGGCATCAAGGACGCTTACGCGCTGGCGGGGGAGAACCTGACCGCCGCCTACGCCGACATTGTGTTCGGCACGATCTTTGACCCGTATCTCGTGGACGGCGCGTTCGACCCCGAGGCCGTGCGCATCGAGACCGAGACCCAGGCCCGCCGCCTTGAGGCCGAGTTCAACTCGAAGCGTCTCTACTGCGTGCGGCAGGCCCGCCGCAAATTCTACGGCGACACCCCCGCGGGCATCGAGCTGGGCGGCTACCCCGGCGAGCTCGTCAATGTGACGCCGCAGAGCCTCAAGGCCGAGTATGACCGCATCCTCTCCACCGCGTACATCGACGTGATGGTGCAGGGCGTCGATGAGGCCCGCGTGGCCGATATGCTGCTGAAAAAGCTCGACGGCATCCGCCGTGACCCGCACCCGTTTGCCGCGCCCATCGCCATGCCCGCCACGCCGCTGCGCCATTTTAAAGAGGAGATCCCCGGCCTGACCCAGGCCAAGCTCTGTATGCTGTTCACCACGGGCGAAGCCAATCCCAACCCGCCCAGTGTCAGCATCCTGCGCGTCGCCATGAGCGTGCTGGGCGGCTCTGCCACCAGCCGTTTGTTCCGCAACGTGCGCGAGAAGCAGTCCCTTTGCTACTACTGCGGTTCTGCCGCCCAGCGCGCCACCGGCGTCATGATGATCGACTCCGGCGTCGAGCCGGGCAAGGAGCAGCAGGCCGAGGCCGCCTTCATTGCCGAGCTGGAGGGCCTGAAAAACGGCCCCATCACCCAAGAAGAAGTTGACGACTGCCGCCGCGGTCTTTTGTCCAGCATGGACGCCCTCGGCGACAGCCTGGCCGCGCTGGAAAACTGGTACTACGGCCAGATCACACGCGGCGAGCCGCTCTACCCGCCGGAGTACGGCAAGGTGCTGACCAGCGCCGTCAGCTTGGACGAGGTGCGCCAGACGCTGCAGAGCTACAGCTATTCGGTCTGCTACGCCGTGACCGCCGAGCCGGGCACGCAGGGGAAAGGAGGCAGCGAGGATGTTGAATAACGATCACGAGAGCTTCGCCGCTGCCCAGGCGCGCGCCGCTGCCGCCGTCAGCTGTGAAAGCGTCGTGCTGCCCAGCGGCCTGACCGTGCTCTGCCGCACGATGCCGGGCTACAGCAGCGTCCACGCGATTTACGCCACGGGCTTCGGCTCCGTCCACCGCGCGTTCAGGCTGGACGGCAAACAGGTCACACTGCCCGCCGGTACGGCGCATTTCCTGGAGCACAAAATGTGCGAGACGCCCAAGGGCGACTCCTTCACCTTCTACGCCAAGACCGGCGCGTCGGCCAACGCCTTTACCAGCTATGACCGCACCTGCTACCTGTTCTCGGCGACCCAGAAAATTGACGAGAACCTTGACATTCTGCTGGGCATGGTCGGCAAGCCGTGGTTCACCAAGGCCACGATTGCCAAGGAGCAGGGCATCATCGGGCAGGAGATCAAAATGTACGACGACAGTCCCGACTGGCGGCTGCTGAACGCGCTGTTCCGCTGCCTCTACGCCGACCACCCGCTGCGCGACGACATCGCAGGCACGGTGGAGAGCATTGCCGAGCTGACGCCCCAGATGCTCTACAGCTGCACCAGGGGGTTCTACGCGCCGTCCAATATGGTGCTGAGCGTCGCGGGCAAGATCACGCTGGCGCAGGCTGTGGACGCCTGCAAGCGCAACGGCCTGTACCGCGCCCGCGCCCCGCATGAGGTCGAGTGGGACATCCCGGCACAGACCGGCCCGCTGCCCCACAAGGAAGCGTTCTTCACGATGCCTGTCACGAAGCCCTGCTTCGGCGTGGCCTACCGCGAGGAGCCGCTGGCCGAGGGGGACCTGAAGCGCGAGCTGCTGCTGGATATGCTGGGTGATCTGGTCGTCGGCGGCCTGACGAAGCTCTACCGCCGTCTGTACGATGAAGCGCTGGTCAACCCCGAGTTCTCCGGTGACTTTATCGCCGTGCGCGGCGCCTGCACCGTGGCCTTTACCGGCGAGAGCGACACCCCGCGCCAGGTCGTGGACCTTTTACAGGAGGAGATCGAGCGGATGCGCCGCGAGGGCGTTGACCCCGAGGTCTTTATGCTTGTGAAAAACCAGATGTACGGCGAGCTGCTGGGCGACGTGGAGGCCGTGGACGATGCCGCCGAGGAGGCCGCCGCGGCCTGCCTGAAGGGCCGCACGCTGGCGGACGAGATCGCCGCGCTGGCCGCGCTGACCGTGGAGGACGCCAACGCCCTGCTGCAGACGGCCCTGCGGGAGGAAAACCGCGCCTACGTGCAGATCGATCCGGCAGAAAAATAACGAGGTTAAGTTGAAAATGGTCTATCATGTGCAATTTCCCGGGTTGGGCCTGGATCTGACGGTCAACCGCGTGGCGCTGGCCATCGGCGGGTTCAACATTTACTGGTACGGCGTCATCATCGCGGCGGGCATGCTGCTGGCGATGCTCTACGCCTTCCGCAATGCCGTGGACTACGGCATCGACTCGGACCGTCTGGTGGACGTTGTGGCCATCGGCACGGTCATGGCCATCGTCTGTGCCCGTATTTATTACGTAGCTATGGCACCCTTTGCGTATCAAAGCCTCTGGGATATGATCGACATCCGCAAGGGCGGCATCGCCATCTATGGCGCGGTCATCGGCGCGTTTGTGTTCGGCGGGCTGGCCGCCAAATGGCGCAAGGTGCCGCTGCTGCCGCTGTTTGATCTGGTGTCGCTGGGCTTTCTGATCGGGCAGGGCATTGGCCGCTGGGGCAACTTCGTCAATCAGGAGGCCTTCGGTACAAACACGACGCTGCCCTGGGGCATGTACAGCGAGGGCACGGAGGCGTATCTCAAATCCGTGCAGGTCACGCTGCCCGCGGGCGTGACCGTGGACCCCGCCGCGCCGGTGCACCCGACGTTTTTGTATGAGAGCATCTGGTGTCTGGTTGGCTTCGCCGTGCTGGCTTCGTTTTACAAAAAACGGCGGTTCAACGGACAAATCTTCCTGGGCTATATCATCTGGTACGGCCTGGGCCGCGCCTGGATCGAGGGGCTGCGCACCGACTCGCTGCTGATCGGCAATACCGGTCTGCGCGCCAGCCAGCTGGTGGCGATTGGGTCGGTCATTGTGGCCGCCGCGCTTATGGTCATCGGTCTGCGCAATGCCAAGGGCAAGCCGCTCATGGTGCCGCTGGCTGTGAAGGACCTGAAAAAGCAGGCCGAGGCAGGGGACCGCTTCACGCCGGACACCCTGCCCGTCGGCGCACCCCACGCCGAGTTTGTCAAGGCCACCGATGCCATGAATGCGCGTCTGGATGCGCTGGATTTGAGTGAGGTCGAGATCGAGGAAATCGAGACGCCGAAGGAATAAACAAACGCTTTGCAGCGCGGCGATAGGCGCTGCTGGTGTAAGACCCGACACCGTTTTGCCCGCCCCGGCGGACAAAAAATACATTTGAAAGAGGGAACTATCATGGGAGCAACTGTCATTGACGGCAAGGCATTGGCCGCCGCCGCGAAGGCCGAGGCCGCAGAAAAGGTCAGGGAGCTGAAAAACAGGGGCATCAACCCCTGCCTGGCGGTCATTCTGGTGGGGGAGAACCCCGCCAGCCAGGTCTACGTCCGCGGCAAGATCAACGACTGTGCGCAGTGCGGCATCGAGAGCCGCAGCATCAACCTGCCCGCCGACACCACGCAGGACGCCCTGCTGGCCGAGGTGAAGAAGCTGGCAGATGACTCCGCTGTGCACGGCATTCTGGTGCAGCTGCCGCTGCCCGCCCAGATCGACGAGAAGGCTGTCATCGACGCCATCCCGCCCGAGAAGGACGTAGACGGCTTCTCGCCCGTCAACGTGGGCCGTATGCAGATCGGCGAGCCGTGCTACCTGCCCTGCACCCCGGCAGGCTGCATCCGCATGATCGAGTCCACGGGCACCGACATTGCGGGCAAGAACGCCGTCGTCATTGGCCGCTCGAACATCGTGGGCAAGCCCGCGGCGCTGCTGCTGCTGGCGAAGAATGCCACGGTCACGATCTGCCACTCCAGGACGAAGAACCTGAAAGAAGTCTGCGCCGCCGCGGATATTCTCGTGGCCGCCGTGGGCCGCGAGGGCTTTGTGACCGGCGACATGGTCAAGCCCGGTGCCGTCGTCATTGATGTGGGCATCAACCGCGGTGCGGACGGCAAGCTGCACGGTGACGTGAACTTTGCCGAGGCCGCCGAAAAGGCCGCCTACATCACCCCCGTCCCCGGCGGCGTCGGCCCCATGACCCGCGCCATGCTCATGCTGAACACGGTGGAGGCGGCAGAGCGGCAGGGCCGCTAATAAAGGCTTCCCCCCTTGGGGGAAGCTCAGTTTGTCAAAGAACCCCATCATCAAGCAGCGCAACAGCCGTCCGCGGCTTCAAAAATCCAAAAATATTTCCCAAAAGCTTGCA
>ENA-ORTF01001604-ORTF01001604.1-human-gut-metagenome-genome-assembly--contig:-NODE-1604-length-25633-cov-3.932364_pt1 | contig 25633 bp, 22 predicted proteins | sample MGYA00241908_ERZ509180 | MGnify/ENA primary metagenome ERZ509180 (study PRJEB26280, sample SAMEA2338814) | human gut metagenome | biome: human gut; feature: human-associated habitat; material: faeces... | reverse complement strand
AGGCACGCCGCCAGCGTTCATCCTGAGCCAGGATCAAACTCTCATGTTTAAGTTTTGACCTGTCCAAGTAAAACTTGGCATAGACAAAATTTTAATAAATTTTGCCATTAGAAGTTGTTTCACAACTTCGCGTCTGAATTTCATTAAGAAATCCAATTTACCTCGCGTGTTCTTATCTGCATGTGTTAGATAAGAACTTTGAAAATTTATTTTAGAATTTTCAGGGTTGTTTTACTGTTCAATTATCAAGGTTCCAGGTCTTTATCCGACCTTTTTTACACTGACATTTCTTTATCAGTGTTACTGACTTGCTGTTTGCGTCAGCGATATATATCTTATCACTTTTGCTTTAGCTTGTCAAGAACTTTTTTATTTTATTTTTTGAAGTCTTTCAAAAAATAAAACCTTGGAAATCTTTTTGATTTCCTGCTTTCGCACCAGTAAGAAACTTTATGCTTTCACACTTTGTTTCTTATCGCTTTTTGCGACAGCGATATATATCTTACAACATCTTTTCGACATTGTCAAGAACTTTTTTCATTTAATTTCATCATTTTCAAATGAAACTAAATTACTTTTCGTTGTGCAATCTCTCAATCGCGACAACAGATAAAATCTTATCACACATTCAGCATCATGTCAAGAACTTTTTTTCATTATGAAAATTAAATTCTTTTGAATTATTCCAACCAAATATACTATATACTAAATCTTCACTATTGCACAAGCTCTCACTTTCCAGCCGTCTTTGTGCGACAGCGAAAATTATACTATCACATTGAGATATCAATGTCAAGGATTATTCTTATTTTTTTACAATCACCTTTTTATGGCTGAACTGTTACCTGGTGCCAAAAATCCTATCACCTGCATCACCTAGTCCAGGACATATATATGCATCTTCGTTAAGCTCTCTGTCAAGGTGTCCAACATATATCTGCACATCAGGATGTGACCTATGCAATACTCTTACTCCCTCCGGAGCTGCTATAATACATAAAAACTTTATGTTTTTACCGCCATGTTGTTTTATGAAATTAATGGCTGCTATTGCTGAACCGCCTGTTGCAAGCATAGGATCCACCACTACTACCTGTCTTTCTTCTATAGTATCAGGAAGTTTGCAATAATATTCTTCCGGCTGATGTGTTTCTTCATTTCTGCACAGACCTATATGACCTATTTTTGCTGTTGGCACTAATGCTGTTATACCCCCGACCATTCCAAGTCCTGCACGTAATATAGGAACTACTGCAAGCTTTCTACCTGAAAGCATTGGCGTTTTACAGGTTTCTATCGGTGTCTTTACTTCAACATTCTCTATCGGAAGGTCATTGAGTGCTTCGTAACCCATAAGCATCGCTATTTCCTCCACTAACGCTCTAAATTCGTTTGTTCCCGTTGTTTCATCCCTTAATCTCGAAATTTTATGCTGTAATAAAGGATGTTCTAAAATCTTTACATTTTCCATACTTACCTCATTTTAATAATTATATATTACTTTTTATGCTATTTTAACATCATTTAAGCGTTCCGTAAACAAATAACGCATATTATTTTATTAAATTCATACAAATATAAAAAACAATTCTTCAGGAGGCCGTTTTGAATCTAAAAATGTTTTTTAACGAAAAAAATTCATCTGACACTCAAAACACATCCTCACTATATTGCTTTATTAAAACGGGAATATATATTCTGTCAACAGTATGTATTGCCAGCATTGCCATAGCATTTGTAATGTCAGGCACACAAAAAAACACATCAAGACAAGCCATGTCATCGACAATTTCAAAAAAGAAGCTTCCTATCTACTGTGTAGATACCGACAAACCCAAAATAGCACTCTCATTTGATGCTGCATGGGGGAATATTATATTGATGAAGGAGCAGATTTATGAAAATTGAAAATGATAAGCTCATTGTTATTCGTGAATACAAAGGACTTTATTCATCAGAAAACCTGTTAAAAAAAATAATACATTTTGAACTTGAATCTTATAGAGATTATGAATTTTCATTGTTAAAAAAGACTGAAAATAGTGTTATTTATGAATTAATTTATAATGATGAAAGCTTAAAAGTATATCCATTTAAATTCTCTTTACAATTAGAATATGTATTATCAGAAAATGGATTACAGGTGAATTACACAGTAAAAAATCTAGAAGATGCGAATAAAGATATATTTTTTGCTCTAGGTTTACATACTGCTTATAATTGCCCATTAGAGAAAACAGATGATTTTGAAGATTATGAATTAATTTTTGAACAAAAAGAAACTGCTAAAAGACATTTTCTGAGTAACGGAATTATTAATAACGAAACAGCAGATTTATTAAATGATGAAGATACTTTAGCTATAAGTAAAAAATTATTTGAAAAAGATTTAATTTTGTTGAAGCAAATTAAATCAAAATATGTTACTTTGAAAAGTAAAAAATCTGGTAAGTTCGTAAGAGTATATTTTAATAATTTCAATAATGTAGGATTTTGGACAAAACCGCAGGGGGCACCATTTGTTTGCATTGAGCCTTGGAATGGTTTACCAGATGTAAAAGATAAATATGTAGATTTTTCAGAAAAAGAAGAAATTTGTAAATTGAAATCAAATGAAGAATTTAACTGTAGTTACAAAATAGAAATTAAGTGATTTCTATTAAGATAAGTAAACATTTAATAACTAAGGGGGAGTAGTTATAATGAGTAGTTTAGAACAGACTGTTTCAACTACAAAATTAAAGTTGAAGGAAAAGATTGCTTATGGATTAGGAGATGTTGGTAATAACTTTTTATTCGATTTAGGGCAGATATATTTATTAAAGTTCTATACAGATATATTAGGTTTGCCAGCTATTTGGGCAGGTTCTATTTTCTTAGTAAGTAAAGTTTTTGATGCTTTTGCCGATATGTCTGTGGGTACAGTAGTAGACTCAGGTAAATTTAGCAGTAAAAAATTAGGTAAATTTAGACCATTTATGATTTATGGACTTATACCATTGGGATTAATGACCGTAGTTTGTTTTACCAATCCAGATTTTAGTGTTACTGGGAAATTGATATTTGCGTATGCATCATATATGTTATTTGGTTTAACATATAGTATCGTAAATATTCCATTTGGTTCTATTGCTTCTGTAATGACACAAGATCCATTGGAACGTTCACAATTAGCAGCTTTCCGTCAAGCTGGTAGTAATACAGGTTTGTTGATTACAACAGTTGCATTTATGCCAATTGTGTTGTTATTTGATAGTGAAGAAACAGGTTATTTCGTAGCCGCTTGTGTTTTTGCTATAATGGGTGTTTTGGTTACATTATATTGTGCTTTAAATATTAAAGAACATGTAAAAGTAGATAGAAAAGTTCATGAACGTGTTCATTTAGGAACTGCATTTAAATCTATTTTGAAAAATTCTCCATTATTAATTTTATGTTTAGTAAACTTATTCACATTCTCAGCTTTTAACGTAAAATTAGCTGTACAGGTATATTATTGCCAATACATTTTAAATGATATGACAATCATTCCTTATATGGGCTTCTTCAGTATTGGTTGTGTATTTATCGGTGTTGCTTTAGTAACTCATATGGTAAAATGGCTTGGTGGTAGAAAACAAACATATATGTTTGGTTGTGCTGTATGGGCTGTTGGTGATATTATCAACTATTTATTTGTAACAGATCCAACAATGTTTATCGTATTCTCTTGTGTTGCTTTCTTTGGTAGTTCTTTTGTAAATAGCTTAAACTGGGCTTTAGTAGCAGATGCTGTTGAATATGGTGAATATAAAACAGGTGTAAGAGCTGAAGGTATTGTATATTCCTTCTTTACTTTCTTTAGAAAATGCTCTCAGGCAGTAGCTGGCTTTGTACCAGGTTTAGTATTAACAATGGTAGGTTATGTGCCAAATGCTGTTCAATCTTTAGAAGCATTAGAAGGTATTAGAGGCTTGATGTTTATCTATCCAGGTGTACTTGCTATTGCAACTATTATTGTAATGGGCTTCTTCTACAAATTAAGTGATCAAAGATTTAGAGAATTATTATTTGAATTACAAAAAAGAAAAAGCCAACAAGCTAAGCAATAAACTATAGAAAAATAGAAAAAATATCTCCTTACATTGAAAATATACATTAAAAATATGTTAAAATAGAAAAAGTATTAATTAAGAGTATTATTGTGAGGAGAAAAAGAAATGGCTTTTAGTAAATCAGCGCCTATTCAATTACATTATCAATTAGCAAATGAATTAAGAAATTATATACAAAGCGGTTCTTGGAATATTGGAGATTTATTTCCTACTGATAGGGAAATTATGGAAAAATACAAAGTCAGTGCAACAACTGTTCGTAGAGCAGTAAAACAGTTAGTTGAAGAAGGTTGGATCGAAAGACAACCAGGTAAAGGGACTTTTATCAAAAAAGAACCAATAAAAGAAGAATTAGGTAAATTGACAGGCTTTTTCGAAGAAATGACAAATAAGGGATTTGTGCCTAAAGCTGAAGTTTTAGATATCATAGAAGTTGATGTAGATGAAGCTTTGTTGAAAAAATTTCCTGAAGTAAAATTATTAAATGAAGAAAAAGTAATGTTAATAAAGAAATTGCATAAAATAAATGATAAAAAATTAATTTATGTTAATAGTTTTTGGAAATTAGAATATGGTAAAGAATTAGCTAAATATGATTTATCTAATACAGGTGTATATGAAATTGCTGATAGATTTTTAAATGTACAATTGACTAAAGCGGAAGAAACAATTTCAGCGAAAGCTGCATCTAAAGAAGAGGCAACTCTTTTGGATATAAAAAAAGGAGAGCCTGTATTGTTGATGGAACGATTAAGCTATCAAGACAATGTTCCTATAGAATATGCATATAATGTTTATAGAGCAGATAGATATCGTTATAATATAACTTTGCATAAAAATCAGATAAATAAAGAAATAGTAATTGGTTAATCAAATGGTATAGGTCTTCTAAAAAAAGGGAGACCTATACTCTAAAATATATCTTGAAAAATATATTTCAATGAGTATAATAATAGATAAGGATAATTTTAATTTTGTTGAAAATGATTTAAATATGATAAGGTGGTAATAATATGGCTTTAGTTACATTAAAAGAACTTTTAGGAAATATAAAAGATAAAGGTGCTGTAGGTGCATTTAGTACATATGATTTATTTACAGCTCAAGGAATTATAGCGGGAGCGGAAAAAGTTAACATGCCAGTTATTTTAATGATTGGTAGCGGTCCATTAAGTAAACCAGGTAATTTCGAAGTAGGAAAATTGATGGTTAAATTAGCTCAGGAAGCAAAAGTTCCAGCTGCTGTATTCTTAGACCATTCAAAATCTTTTGAATTATGTATGAAAGCTATTCAATTAGGTTTCAGTTCTGTAATGATTGATGGTTCTCATTTACCATTTGAAGAAAATGTAGCACTTACTAAAAAAGTAGTAGAAGCTGCTCATGCAGTAGGCGTATCTGTAGAAGCTGAATTAGGGGCTTTAGCAGGTATTGAAGATGGTGAATCAGTAGCTAATGCAAAAGTTACAGATCCAAAAGATGCAGCTAAATTTGTAGAATTAACAAATGTAGATGCAATGGCATTATCCATTGGAAATGCTCATGGATTATATAAAGGTGTTCCAAATTTACATTATGATGTTTTAGAAGAAACTGCAAAATTAATTGATACTCCACTTGTATTACATGGTGGTACTGGTTTAAGTAAAGAACAATTTGCAAAATGTATTGATTTAGGCGTAAAGAAAGTAAATATTGGTACAGAAATTAAACGTTCCTTCATGGATACTTTTACTAACTTACATTTACAAGATAAAGAAGCATATGATTTTGTAAATATTCCACAAAAAGCAAAAGAAGCAGTAGCAAATACAGTAGAACAAAATTTAAGATTTTTTGCTGAAGGCTGGAAATCTGAATTGAAATAAGATGAGGTAGATTTGAGATGACAGTTAGTATGACAACAAATAAAAAAGTAAATAAGATAGCTGTTGTACAAACTGGAGGTTGTAGTGCAGTTATAAATTCCACTTTAGCTGGTATTGTTGAAAATGCTAAAGCAAGTGGTTTAACAATATATGGATTATTAAATGGTTTTGAGGGTTTATTAAATAATAAAATTATAGATTTATCAGTTTTGACAAAAGAACAGATTGATAAATTAAGAAATACTCCAGCTATGTTTTTAGGTTCAAGTCGAATGTTTTTGACTAAAGAAATTTTTAAAGCAATTCCTCAAAAATTAAATGAATTAGGAATAGATGCTTTAATAATGATTGGTGGAAATGGAACTATGTATGCAGCGAAAGTAATTCATCAATCAGCAGTAGAACAAAATATAGATTTAGTAGTAGTTGGTTCACCAAAAACAGTAGATAATGATATGTTTGGTATTGAATATAGCCCAGGTTTTGGTAGTGCTGCTAAATATATTGCGCAATTAGTTAGAGATATAAGCGTTGACCTTGAATCTATGAAGACATTTGAACAAGTTCGCATTATTGAAGTTATGGGACGTTCTGTTGGGTGGTTAGCAGCTGCTAGTATGCTTGCTAAAAGAAGTGAAAAAGGTGCACCACATTTAATTTATTTACCAGAACATGATTTTAATGAAGCTGAATTTGTAGAAGATGTAAAAAAAGTATATGAAGAAAACGGTTTTGTAGTAGCTGTTATTGGTGAAGGTATTCATGATAGCGAAGGAAATCCAGTCGGTTCAAATCCATTTGCTGATGTAAAACAGGCAAGCAAAATTTATGGTGGAGCTTCCACTTATTTAGCATCACTTATCAGTGAAAAATTAAATTTAAAGGCACGTGCTCAAGATTTAACTATGGCACAGAGATGTTTTGGTGCACTACGTTCAGATATTGATGAGCAAAAAGCTTATAAAATAGGATTTGTAACTATTGAAGCATTAAAAGATAATCATGATAATGAAATGATTTGTTTAGCAGATAATAATGAAGATTATTATACTATTGCTTTAGAAGATGTTGGTGGCAAAGAAAAGAAAGTGCCTGATGACTTTTATGATGCTAAAAATAAACAAATGACAAAAGACTTTAAAGAATGGATTATGCCAATTATTGGCAATTTTGATGATAAGTATTTATCTTTAAGTGATATGAAATAAAAAAAGGACGTGTATATATTATGGCAATTAAGGCGGTATTTGTTCCATTAGCAAGAACTACTTTTTATATGCCTAGTGCAGAAGAAAGTTTTAAAAACTCTGTAAATGTTTTAAAAAATATTTTTGAAGATATAAAAGTACCAGAAGCTTTAATAACTGATCCAGCTGATTTAACAGCTTATTTAGATGAAGTAGATAAAGCAGATTTAATTATTTATCAATGTACAACATTTATCGGCTCAGAGTTTATGTATGAATTAATGCGTAAATTTAAATGTCCTGTGATTATTTGGGCAATCAGAGAACCATCTATTGATGGAACAAGATTAAAATTAAATTCTTTAACAGGAGCATTTTCTGCTGGTAATAGTGTGTATACACAAGATAGAGATTTTGATTTTGTCTTTGGTAATCCAGATGAACAATCTGTAATCGATGAATTTACAAAATACAATAAAGCTATAACTTTAATCAATGATTTAAAAGAATTAGTTATTGGTGTAGTTGGTAATCAGCCAGCAGGTTTTGGCTTTGGTGCTATTAATGAAACTGATTTAGTAGGTGCATTAGGTAGCAGAGTTGCTCGTGTAGAAGCAGCAAGCATCATGGAAAAAGCTAAATCTTATACAAGCGAAGAACTGGCAAAAGATTTAGAAGAATTAAATAGCCGTACAATAAACGTAAATATTCCACAGGAAAATATGGAAAAATATGCAAGACTTAGAAAAGCTTTCCAAGCTTTTGTTGATGAAAATAAAATAGGTGCATTAGCTTCTCGTTGTTGGCCTGATTTCTTCACTGGTTTTGGAGCTCCTGTTTGTGCAGTATTATCCATGTTAAATGACAATAATATTCCATCATCTTGTGAAACTGATATCGGCGGTGCTATCAGTATGTTTATCGGCAGTAAATTAACTAATACTGCAACATATTTTGGTGATCCAGTAGCTATTGATGAAGCTTGTGATAGTATCGTTTATTGGCATTGCGGAGCAGGTGCAAGTTCTTTAGCAAATGCATCTTGTGGTGCTAAATTAGGCGTACATCCTAATAGAAAAATTGGCCCAGTAATGGATTTTGGCTTAAAAGCAGGTAAAGTTACTGTTTTAAGATTGGGTAAAGATAAAGATGGTTATAGAATGTTCATTTATAAAGGTGAAGCTTTAGATGAACCACAAAAATTCTATGGTACATCTGTAACAGTAAGACCTGAAAATGGTAATGCAGCAGCATATGTTAAAAACTTCGTTAAAGATGGTTGGGAACCACATTTTGTTATTGCTTATGGCGATATCGTAGATGAAGTAAAAATTATGTGTAATCTTTTGAAAATAAGAGTTTTTGAATATTAATTTTGAACATTATAAGAATAGGGGTAAATAAAATGAAAATCGGATATATTGGATTAGGTTTAATGGGTGGCCCTTTAGCTAGAAATTTAATTAGAGCTGGTAAAGAAGTAAAAGTTTTTGATTTAAATGAAGAAAGTATTAAAAGAACTTTAGCAGTAGGTACAACAGGTGTGGGCGTAAAATCTGCAGATGAATTAGCTGATTGTGATGTAGTATTTACAAGCTTGCCATTACCTGTGCATATTAAATCCACTATGATTGGTGAAAATGGTTTATTAAATAAAATGAAAGAAGGCAGTGTTTATATTGATGTAAGCACTATTGATCCACAAACAGCTCAAGAATTAGAAGACTTTGCAGCAGCAAGAGGCATTGGTTTTATGGGTTGTCCACTTGGTAAAGGTCCTGCTCAAGCAGAAAAAGCAGAACAGCCTATTTTTGCTGGTGGTAAAAAAGAAACTTTTGAAAAAGTAAAAGAAATTTTGGAAATCGTTGGTAGCCCTGTATATTATATGGGTGGAGCAACTCAAGCATATGCTTTTAAATTAATTAGTAATATGGTTGGTATGACAAATTTAGCTGTATTATCCGAAGGTATGCGTCTTTGTGAAAAAGCTGGTATTGAAGGTAATTTATTCCAAGAATTATTGGCAGAAACAGGAGCAGATTCAGCTCAGCTTCATATGAGAGGACCTTTAATGCTTGCTAATGATTATGCAAATCGTTTTGGTGTTAAACTTGCATTAAAAGATGTTCGTTTAGGTTGTGAAATGGGCGATGCATGGGGATATAGTGCAGAATTTACAAAATTGGCAAAATCTTATTTTGAAAAAGCTGATAATGAAGGCTATGGTATGGAAGATTGCGTAGCTGTATATAAAGTAATTAAATAATTGTTCGATTAGTTTTACGATAAAGAGGTAATTATAATGAGAAAAGCGTTTATTTGTCCAACAAAATATGTTCAAGGTGAAGATGAACTTTTAAATTTAGGTTATTTTGTATCTACTTATGGAAAAACAGCATTGTTGATTGCTCATCCAGATGATATTGCACGTGTTCAAGATAAATTAGATAAAACAGCAGAAAAATTCGGTGTAAAATTTGTAACAAGTTCTTTTAGTGGTCAATGTTCTAGACAAGAAGTAGCTCGTTTACAGGAAGTAGCTAAAGAAAATAAATGCGATTGCACTATTGGTCTTGGTGGCGGTAAAGCTATCGATACAGCAAAATGTGTAGCTCAAGGTGATGCTTTGATTATCGTACCTACAATTGTAGCAACTGATGCTCCAACTAGTCATTCTGCTGTATTATATACTCCAGATGGAGCTTTTGATGATTATGCATATTTCAAACAAAGCCCAAGTGTTATTTTGATTGATACAACAGTTATTGCAAATGCACCAGTACGTTTCTTAGTATCTGGTATGGGTGATGCTTTATCCACATATTTTGAAGCACGTGCTACTACAAGAGCTTTTGCTAATGTAAATGCAGGTCTTCCTTGTGGATATCGTGAAGGTCTTTGCGGTCCTGCAAAATCAACAAATGCAGCATTTATCTTTGCTAAAACTTGCTATGAAATGTTGTTAGAAAATGGTGTAAAAGCAAAACAAGCTTGCGAATGTAAAAAAGTAACTCAAGCTTTAGAAAATATTATTGAAACAAATGTTTTATTATCTGGTATTGGTTTTGAAAGTGGCGGACTTGCAGCTGCTCATGCTATTCATGATGGTTTAACTATTCTTGAAGGTAGCCATAAATATATGCATGGTGAAAAAGTTGCATTTGGTACAATTATTCAGTTAGTATTAGAAAATGCACCAACAGAAGAATTACATGAAGTACTTGATTTCTGCTTAGCAGTAGGTCTTCCTGTATGCTTAGAAGATATCGGTGTGGATACTATTACTGATGAAGAATTAATGCAGGTTGCAGAAAAATCTTGTATTCCAGAAGAATCCGTACATTCTATGCCATTCCCTATCACTGTAGATGATGTTGCAGCAGCTATTATCACAGCTGATAAAATTGGTAAAGAATATAAAATGAAAAAAATGTCTAAATAATATTTAGAAATAAGGGTGCGAACATGAAAAAAATAATTAATACACCAGAAACAATTGTTAAAGAAATGTGTAAAGGGTTTGTTTTAGCAAACCCTACACTAGAATTTGTAGAAAAATATAAAATCGTAAAGAAAAAAAATATAGATAAAAATAAAGTAAGCTTAATCAGCGGTGGCGGTAGCGGTCATGAGCCAGCTCATGCAGGTTTTGTCGGTAAAGGCATGTTAGATGCGGCTGTATGTGGTGATGTATTTGCTTCTCCATCACAAGTACAGGTATATCAAGCAATTAAAGCTACAGCAAGTGATAAAGGCACATTACTTATCATTAAAAATTATAGCGGTGATATGATGAACTTCCAAAGTGCTGCTTATTTAGCAGAAATGGATAATATCACTGTAGATTATGTAAAAGTTGAAGATGACATTGCAGTACAAGATAGCTTATATACAGTTGGTCGTCGTGGTGTTGCAGGTACTGTTTTCGTGCATAAAATTGCAGGTGCAGCAGCTCAAAAAGGTTTAGAATTAGCAGAAGTAAAAAGAATTGCACAAAAAGCTGCTGATAATGTTAGAAGCTTAGGTTTTGCATTTACTTCTTGTACTGTACCAGCAAAAGGAACACCTACATTTGAACTTGCTGAAGATGAGATGGAATATGGTGTAGGTATTCATGGTGAACCTGGTATAAGACGTGAAAAAATTGCAACTGCTGATGAATTAGCTCATCGTATGGTAGAAGCATTAGTTGATGATTTAAAATTAGCTGATAATGATGAAGTTGCTGTTTTAGTAAATGGTTTTGGCAGTACACCATTAATGGAATTAAATGTATTAAATTACGCTGTAAATAAAGAATTAGCTAGTAAAAACTTAAAACCAGTACGCATTATTGTTGGCAATTACATGACAAGTATAGATATGGCAGGAGCTTCTGTTTCTTTATTGAAATTAGATGAAGAATTAAAATCTTATTTAGTAGCACCTGTAGATACACCTTCTTTAAAAATCAATGAAAATGAAGAAGATGTAGATATGAGTCTTGTTGCTAAACAAGATGAAAATAAAGTAGCAAAAGAAGTTTCTTTTGATGTAGAAACTGATTTAGCTTATGCTGATGTAGTAGATAATAAAATCACTTTAAATAATATGATTTATATTATTGATAAAATGAGTGAAATTATTATTAGAAATGAAGTACCATTCTGCGAATTAGATTCTCATGCAGGTGATGGTGACTTCGGTATGAGTGTAGCTAAAGGTTTTAAAGAATTGAAACGTCAATGGCATGAAGTAGTAGCTCAAGGAAAAGATATTGGTGCATTTTTAGAAGCTTGCTCTATGGTTATCATGGAACATTGTGGCGGTGCTTCTGGCCCTGTTTGGGGATTTGCTTTCAAAACAGCAGGCAAAGTTGCAGAAGGTAAACAAGAATTAACTGTAGCAGAATTTGCTCAATTATTACAAGGTGCTGTAGATGGAATACAAGCTGTAGGTAAAAGAGCATTCGGTAGAGGTGCTGTAGTTGGTGATAAAACATTGATAGATGCATTAGTTCCATGTGCAGATACTTGGAAAGTAGCAGTGAAACAAAACTGTGATATGGAAAGTGCATTTGTTGAAGGTGCAAAAGCTGCTGTAGCTGGTGCTGATAGTACAAAAGAAATTGTAGCTCGCATGGGTAGAGCAGGTACTGTAGGCGAAAGAAGTATAGGATATCCAGATGCTGGTGCATATGCTTTAGGCGTTATTTTCACAGAATTAACAGATAGCCTTAATTTTAAAAAATAAGGAGAAAGATTATGCAATTAGTAAATATTGAAAATGGTTTTTCTTTAATAGAAAATGATAAAGTAGTATTTTCTCATACAATAGATAATCCAGCTATCTTTATCGGTAAAGGTAAAGAAAAAATGGATATTTATCGTGGTAACTTTGATATAGAAGATTATGTAATTGAAAGATATCCATTAAAAAATGCTAAAGTTGATGGTAATAAAGTATTATTATCAGCTTATAATGATGTAGCTGAAATTGAATTAAATGTTGAAACTAAAGATAATTATGCAAAAGTAAATATTAAAGCTACAAATGATGATGTAAATCGTATTTGGATTAGAATTCCAGCTCAAAAAGAAGAATTCGTTTGGGGCTGTGGGGAACAGATGTCTTATTTCAATTTGAGAGGAAGACATTTCCCTCTTTGGACATCTGAACCAGGTGTTGGTCGTGATAAAACAACAGAAATAACATTCTTATCTGATAAATACAATAAAGCTGGTGGCGATTATTATAATACCAACTATCCACAACCAACTTTTGTATCTTCAAGAAAATATGCTTGTCATGTAAACAGCACAGCTTATGCAGATTTCGATTTTAGAAACGAAGCATTCCATGAATTACAAATTTGGGAAGTTCCTGAATCTATAGAATTTTTCACAGCAGATACTTTCTTGGGTATTATTGAAGAATTAAGTGATAGATTTGGTAAACAGCCTAAATTAGCAGATTGGTTATATGATGGTGTTATTTTGGGATTAAAAGGCGGAGAAGAAAATACATTCTCTCGTATGGAAAATGCTATAAACCATGGTATTCCAGTTGTAGGTGTATGGAGTGAAGACTGGGCTGGTGTAAGAGAAACATCTTTCGGTACAAGAAATTTCTGGGATTGGAAATGGGGTAAAAAACGTTATCCTAATTTAGATAAAAAAATCAAAGAACTTGAACAAAGAGGTATTCGCTTCTTAGCATATGCTTGTCCATATCTTTGCACAGATGGAGATTTATTCCCAATTGCTGAAGAGAGAGGATATTTTGCTAAAAATTCTAAAGGTGAAACAGCACTTGTAGATTTTGGTGAATTTTATTGTGGTATCGTAGATTTCACAAATCCAGAAGCAGCAGATTGGTTTAAAGAAGAAATCATTCAGAAAAATATGCTTGATTTTGGTGTACGTGGCTGGATGGCTGACTTTGGTGAATATTTACCAACAGATGATGTTTATCTTGCAAATGGCATAGATGCAAAAATCATGCATAATGCTTGGCCAGCACTTTGGGCAGAAGTAAATGCTAAAGGTGTTGCTGAAAGAGGCTTAACAGATGAAGTAACATTCTTCATGCGTGCAGGTGGTACAGGTACACAGAAATATTGTCCAATGCTTTGGGCTGGTGACCAATGCGTAGATTTCTCTCGTCATGATGGCTTGAATACTGTTATCTGTGGTGCATTATCCTCTGGTCTTTTAGGTAATGCATATCATCATAGTGATATTGGTGGTTATACAAGCTTATTTGGTAACCGCAGAACTAAAGAAGTATTTGATCGTTGGGTAGATATGGCAACATTCACATCTATGATGAGAACTCATGAATGCAATAGACCATATGAAAACTTCCAATTTGACCAAGATGCTCAAACAATGGCTCATTTAGCTAGAATGACAAATATTCATCGTCATTTAAAACCATATTTAAAATCCTTGTCTGAAGAAGCTAGTCAAAAAGGCTATCCAGTACAAAGACCATTATTTGTTCATTTTGAAAATGATATAAATACTTATGCTATTCAAGATGAATATATGTTTGGTCCAGATATGTTGGTAGCACCTGTTCATAAAAAAGATGTAAAAGAATGGCAGGTATATTTACCAGCAGGTCAAACATGGGTAAATATTTGGAATATGCAAGAAATCCAAGGTGGTCAAAGTATTACAATTGATGCTCCAATTGGAAAACCACCAGTATTCTTCCGCAAAGGTAGTGCATGGACTGAATTATTCAATGGTGTAAAAGAAATTTGATAATAGAATAGACAGCTTATAGAAATATAAGCTGTCTAATATTTAAATAAGCTATAAATATTTTTGTAATATTTTTTTATTTTCAATATTTATATTGAGCAAGGAGAGAAGTTATTTATGAATAAAAAAATGTTAACATCTACACTTAGTGCGATGGTTTTAAGTGGATTGATTACAGGAACAGCATTAGCAGCACAAAATCCTTTTTCTGATGTTCCAGAAGATAGTTGGGCATATGATGCAGTAAGTCAATTAGCAGCTGATGGTATTATTGATGGATATCCAGATGGTACATATAAAGGTCAAAATACAATGACTCGTTATGAAATGGCTCAAATTACAGCTCGTGCTATGGCAAAAACTGATTTAGATAAAGCAGATAAAGCTTTAGTAGATAAATTAGCTGCTGAATTTGCTGAAGAATTAGATAATCTAGGTGTTAGAGTTAGCGATTTAGAGAAAAAATCTGATAATGTAAAATGGTCAGGAACTGTAAGATATCGTTATACTGATGTAGATAAAACTAAACCTAGTGGAAATAGTGAACATAATTTATTATTCCGTATAGAACCTCATGCATATATTGGTAATACAGGTTGGATGGCACATTCTCGTGTGGAATATTTAAGCGATATTGGTAATGATGAAAATTTTGATGCTACAGTAGATAGAGCATGGGTAGAAGGTCCTGCTTTAGGTGGAACATGGAAATTAGGTAAATATCCAATTTTACCGATGAATGGTTTATTATTAGATGATAAAGTATCTGGTGCAGAAGTAATCTTTAATAATGATAATTTAAAAACTACAATTCAAGCTGGTCGTTTTAATACTGATAGATCTGCAGCTAATCCAGATATGGATAAAACTACAGCAGATTATTATGCTGTACAATTTGATTATGCTCAAGATAAATGGACAGGTCAGGCTGGATATTATTTATTTAAAGATTATTTCAAAGAAAATACTATTAATTTAGGTAATGGAAAAACTTTATCTAGCGCAGATTTTGATACAGATGAATTGAGTCTTTGGAATGTTGGTTTAGGTTATAAATTTGATGATAACTTTAAAATAGCTGGAAATTATGCTGAAAATACAAAAGGCGAAGGCTATAATACAACAGGAGATTTCACAGTACAAGGTGATGAATCTAAAGCTTATAGTGTTGAATTAACATATAAAGGCTATGATACAAAAGATCCAGGTTCTTGGGATGCATTTGTTGCATATCGTTATTTAGGTGCAATGGTTGCTATTGGTCCAGTTTATAAAGGTGCATGGACTGACCAGAAAGGTATTGAATTTGGCGTAGAATTTGTACCAGCTGAAAATGTATTAGCAACATTAAAATATTTTGATGGTAAAGATATTTCCACAGATCAAGATGCAAGTAAATTCTTTGGACAACTTGAATTACAATTTTAATTAATTTAAGGGGGTAAAAGATATGAGTAATACAGTTATTACCATTAGTAGACAATATGGTAGTGGTGGTAGAGAATTAAGTGAAATTTTAGCTAAAAAACTAGGCGTAAAATTATATGATAGACAAATTATTCATATGGCTGCAGCGATGTTAGGCATTGGTGATTTAACAGATGAATCTTTACGCGAATTAGAAAATAAAGTATTACCACTTTCTTCTGCATTCATGCCATTTTATTCTTTTGGTTCTCATGCTGGCCCAAATGTTAATACTGAATTGTTTTTAGCAGAATCAAAAGTGATTCATCAATTAGTTAATGATGGTCCATGTGTTATTTTAGGTCGTTGTGCAGATTATATTTTAAGCGAACAAGAAAATCATTATTCATTTTTTATCTATGCTGATGACGATTATAGAGCTAGTAGAGGAAAAACAACTTATGCTGGAAAATCCTTGAAAGAACTCAATGCAGAAGATAAAAAACGCGCAGAGTATTACAAGTACCATACAGGTAGAGTGTGGGGAGACCCTAAAAACTACGATTGTATAATCAATACAAGTAAAATGCCTTTAGAAAAAGCAGCTGATTTAATTATTGATTATATAAAAATTAGACAGAATAATAAATAATATGATGATAAATCCCCTTTTTATTATTAATAAAAAGGGGATTTGTTTATGAGGAAAAAGAAAATGGAAAAAATGATATATAAAAATCCGAATTATTCTATAGAAGATAGAGTAAATGATCTAATAAAAAGAATGACCTTAGAAGAAAAAGTAATGCAGTTATGTGGACAATTACCATCAAGTTTTGTAAAAGATGGTAAAATAGATTACAAAAGATTAAAAGTTATAGCTAAATGTGGATATGGAAGAATAACACAATATTCATTAGTAGGTTTAACTGATATAAAAAGGATAAGGTCATTTAGTAATGAAATTCAAAAAGTTTTTGTAAATGAGACACGATTAAACATTCCTGTAATATTACAAAGTGAATGTTTATCAGGATATCCTAGTGAAGGTGGAACAATTTTTCCAGCAATGATAAACTTAGCTGCTAGTTGGGCGCCTAAATTAGTTGAAGATATGGCAAAAATTATTGGCAAAGAATGTAAAGATGTAGGTATAAATACTGTTATGAGTCCAGTTGTTGATATATCCAGGGATCCTAGATGGGGAAGGTGTTATGAAACTTTTGGTGAAGATGTATATTTAACTACACAAATGGGAATAAATTATGTAAAAGCAATACAAAATGAAGGAGTAAGTTGTATAGCAAAGCATTTCTTGGGGTATGCAGAGACTCAAGGTGGTTTGAATACAGCAGTTACTAGAGTAAATAATCGAGAATTATATGAAGTTTTTGCAACTCCTTTTGAAGCTTTAGATAAAGTGGCTAATGTAGATGGAATGATGGCTTCTTATTCAGAAATAGATGGATTACCTGTAGGTTGTAATAAAGTCATCATAAATGATTTATTGAGAAAAACTATGAATTTTAAAGGATTATTGACTTCTGATGGTGCTGCAATATGGAAGATATATGATTATTTTAAATTAGCTAAGACTTATGAAGAAGCAGGTTTATTAGCGAAAAAAGCAGGATTAGATACAGAAATACCGATTGGAGGGGCATATAAATATTTAGGAAATTTTGTTAAAAATAATCAATTAGATGAACAATTAATAGATGAGTCTGTAAAACGTGTTTTAGCTATTAAATTTAAATTAGGTTTGTTTGAAAATCCGTATATAAAAGAAAATGTAATAAATATAGAAAAAGTACAAGAAAAACGAAATCTGAGCGAAATTATAGCAGAGGAGTCTATAGTTTTACTTGAAAATAAAGATAATATATTACCTTTAACTAAGAATAGAAAAATTGCATTAATAGGGCCACATGCAGATAATAAGCGATATCCTATTGCAGGATATACTTATCCAGCATATATAGAAATGCTTAAATCATTAAAAAAGAATGTTAAAAAAGATGTATCTTTTAATGGTATTATAGATGAAGAACAAAAAGATGAGGATACACAAAGTTTTAATTCTATATATAGTATTTTAAATGAAGATGATTGGAAAAAATTGGATGATGAAATTCATATTCTAGATGAAATAGGAGCTGTATCATTAAAAGAATCCTTAGAAAAATATTATCAAATAGATTATATTAAAGGTTGTACATTAATTGGTAAAGATTATGACGAAATTGAGGAAAGTTATAATTTAGCTATGAAAAATGATGTTATTGTAGTAGCTTTAGGTGGTAATTGTGGCTGGGTTAATGTGACTAGTGGTGAAGGAAAAGATAGATGTAAACTGAATTTGCCAGGGATACAAGAGAAATTATTAGAAAAATTGCAAATGACAAATAAGCCGATAGTATTAGTCTTATATGGTGGAGTATATGTAATACCATCAATGAAAAATATTCAAGCTATATTATATGTAGGATTACCAGGACCATATAGTGGAAATGTTATCAGTAATATCATCAGTGGAAAAGTTAATCCAAGTGGTAAATTACCAATTAGTATACCTAGAAGTGTAGGTCAAATACCAATATATTATAATCATAAAGTAGGTAGTGGATATTATTCTAATGGTGATGAAGTGATGCAAACTATTTTTAGTGGTGGCTATATTGATGAAAGTTATCGACCATTATATCCATTTGGTTTTGGTTTAAGTTATACAAAATTTTTAATAGATGATATAAATATAAAAGATAAAAGTATAAAAACTGGTGAAGATATAGTGATATCATGTACAGTAAAAAATATTGGTAAAATAGAGGGAAAAGAAGTTGTACAGATATATTATTATTTTAAAGATGCTTATGTTATAAGACCTAATAGACAATTAATAGCTTTTAAAAAGATAAGTTTAAAACCAAATGAAGAAATAAATATAATTTTTGAGATAAATACTAAACAATTAGGATATTATAATGAAGATATGGAATTTGTAGTAGAGCCAGGAAGAGCTAATATAATGGTAGGAAATAGTTCAGAAAATATTATCTTTAAAGAAGAAATAAATTTAGTAGGAGAAAAAATAAATATTTTAGGTAATAGAATATATTCAGCAAAGATAAAAGTATAAAAATATATGGAATAAAAAATGAGGATAAGAAAATTCTTATCCTCATTTTTGTTTTTATTAAATTTCAAGATTTTTACCGATTAAACCAATGCAACCGCCTCTTGTAGCAGGTTTACTTTCAGAATGGCAAATTAACCATTTATTTCTAGCAAATAACAAACGATTTTCACCAGTTAAATCAGTAGGAATTGTTTCTAATGGTAAATTAGTATCTTTGATAAGTACAATACCACAACGGAATTCTTCGTTATTTTGACGAGATGGAGCAAAATGAAGTGTAGTAGCATATAATTCTACAGCAGTACCTGCCGGAATAAAGAATTGCTCGATTTTACTTGTTTCATAAGTATTATTATCATAATTGATATCTTGTTGAAGACCAAGCATTAAAATAAGGTCTGTAGCAGCTATATCAATTTCAGAACAACGATGGTATTCAACAGCATTTAATTTATTGTTGCGACCATTGCAATAACCAAATTCGATAGGAACATCGCCGTAAACTTCAGTCTGTAATTGTTTAAATAAAGGAAGTTTTTCAAGGTCAGGATCAGAAGCAACATAAGCAGTGCCTTCTGGAATACTATCTTTTTTTAACATTGTTTCAACAAATTCTGTAGTATCAAGATTTAAAATTCTACCATATTTTTTGAAACTTTCATCAGTAATATTTTTCATAAAAATCACCTTCGTACAATTAGGAATTATAATAAATTTAAAATTATTTCATTTGTAAAATATATCTTACAAAATATATTTTACAAAATTATAAATAATTTGTCTAGTTTTATTTTTGAATTTATTAGAATATAAAAATAAAAAGACTTAGATATTAGATTTGTAGTAAATCCATATCTAAGTCTTAATTTAAAGTAATTTAATTAATTCAGTGATGACAAAATTTAAATCTTCCTGTGTATGACTAGCTGATATAGCAAGACGCAATCGACTTTGATTTTGTGGGACTGTCGGTGGACGGATAGCAGATAAAATAATATGTTTTTCATAGAGTTTTTGAGCTATTTGCAGAGCTTTTTCATTGCTATGCACAATGATAGGCACGATAGGAGTCGTTAAGTTTACATCTATATTATTTTGTTGTAATAAATCTTGTACATAGGAAATATTATCGTACAATTTATTAACTAAACTATTATCATTAGCGATTAAGGACAATGCTTCAAGGCTACTTGCTATATCTGCTGGTGTCAATGCTGTAGAAAAAATGTAACTGCGAGCCTTGTTGATGAGATATTCAATAAGAATTTTTTTGCCAGTGACAAAGCCACCTTCCGAAGCAAGGGCTTTGCTTAAAGTGCCTAACTGAATATCAATTTTTCCTTGTAGGCGAAAATGTTCTACACTGCCATGACCTTTGCCCAAGACTCCTGTAGCATGAGCATCATCAACCATAGTTAAAGCATTGTATTTATGTGCTAAATAGGCTATTTCATCTAAAGGAGCGATATCGCCGTCCATACTAAATACGCTATCAGTAACGATTAATTTCGTATGAGAATATGACAAATTTTTTAATATATTTTCTAAATCTGCCATATTTTTATGACGATAAATTAAAGTTTTAGCTTTGCTGAGTCGACAGCCATCAATTATACTTGCGTGATTTAATTCGTCGCTGATGATGTAATCATTATTATTAGTCAATGCACTAATAGTGCCAACATTAGCCATATAGCCAGTATTAAAGACCAATGCTTTTTCTGTAGATTTAAATTCAGCGAGTGCTTGTTCTAATTTGGCAAATAAAATATGAGAGCCAGATATCAAACGTGAGCCACCAGAGCCTGTACCGTATTTTTCGATAGCATCAATAGCAGCTTTTTTCACTTGTGGGTGATGTGTAAGCCCTAAATAATTATTAGAAGCCATCATTAAAAATTCTTCATTATCTTTTAGAACTTTAGTGGCAGAAATGGGAATATAAGTTATAGGTTTTCGATATAATTGCTGTTGATGTAAAAATTCTATTTCAGTTAAATATTTATTTAAATTATCTTGCATGATATACTCCATTTCAATTTATAAATTAATATCTACAAGTACGGGCTGTCTTTCAAGATAATTTTGCAAAGCTGTGATATCTACAGGTGTTTTTACAAAAAATACTCGACCACCTTGATTGCTATGTAGTGGTTTCATTTTAGTAATGCGGTGATAAATATTATTGGCAGATACATAACCGATAATATAATTAGGATCATCAGACCAACATAATTCTCCTACGACATTTGGCGCGGATAAAACTTTACTAGCTAAGACGAGAGCTTCTTGTACATGATTGTCTGTATAGCCTAATTCATCAAAATGTTTTTTGGCTTGTAGTGTATCTTTAAAATCCATGCGACTGACACGAATTCCTCTCATGCCTGTATTATCCAAGCGTTTTCCTGTAGTGGCATCAATTAAAATAGCACCACGCATATTTTCTTGTAGTGATAATAAAGATGACATAGCATTATCTATGGCTATTTTGGAAATGCTTGCATTTGCTAAAAATTCACAAGCATTTTTATGTCCATCATTTACATCAATAGCTGTATACGTTTCCATCTTAAGCATAGGAATAGTTATGATATCTTTGGGTTTGACTTCTTCAATAGTAAGGCGGATAAAATCTGCTCTGCCTTTTTCATGAGTTAAAGCTCGTTGAATTAATTTTTCTGTGATTGTAGTTAAATCTTGTGTTGTAATCAAACGTTCGGCACCGGAAATATGATGACCACCATGTTCATGGGCTCCACCTTGAGCTGAACGCATACGAATACTATAGAGCATAAATATTATCTCCTTTTATGAATTATTTTCTTTAAGATATTTACTAAAATAGGGGAAGCTATAGCAGTGAAGATAAGTCCAGGAATGGTAAATAAAATCATGGAAAATGTCAAAGCTCCTAGATTGCCTAGAAAGAAAAATAGACTAAATCTAGCGATAAGTGAAGCGATAGGGCCAGCGAAAATTATCATATAAAGATGATTTTGAGCTAAATATAAAAGTAGACCAACGATCAGACGAAATTGCATGGCAATAGCTACATTTAATATATTTTGTGTACCTAAAGCTAAACAGATTACACTAGATAAAATGCCACTGATGATATATTTTTTAAAACCAAAGACACTACAAATAGCTACAGCTAATGGAGCTGATAATTGAAATTCAATGCCAGGAATAATATTAGGAATTTTGATTGAGCCTAATATAGAAATCATGGCAACTAAAATAGCGATTTCACAAAGTGTAGAAGTTTTATATCTCATATTGTCAACCTTTCTATAATTTTAGTTAACATTTTAAAGAAAGATGAGATATTTGTCAAATAAAAAAACAGATATAGATTTCATAAGAAAAATATATCTGTAGATTAGTTTTGTTTAATTAAAGATTTTTTTTAGTTTTGTAAAAGGAATGGTCAATAATCCCAAGGCAAATAAAACAGTGAATAGACCGATTAAAGATAAGACAGTAGGTATTTCTTGATAAAAGAAAATACCAAAGAGCATAGCAGCTATAGGTTCACCAGAGGCTAAAATTGCAACCTTGCCAGCTTCGACATAATTTAAAGCTACAGTAAAGCAAATATATGGTAATACAGAAGTAAGCAAAGAATGTAATAATAAAAATCCGCTCATAGGCGCTGGGTCAATTTGAATGATTTCCCAAACTTTTAGCCAATCAGTAAAAGGCAATAAAGCTATGCCAACAGCCATTAAGCTATAAATTGTAACTGTGAAAGAATGATAGCCTTTGAGCATGGCGATTTTGGAGAATATACTATATGTACCGTAGAAAAATGCACCTAAAGTGCCAATGATAATACCGATGGTAGTCCATTTCATAGCACCGACTTCTTCTAAGACGCCACTAGATAATATACAACCAATCAAAGCCAAAATAGCACAAACAGTTTTTTGCAAAGTGAGTTTTTCTTTGAACAAAATACTAGCCAAGATCAATACGAATATAGGGGCAAGGCTCAATAAAACAGCAGATAAGGATAAGGTCAATTCATTTATGGCGAAGTTATAACAAAGATTTAGACCTAACATACTGAAAATACCAGCACAAATAAAAATCCATAAATCCTTTAATTTGATTTTGAGTAATTTTTTGTCTAAACATAGTAAACCGGCAATAATAATGATAATAGCAACAATGATGCGAGTTTCGACAATAGAAACACTATTTAGACCTAATTCGCTAAGTTTTCGGACAAAAATCCCCGCAGAACCCCACATTATGCCCGACAAAATGGGAAAAATTTGAATCCATTGCTTCAATTTCATAAAATAACGCTCCTAAAATAAATTTCATATTTTAAGATTATACTATGTTAATATTTGACTAACAATATATTGACTTTAAAGGAATAAATTAATGAAATGTAACTATAAAAAAAGAGCTTATTAAAGATTTTTCAATCCATAATAAGCTCCACAAAAATTATACATTAGATTAAGATTTAATTAATATATAGGTTTTGATTTGAAGACATAAGTGTATTTATGTCAGAGGTATAATAATAGCCTACAATATATTATTAATATTATTGTAAACTATGTGCGCTGTGATAAGATGCTTCTTCTTCGTCATCTCTTTTAGTGATAAGTCTATAAGTGATGAGATTTGCTAAGAAGCCTAAATAAATAATGCCTAAAGTTAAAGCAGTAATTGTTGGATTATTTATATAAAGGGAAAGAATGAAACTTGCAATAGCTACTAATAAAGCACGAATAATAAGAACAGTTTTCATAATGAAATTCCTCCTGATTTTAAAAAATATATATAAAATGTTGTATAATTTTTTCGTGAAAATTTATTTCGGTTATTATTATAACGCTTTATAATCAAGAGTCAATGAATTTGAAGAAAGTTTATATCTTAAAATTGTTGTCAAATATAGCTATTTTCAAAAAATTTTTTAATATGTAAAAATAGGTGTATTATTTGCGCAAAAAGATAGAATATAATATTATAAGTATAAAAAAACAATTTATGATGATAAATTATTTAGTTGTCTATATATTTTATTATAGTATTGTGAGGTCAAATTATGACATATAAAGTAAGCTCTTCTGAAAAACTAAGGAAATCAGGAGCAGAAGCAGAAACAAAGGCTTTATTATATTTGATGAATTTTTATCCTGATTCTCAAGATATACATTATTTTATCGTAGATTTTTTTAATGATTTAACAGGTATGAATAGAACAGCAAAAATATTGTGGGATTTACAATCTAAAGGTGCTAAAAATTCATCACCTAAAAGTATTGGTAAAGAGCTTGTAACATTATTCAAAAATTTTATTAGTGAAATTAACTTTAAAGCATATATTTTATTTCTTGGAGGGGTAACATCTTCATTTCGTATAGATAATTCAAAAACTTCATTTGGTATAGAAAATATAAAAAAAGAGGCATTGGAATTATTAATAGAAGGCTTAATTGAAGAGTGTAAAAATAAAATATATATTCCAAATGAACAAATAAAAATTGATATAATAGAAAAATTTATATCACATGTAACATTTATTATTGATGAGAAAAAGTCTACAGATTATGTAAGAAGTATTATAAAAATGCATCCACATTTGATGCCAGAAGATATTATACTTGAAGCAATATTTAATGAAATTAGAGATAAGCAATCTTCAAAAAAAAATATAAATAATGTAGAAGGAATTACGATAGAAACAACAGAAGATGCATTAGATTATTGTAGACATTTAACAAATAATGAAATTAGATTATTAACATTACAAAGGATATTAAATTGGAGTATACTTGAAAAAGGAATACCTGAGGCATTTTTAGAAATTTATAATAGATTTCCAGCAGAACAGAGAAAAGATAAATTGAATGAGTGTCAAGCAAATTGTTGTAGAGCTTTATTTAATAATAATTGTGCAGATGGTTTTTGGACTTTTTTTGAAAAGATATATACATTGATTATTCAACATCCACAAGATAGTGTAACAGAGATATATAGAAATATAGAAGATGAAATATTAGACGGATGTCCTGACTTAGATGTTCATTCATTTAAATATTTTATATCAATTGTGAAAGAAGGCATACAAAAGTGATAATAAAGCAAATTGCGATTGGAAATAATATAGAAGGATTTATTGAAGATTCTTTTTCTAATGGATTTAATATTATATTAAGTGAGGATAATAATAAAGGAAAAACAATTGTAATTCAAAGTATTTTATATGCATTAGGAAATGAACCTCCAGCATTTCCAGCATCATTTGAATACAAAAAATATATTTATATTTTACAATTTGAAGAAGATGGTAAAGAATATTGGATTTGCAGAAAAAATAATGAATTTATAATTTATAATAATAATTTTTTATTTTTAGCAGAGAGTATATCAGAATTTAAGAGATATTGGGATAAAAATATTTTTTCTTTGCCTAGAATAATTATTAATAATATTGAGAGAATAGTAGATCCATCTTTATTACTACAATTGTTTTTTGTAGGTCAGGATAAAAAGTCTACAGATAATATTGAAAATAGAGGATTATATAAAAAAATAGATTTTTATAATACAATTTATGAAATAATGGGTTTAGGTTCAATAAAATTAAATCAAGAAGAATTAGATTTAGTAAAAAAAAGATTGCAAACTTTAAAAGAAGAAAAGAAAGATTCATTCT
>ENA-ORTF01001596-ORTF01001596.1-human-gut-metagenome-genome-assembly--contig:-NODE-1596-length-25715-cov-3.783749_pt1 | contig 25715 bp, 20 predicted proteins | sample MGYA00241908_ERZ509180 | MGnify/ENA primary metagenome ERZ509180 (study PRJEB26280, sample SAMEA2338814) | human gut metagenome | biome: human gut; feature: human-associated habitat; material: faeces... | reverse complement strand
CCCTTGTGAATTTTTAATACAAGTATACTATCTAAAGTATAATATCCATGATCATCAAATGCTGTGATTATTGAATCAGAAGTCTGACGCATTATGATTTTAGGCTCAATAAATAAACCTTCATATCTATTACGATTGAGTGCATACCAAGGCAAAATACCTTTTCGTGTCTCACTTCTTTGTCCTAGCTTATCTATAAACTGATATAAATATCTCTTTGTGTTAGGATACGATTCAATATTTGTCTCGCGTGTTATATATACAATACTATAACCATAATCATTAATTGAATACGAATTAATATCTCCTCCTACTAAAACTGGTCTTAATATTTGCTTTTCTATTTGGTATTCATTGATAATAGAATTATCTATCTTATAAATTTTATCTCCGCCAGAAGATATGCCACAAGCCATTTCCTCCGCAATAGAGTCGATTGTCACACCATTATTCTTTATTGTATTTAATATATCAATATCCGAATTTGAGAGTCCAATAACCAAAGAAGGTATTGTGAGAAGTTTTGCAATATCAATCTCCTCAATACATTTTTGCCATTCAATGTTTTTTACATTGTCATTTCTATAATCAGAATATGCAATGTTATAATTGTCTAACTTTTCTTGCTTGGCAATGAATATACATGTTGGCACGTCTGCCTCTTCAAATGTATTATCACCCAAATTAATCGCACGGAGTAAAGTGTTATCAATAGCCAATAGTATCCTAGTCTTCTCATTTTCATTTTGGAAGAAGATATTATTTGGTACAATATAAGCAACTATACCATGTCTTGTCTTAGATGACAATCTAAAAGCCATTGATGTAAAATAGCAGAATGTTTCAGGTGTTCGCATATGAACATCTGAAAATTTCTCCTTGAAAATTTTCTTCTCTGTATCAGATAATTTTGCTCCATACGGAGGGTTGCCAATCACAATATCAAAACCTATGAATTGGCCTTTCTCATCAAGCAATTGAGGGAACTGAAAACGCCACTCGAATGCATTACCTTCCTCATATAGCTTATTGCTATTTGTGTCATCTTGTTCCTTTTCTAGTTTCTTTAATTTATCTTTCAGCTTCTTCAACTCAGCCTTTTCAGCCTTTGTTCTCTCTCCAAATAAGGTCGGACCTTCAAGCATTATAACTTTGCCTCTTAACTTTGCAAGTCTTTCCTTAAACTGTTTGCTCAATTCCGTCTTGAAAGCACACTTTATATCCTCAATAGTTTTGCGGAAAAGTTCCTTGGTTTGATGATTTGATGTATTGGTATAGTCGCTTACTAACTCTTTATATTTGGCAAGTGACATCTTCTCATCTTCCTTTTTACCCTTGTTGTACTCCACAAAAACATTCTCAATAGGAGCATCTATTGGATGGCGACTCAATAATGAATTGCCACAAGTGATTTTGTAATCTAAGTTGGGTAGTGGTTGTGGCTTGTCGGCATCTACAACCAATGCTAACCAGAAACGCAAACGAGCGATATCGACAGCACCTTGCTCGATATCAACACCAAAGATATTATTTTGGATAATATTTCGCTTTGTTTGAGTCGAATCAAAGTTGCCGTGAGGTTCTGCGTGTGAATGCAAGTGATGTATTGCGTGATACAATACGTAAAGGACACCCATCGGAAATGCTCCCGAACCGATGGCTGGATCACATACCTTAACCTCTTTAAGCAGTTGAGTAAAGCGTATTGCTATGTTTTTGCTTTGGAGTATAGGATTCACCACGCCATCATTAATGAGCTGTTCAATAGCTTCTGCATACTGTTCTGACGGCTCGTGTGTTTTGAGGTATTGGATAACACTCTGACGGCACATATACTGAACAATCTCCTTGGGGGTATAAAAGGCTCCTTTGTCCTTGTTGTCCTCCAAAAGATTCTCAAAAATATGTCCCAACATTTCAGGATCAATACCAACCTCGCTATCATCGGGGTCGTTCTCGTCAATGGTGAAGTTGTATTGCGAAAAGAAATCCATCAAATCCTTAAAGTGAGCATATGAGAAATCAATAGGCTGCTTATCCACATCATCCGCCTCGAATAAACCGCCATTAAGATATGGAATGCCACTAAACTCTTCCAAGAGTCGTACATCCCAATTTTTACTAATGAATAATGTCTCTCTATCTTCTGGTTTTGTGTTAAGAATACCAAAGAATAAAGGCTCAAACACATCACTTAATAGTCTCTTATTATCGATATGCCTCTCAACAAGATTACTTAGGAATTTTTTATTTCCGCCTTCCCATTTAGTATTTGATGCAGGTACACCCATCCAGCCTTTCTTTTGCAAGAACTGTAAGAATACCAAACGGCCTAATAGCTTCTTGACATAGTCGCGATGTGGCTTAGTATCAGAAAGCGTATCAACGAATTTCTTATATTGAGCTTTGTATCCATTGAAAAACTCTTTATTAAGTCGTTCAACAGAGAATGCATCGGTAACATCTGTTAAATAAATGGAGCCATAGGTCCTCTTATCAGCCAATTCTTTAAGTCGGCTTGCTGCTGTGGTACAAGGCTCATTTTTACCAAATAAGAATGTATATCGCTTAGGTGCTGTCTCTTTCTTAACTAATTCTCCGTTTTCATTGAAATATGTCTGTTTGGCAATGAATGTTAAACGATAGTCATCTTGGTCTTGCGAATAATAGAAAACCAAAGCTCCATGAATCAAGCCTTGATCTACATACTTCGCAGCAATATCGCGCAAACTTTTACGGTTGCGTGATATTTGCACATTGTCGGCTACCTCAAAGCGGAATATAGCCAATGAACGTCCGTCATCTAAACGAATGTTTCCTACATGACCACCATCTTTGACATGTGAATCTGCAATCTTGGCAACACTTGTGAATACTTCAACTTTTGGGAAGATCTTCTCTAGCAAATCTTTCCAAATGTCAAAATCAAATTTTGCAGATAGTATATTTTTCAAATATGCTTGATTCATAATAATACTTTGTTACATGTTAAAACTCTCTGAAATAATAATCTCAGGCATAAAATCTTTCGACACTTTAAGCACATCTACTTGTTTATCAACATTCCCACTTTGAACATGCTCCAATGGATATGCTGATATAATCATTATCAATTGTTCTAGCAAAACTACTGGCTTGACTGGAGTTTTCTTTGTTGCTGTTTTTAGTTTATTTATATCTCGTTGCAACTGCTGGAATTTGCCCGTTGTAATAGCTCGTTTTGCTTTATTAATCAATTCAAGTTCCTGTTCTGTAATGTTGGGAATACTTACAAAGCCATCAAGATAAGCAATTGCCTTCTTCTCATTAGGACCCTGTGCCGGATTCACCTTCTGCTTTGTTGCTTTAGTCTCTTCCTCTTGTGTAACAAAAGCATCAAGTGCCGCTTTTACTTGCTCGTGGTGCATATCGTGTAGCGGTATGGACTTTTCGTCAATACGGGCTTCAAACTCTTTTACTGCCTCCAAGAATGTAAGTTCCTCTATGCTGCCGTCATCTCGCACAAATGTAAAAGCATCACGCCACTTATTGCGAATAAATACGATGGTGCTACCAGGAATAAATTTACTCTTGCGACCTGTGCGAGCTCTCAATGGCAGTTTGCTGATTCGCTTAATCAAGTCAGGATCATCTTGTTTCAATTGTCGGAGCCACATCAGGTAGCGCAATTTCTCATCACGCTCCTCATCTACATCCTTGTCAAACAGACCAAAACTTTCAGGATTCTCATCGGTAGAATATATCTGACTGTCTTCGCCCAATGCTGCATGGAAAGCAAAGAGTTTCATTTTCGCCTTCTTCTCCAACTCAATGTCATCATTAACTTTTGATGTAGGGAAGAAATTGAAAATATATACCTCTTTGGCAGTGCTACCGATACGATTCACACGACCGATACGCTGCATAAGCCTTGTAGAGTTCCAAGGTGTGTCATAGTTTACGATAACATTGGCACGATGGAGGTTTACACCTTCGGCAAGTACCTCGGTAGAGATAACGATGTTATAATCGTTTTTCTTATCCCCCTTGTAGTTTGCATCGAAGTTCTCCTTTAAGAGCAGCATTTGTGTATCTCTATTGTCGCTCTGTACAGTCATAATCTTATCAAAACCATGATTTTTTAGAGCGTCATAGAGATATTTGGTGGTCTCTTTTGATTCTGAGAATATGACTAATTTCCCTTCATGGTTAATAGTTTTATCCAATAACGTATCTTTAAGATATTGAATAAATATATCCAACTTAGGATCTGCATTAACAGCATCCCACATAGAAACCAACTCTTTCAATATCTCATTATCAGCCTTTATGCCATCTTCAAAACCATCTTCAAAGTCATCTGGCGTACAAACTTCTATTGTAGGGTCGGTGTATTTTGCTTCCTCGATCAACTTTATCAACTCGTCTTCTTTCCCTTCGCTAAGTAGCTCATTGACTTTCAGATTGGGGGCAATGTATATAGTGCCATTGGCAAACATATCAAGCATCACCTTGTTAGCCTCATAATATCGACACAATGATTGCTTGAAGGCATAAAAACTACTATCTATTCGCTTGACAAGCAGTGTCTTCATAATACCTGCCAATTGGATAGAAATCATATCTGCCTTTTTATACTTGCTCTTCTTAGGAGACTTTAGATATTTTATTGCCTGATATCTGTAATATTTAAGTCCGTTTATCTTGTCACTAAGATACATTATAGTCTTATCGTACAAAGTCTCCAACTCTGTATCCAATTGATAATATATCTTGCGAGGAGATTTTACGTCAGGGAAATGAATGTTCTGTTCCTCCAAATCTTTGCGATATGCATCGTTCTCCATTAAGTCTGTACGAGTTCGGCGTACAGTTAATGGTTCCACAACCTTGATACGAATTCTCTCATAGATTGCCTTAACTTCGTCAGCTATAAGAGTTAAGTCCTTTTGTTTTTTTAGTTTGTTATATCTATCAATATGTTCACGGAAGAAACGCTGCAAATTACCTTCTTCCAAGGTACTATCTTTTGAGTCCTGGAAAAGATAAACAAGATTGGCAATATCCTCTGGTCTATTGTTAAGTGGTGTAGCAGACACAAGTATAACCTTTTTGTCATGTAAGCTACCATCATATCGCTTGGTTTTAGTCTTACACAACTTCTGCAATTCATTATACATTGATGCTGTATCACTTCTGAACTTATGTGCCTCATCAACTATAATTAGGTCATATAGTTCGGGATTCTTAACTTTATGGAGGCTTCCGTTAGTTATGATTTTGAAATTATCTAATTTGAATTCCGTAAGAGTCTCTTCCCAATTATCTTTCATAGCGGGAGGGACAATAACCAAAATATGAGAACGATGGGTCGGAAATCCATTCGAGAAAAAGAATTTCTTAGCTATAAGTGCAGAAACGACTGTTTTCCCCAATCCGACAACATCGGAAAGGAAAAATCCATTGTGTTTCATCATCTTTGCATATCCGTCATTGACTGCATCTATCTGGTAGGATAATTTTTTATATCCTGTAGGCAAATCGGACACAGAGTTAGGGTCAAAGTCAATACTCTTACCGAAGTATTCCAATAAGAATTTTAGATAAACCTCGTAAGGGGTAAAGTTTGGATTAAGATACGAGCCGTTCTTAATCTTATCTATATGAGTTATGTCGATCTCTACAGATTCTTCCCATAGTTTTTCAAATGTTTCGGTTGCAAACTGTATGTCGTCATCATAGCGCAACTCCACATTGAACTCGAAATTCTTTTCAAGTCCAGCCTCAGTTAAATTGCTAGAACCTGTGATAACAGAACCATAGCCATGAGGATGATACACCTCTTCGCGGAAGATGTATATCTTGGCATGAATATTTTGCTTAGGATGGATGCGCATAGTTATTCTGCCGGTAACAATATCCTCTATAAACTGGTACATTCCATCCTCGACCTCTTTATCGTATCTCGCCTCTTGTATATTACGCTTAATATCATTGAAGAACTCTTCTTGAGATTGTTCTGCATTAGGGTTAAAAAGCAGACCCTGCTGATTTGCTCGATAAGTGAGTTTGTCCACATTGATACCAACCAAAATGCGAATCTTGGGAGTTTGTTGTATAAACTTCCTGATACGGAAATATCCTGATGCTCGGAAATATCCGACAAGTGCATCAAAGAAATGCACTTTTTTATATTTGAATACCCCTTCTATTTTTTCAAGAAGAGTATTTTCTTTTTCATTTGTGAAAAAGTTTGTTCCCATAGTTATTGTTTCGTAATAACGATTAGTTCTCTGGTATCAACATCTAACACTTTTGCAATATTCACTAGCATCTCCAAAGAGGGTTGCATCTTGTTGGAGCACCATTTGGAAACAGTTGAGGGGTCTTTGCCTAACTGCTCGGCAAGCCATTTGCCGGTTTTCTTTTGTTCAACCAATACTACTTTTAGTCTATTTAAATCTTTCATTATTTACACATTTTATTGGCGTATACCGCAAATTTAGTGATAATATGCGAAACTGCGTCTTTTTGAAGTAACTTTTTTATCGCATAAATTGTAATTTTTATAATTCAGGAATGAGAATTCGGAGAGTTTATATGAATATTCGGAGCATAAAACTTGTGCATAAAGGGAAGGTATTTACAATATAAAAGCACCATATCCACCCGACTTTGGAGGGTAGGATGTCGATAGGTAGTTTTGGGACGCCGAAAACATTTCGGGTGCCCCAAAACACAACTTGCTATGTTCGCTTGAACATAAATTTCCAGTGCCTGAAAATTATTACACATTCCCTTCTTTTTAGCTCAATAATTTAGCCTGTTTAAATGATGTTGGTCATATGGTCGTTTATGACCAACAAATAATGGTTGATTGGTGTGTTGGTTAGTTGGTTTGTTGTAACCAATAAGCCAACCGACCAACAGACAATGTGACCATATGACCAATCAATAATTTTTCAAGCGTCTGAAGTGCTTCAAAATGCAATCTAATGACACTTGACGACACGTAATGTCGGGTTTGCAGAACGTATTATTTTTTGTTTTTACTTAGCACTCGGAAAGCCACGAGTAAGTGAGCGCAAAGGAAACTTGTTTGCTTTGCCGAGCGAAAGTGGGTTCGTGAAACAATCGAATGTTTAATGTAAAAATGAAATAGTTATGGAGATTATCAGTATTGAGAAAAAGACCTTTGAGGAGCTTGTGTCGCGCCTCGGGCAGTTCGTTAAGCGAATGGATAGCATCAATCGCCAGCGTAATAGCAGGCGTATGAGCGAATGGATGGATAATCAAGATGTCTGTCAGGCATTGAAGATTAGTCCTCGCACATTACAAACCCTTCGGGATAGTGGGCGGTTGCCTCATTCTAAGATAAACAACCGCATATACTATCGCCCCGAAGATGTGGAGCGACTTATTGAAAATGATGTTTAACCTATAAATTCTATGCCTATGAGTAACGAAGTTATCACGCACAAGCACGAGTGGGTGCACGGTCTATTCTCAGAACTTGACCGCATTGCCAAAGATGCCGCAACGATGGCGGATGAAAATCAACCGCTATTGGGAGGCGAACACTATTTGACTGATAGGGAGTTGTCAGAGCGTTTGAAAATCAGTCGTCGCACTTTGCAAGACTATCGCAACAATGGTATTTTGCCATACCGCCAACTGGGTGGAAAAATCCTCTATCGTGAAAGTGATATTGAAAGAGTATTGCAAAGTTGCTATCGTAGCAAGTTTTAGATTATACCCGATAGGGTGTAATATACACACCAAAGCAACGAAATTATACCCGATAAGGTGTAAATTGAAAAACTTTCATTATATTTGCACCCGATAGGGTATAATTCATTGTGTTTATGGAACAGACAACTCTTTCAAAATATGTAAAGGCGATGCGTAAGCAATACAATCTTACGCAGGTGGAACTTTCTGAGAAGTCAGGAGTTGGCTTGCGTCTTGTTCGTGAATTGGAGCAGGGCAAGCAGACTTTACGCCTTGATAAGGTAAATCAGATATTAAATCTCTTTGGTAGTGAAGTGGGCGTTGTGCCAATGATTAAAATCGATGAGCGATGAAACAGGCAGTAGTATTTTTGCATGGCATAAAAGCCGGCATCTTGACGGAGGATGAGAACGGTTACACATTTGAGTATGATGCCGATTATTTGACATCTGCCGATGCTGAGGCGGTGAGCCTTACTTTACCATTGAGTGATAAACCTTATCGAGATAAGGTGCTGTTTCCATTTTTCGATGGCTTGATTCCCGAAGGCTGGCTCCTGGATATTGCCGAGAAGAATTGGAAGATTGATGCTCGCGACCGTATGTCGTTGCTTGGTTGCGTGCTGCAAGGATTGTATCGGTGCTGTTAGTGTTGAACCCATAATCAATGAGGAAGAATAGCGTATGGCAAAGTGTCTATATTGTTATAAGGAGTTGAACGAAGGTGAAAAAGATTTTCACAAGGCTTGTTCAAAGAAGATGTTCGGCACGCCAAGTGTTCCCGAATTGCCATATACACGCGAGGACCTGACCGACCTTGCAAAGCAGGTAATCCGTAGCCAAACGACCTTGACGGGTGTTCAGGCGAAGTTGTCGCTCGATATAAACAAGGGTAGCAGGAATGAGACCGATCGTTTCACGATTGTAGGCTTATGGGGACGATATATATTGAAACCTCAGACCGACCGCTTTTCACATCTGCCCGAATTGGAGGATTTGACAATGCACCTTGCAGAGTTGGCAAAGATGCAAGTTGTGCCTCATAGCCTTATCCGTTTTGCCGATAGAGAGTTGTGCTATATACCCGCCGCATCGACCGCACAGCCACAGGTGACAAACTCCCGATGGAGGATATGTGCCAGCTTACGGAAAGACTTACGGAACATAAGTACAAAGGCTCGTATGAGCAGATTGCCAAGGCTATACAGCGATTTTCGGCTGTTCCCAAGTTGGATATGGTAAACTATTGGGAGCAGGTGGTTTTCTCGTGGATAACGGGCAATGCAGATATGCACTTAAAAAACTTTTCGCTGTATAGCAAGGAGCAGGGGAAATATGTTCTTACGCCAGCATACGATATGCTCTCCACCGCATTGGTTATGCCCGAAGATACCGAGGAGTTGGCATTGACCCTCAACGGCAAGAAACGCAAAATCAAAAAGGCTGATTTTGTAACCTCAATGCAAGCATCAGGAATGGAGGAGAAAGTTATCAATAACATCTTTGCCAAATTCACGAAAGCAAAAGATAAGTGGTTTGAGTTTATCGACCTATCTTTCTTGCCGGACGAGATGAAAGAGGCATTCAAGGCTATCATTACCGAGAGGTTGAGCCTATTGGCATAACAACGCAGCACTAAATTTATGCAGAGTTGGGAGCGAGCTGTCTTTGTCCCCAGCTCTGTTTTTCTATAATAATAGCGGCTTGATTATAATTTGAAGATTGATACTCTTAATAGATTTGACCTTGATTTATGCGTCGTAGGTCGCTTCGCTTGCTTCGTCCCAAAAACATTCTCAACTCGGACGGTGATACCGGAGAGTTTTTTCGGGTGAAAAATTATCGGAGAGAATTTTTTTGCTCGAAAACCTGTGGGCTTGAACTCGCAGGTATTGCCCTCCGAGTTAACTTTACAAAGGGACGAAGGCAAGTGAAGCGTACCGCAGACTTCTATCCTAAATTCACTATCGCACTCTTCACATTCATCATATCCTTCAATATCGAACTGTCAAGCACTTTGGCATAGTGTTGCGTCATCTTGATATTAGAGTGCCCGAGCATCTTTGCCACATTCTCTATACTTACACCGTTAGCCAAGCACACAGATGTTGCGTAGGAATGGCGGGCCACATGTGTACTAAGGTGCTTCTGAATTCCGCAGACATCTGCTATCTCCTTCAGGTAGCTGTTCATATTCTGATTGCAAGGAACAGGGAGTAATACGCCACGCTTGATGCAAGTCGGGTGGTTCTCGTACTTTTTGAGTATTGCCAATGGGATATCCAACAGCGGAATATTACACATATTATTTGTCTTTTGGCGTGTCTTGCGAATCCAATAGTGCCCGTTGTTATCTTGCACGATATGCTCGGCGGCGAGTTGCTGCACATCTATAAATGCCAATCCCGTAAAGGCGGCGAAGATAAACACATCACGCACCAATGCAAGGCGAGGCAGCGCAAACTCCTTTTGGTATATTGTCATAAGCTCATCCACCGTCAGGAACTCACGCACAACCTCTTTTTCGTGAAACTTAATACCTGCAAAAGGATTCTTGTCTATCCATTCGTTGGCAAGTGCAAGATTGATAATCTTCTTCAAGCACTTCATATAACGGATAACGGTATTCTGCTGGCAATTCTTCTCGGTCTTCAAATAGAACTCAAAGGCTCGCACAAGTTCGCCATTTACCTCCGTAATAGGCAAATCCTCTTTGTCGTATTTCAATTTGATAAGTTCGGCAAGATAGCGGGTACAACTTTCGTAACGTCTTACGGTGATTAGGGCAAAATCTTTACCCACCAATGCTCGGCATTGCTCGTTGTGTTCACGCATAGTACCGATGATGGTGCGTACTTGCTCCACCTTTTTGTCCACTCCAAAGAACTTTTCTTGCAATATTCGGGCAGTGATAAGTTCCCCATTCTCTTCAAGTTGCGTATAAATTCGGTGGAGTTTGATACGACTCTCCTCGATGTAGTTGTTCAGCTCGGTTGATTTGCGACTTTTGCCCCTCGCGCACTCTTTTGCCTGGTTCCACGACACCGGTTCGATGCTTTTGCGGATGTTGGTTTCTACTCTTGCGCCATTGACTGTGATACGCATACATACTGAAGCCTCTCCGTTCTTCAGCAGCTTGGTTTTCTTGATAAAGAAAAGCACATTAAATGAATCTCGTCTCATTTTCTCCTACTTTTAAGTTAAACATTAGTTCGACAAATGTAGGAATCCGAATCCGTTTTGATGCTATGCAAAATATTGTGAATCAGCGAAAAACACTCTTTCAAGGTGGAGATGTTTGGAACACCTGTTTGCTCCACCTCTTGCTCCACCAAAGGCGGTCGTGAACCGCACTTTTTTGCGTTTTTGGGGAAAATAAAAAATCCCGATTTTCATTGAAAATCAGGATTTTACGTTGTTTTGCTTTTCTTTGCTGTGGTGCCACCAGGAATCGAACCGGGGACACAAGGATTTTCAGTCCTTTGCTCTACCAACTGAGCTATGGCACCATCGCTTTTGCGTGTGCAAATGTAGGGCAAATTTTTGAATCGACCTAATATTTTGCAAAAAAAATTTATTCATCTTCGTTTTTGTCGTCTTTTGATGATGAAACAGAGGCTGTCGACCGACTTTTATCTTGAATGTTCGGGAATAAGGAAGCATGTGTAGATTTGTTCTCCGGACGAATGGGGTATGGGGAGAATATTTAGAAAATTCCGGCCTGTTTTTTCTTCTCTTGTTTGTATATTTGTAACATACGATGTTTTGACTCCATATCATCATGAAAATTTTACATACGGCCGATTGGCATTTGGGCCAGACTTTTTTTACGTATGACCGCCGCGAGGAGCATGAGGCTTTTCTCGAATGGTTGCGAGAAAAGGTGAGACATGTGGAGGCCGATGTGCTTCTTATTTCGGGTGATGTTTTCGATACGCCCAATCCGTCGGCTGTTTCCCAACAACTTTTTTACCGTTTTTTGCGCCAGATAACCGAGGAAAATAGGGCTTTGCAGGTTGTTGTGATTGCCGGCAATCACGATTCGGCCGCACGGCTCGAAGCTCCGAATCCGTTATTGGAGGATATGCGTATTACGATACGTGGTATAATCCGTCGCAATGCCGAGGGGGAAATCGATCTCGACCGCCTTATCGTGCCTTTGGGAAATGCCCGGGAGCCCGAAGCATACTGTCTGGCCGTTCCTTATTTGAGGCAGGGAGATTATCCGCCCGCCGAGAATTATGCGCAAGGTGTTTATATGTTGTATGAGATGTTGTTGCAGAGGGTGTCGGGTTATGGAAAACCGATTGTCGCTATGGGGCATTTGCAGGCTACGGGGGCGGAGATTTCGGAGAATGATCGTTCGGAACGGACTATTATCGGAGGTCTCGAATGCGTGTCGCCCGATGCTTTTGCTGCGGGCATTTGTTATACGGCATTGGGACATCTGCATCGTTCGCAACGGGTGTCGGGTAGAGATAGCGTGCGTTATGCCGGGGCTCCGATTCCCATGTCGTTTGCAGAGAAAAATAATCGGCACGGTGTCGTGTGCATTACGCTCGATAAGGCAGAATGCCACATTGAATTGCAGCCGTTTGTCCCTCCGGTCGCTTTGCTGTCTGTCGGAGGAGATGTAGAGGAGGTATTTGCCGCTATCGACCGGTTACCGCAGGGAAGTTCCGATCGGTTGTCTCCTTATTTGGAAGTGCGGGTACGGTTATCTCAACCCGAACCGTCGTTGAGACAACGTATAGAGGAGGCTTTACAGGGGAAATACGTGCGGTTGGCACGTTTGGTCGCAGAATTCCCCGGAAGTGCGAATGAACGCGTTGGTGCTTCTGTCGATAACTTGCAGGAAGTCTCACCGATGCAAATCGCGCAGGATTGTTTCGAGAGAAAGTATGGAGGGAAAATGTCCGATGAAATGGCGGTTTTGTTGCAACAGGTCATGAAGGAGGTACAGGTATGAAGATATTGGCGATACGAGGAAAAAATATAGCTTCGCTCGATGGTGAATTTTCCGTCGATTTTACTTGCGATCCACTTTTCTCGGCCGGATTGTTTGCCATTACCGGGCCTACGGGTGCCGGAAAATCCACATTGCTCGATGTATTATGTTTGGCGCTTTTCGATAAGACTCCCCGTATGAATCGCGCGAGAGAAAACGGCGTGTTGCTTCCCGATGTTCAGGATAAGACCCTTTCGCAGAACGACTGTCGTTCGCTGTTGAGGCGGGGAACTGCCGAGGGGTATGCCGAGGTCGATTTTCTTGCGGTCGACGGCGAGAATTACCGGGCTCGCTGGTCTGTACGTCGGGCTCGTAATCGGGTCGACGGCTCTTTACAGCCGTCGGAAATACGCCTGTATAACTTATCGTCGGGCGATGAGGAACAAGGAGGAAAGGGTGAACTTTTGCGTCGCATCAGTGATTTGCTCGGTCTTTCCTTCGAGCAATTTACACGGGCGGTGTTGTTGGCGCAAGGCGATTTTGCCACATTTCTCAAAGCCCCGGAAGAGGAAAAAGCCGATCTGCTCGAGAAGTTGACGGGAACTGAAATTTATTCCCGTATATCGCAAGCCGTGTTTGCTCATGCCAAAGAGGTGAGAGAACGGTATGAAGAAATCGTCCGGCAGAAGGGTGCTCTATCTACCCTTTCCGAGGAAGAACGTAAAGGGCTTGTCGAGGAACGTGTTTCCCGACAGACGCTTTCGGAAGAAACGGGAAAACGATGTGATGTATTGAAAATGCAGCTTCGGTGGATAGAAGAGTACCGTCGGCTTTCGGGACTATCGAAGGAGGCTGAGACAGAATGGCAGGTTGCCCGGAAAAATTTTGTCGAGGCCCAATCCCGGAGAGAGTACATGGCACAGTATGACTTGGTTCAAGAGGTACGGGATATTTATAACGAGGTGCGATCTCTTCTCGAAAAGAAGAAAAAAATGGAGGAAACCCTCGACAGATGCCGAAATGAATACCGGGACAAAAATCAGGAACTGCTTCGGTTGGAGAAAATAAAAGATGAGGCGGAACAAAATCTTTCCCGACTGAAAGAAAATTGGGAAAGACAGGCCGGCGACCGTCAACGGGCTTTTGCGCTCGATACACAATCGGCTGTAAGTAAAGAGGCTCTCGATTACGCAGCAAAAGTGCACGACAGAAACAAGGAAGATTTGGGGAGAGAGATTTCCCAGAAGAATAAAATCGACGAATCCATCGAAAAAAATAGGAGTAAGGAGGCGGAAATTATCCAATGGTTCGAGCATCAGCAAATCTATTCCCCGATCGTGGACCGCGCGGAAATCATCAAGCAAAATTATTCCGAATGGATGAATATTCGTAAAGAGTTAAAGCAGCAACAGGAGTCGCAAAAGAGGCAGGTTGCGCTGATTGCAGAGACTGAGGCCAAGATTGCCTCTTTGCAACTCGAAAGTCAACGACTCGAAGCGTTGGCTCCGGCCGAAGTCTATATGTTGCGCGCATCTCTTGTCGAGGGCGAGCCTTGTCCGGTTTGCGGAAGTATACATCATACTTATATGGCCGAGAAGGTGGAAACGCTTCGATATAAAGAATTGGAAATGCAAAAGAAGGATGTGGCGGACAGTTTGAAGGAAACCTCACTATATCTTGATAATCTCAAAATTACCGTCCATACAATGCAGATGCTTGTCGAGACGCTTTCCCGACAGGAAGCCGGGAAAAAAGAAAGTCTCGATTCGGACTTGTGCGAATTCCTTCCGAACTGGGAAGAAGAATCCCGGTTGGGTGAGCGTATCCAGAAATTTGCCGTATTGTGGAATGAGCGGAAAGAGGAGTTGTCCCGATTGAAAAGCGATACCGAGGCAGCCCGGCGAATGTTGCCTGCGATTGAGGCGAAAATAAAGGATCTTGAAATTCTTGAAAGAAACAGTGCTTTATCTTTGGAGAAAGAGCGGGAAAAATATGAAAAGATAAAGGCAGAGCGAGCATGTTTGTTCGGTGGGCGTTCGTTGAAAGATATCGAGGGAGAGTATGAGCTGGCGTTAAAGGCGGGCGAGGCCGGGACGGCCGAAACAATCCGGCAATATACCGGATTGATTTCTCTGCGGGAAAATCTGCTCGGCTCTGTTGCGCAGTTGCAGCGGAACCTTGCGGCCGGTCAGCGGGATATAAGTCGGGGGCAGAAAATCATTGCCGATTGGCTTTTGGCACATTCCGATTTGAGTGAAGAGAGACTTTCCGAGCTGTTGGCGCATACGCTGGCTTGGGTTGCCGATGAGAAAAAGGCTTTATCGTCGTTGCAGGAAAATATGGCTGCGGCCGACACCCGTTTGCGGGAACGCTCCGAGGCACTGAATCGCCATGAGCACCTTACCGAAAGGCCCGAACAACTTGATTCTATACTTCTCCGGCAGCAGCTCGATGACTCTGCTTTACTACAAAAAAAGGCCGATGACCGCATTGCCGAAATCAATGCTTTGCTTGCCCTTGACGATCGGAATCGGAAAGAGCTTCTGTCGCTTGAACGGCAAGGGGAGAAGCTGTTTGAGAAAGTGGAGTCTTGGGCTCGGCTGAATGAATTGCTGGGTTCGGCCGACGGTGCCAAGTTCCGCCGTATAGCACAGGGATATACGCTCGACCGATTGTTGATATATGCCAATCTGCATTTGCAGGAATTGTCGTCTCGTTATGTGTTGCAACGAGTTCCCGAGAGGCTTGCGTTACAGGTTTGCGACAATGATATGCTGGGAGAGGTGCGCAGCATACATACCTTGTCGGGAGGGGAATCGTTTCTCATTTCTTTGGCTTTGGCATTGGGGCTTTCGTCTTTGTCGTCTTATCGTATGAATATCGAATCTCTTTTTATCGATGAGGGTTTCGGTTCGCTCGATGCCGAGACGCTTGGCGTTGCTATGGACGCACTCGAACATTTGCAAATACAGGGTCGTAAAATCGGGGTTATTTCACATGTGGCCGAGATGACCGAGCGTATACCCGTGCAGGTACAAGTGCGGCGTGTTGCCAACGGTCGTAGTCGGATAACGGTTGTAGAAGTATGATTTTGAATGAGAAATTAGAAAAAATAACGGATATATTTTTGAAAAATCCAAATCAATACATTACCTTTGTGGCCGCAAAGCCAATCGGGGTGTAGCACAGTTGGCAGCGCGCCACGTTCGGGACGTGGAGGTCGGAAGTTCGAGTCTTCTCACCCCGACAGAATACCACGCAATTATCTTATCAATAGATAGTTGTGTGGTATTTGCTTATTTTGCCGGGGGCATTGGGGAGTGGGACAATGTCCGATAGAACTTGCTTTATACTTGTTTACACTCTCTTTTTATTATATAACACTTTTTTTGTTTACCGAATTAGAGACAGAAAAATAAAAGAGGAATCGTCAGATAAACAACGATTCCTCTTTTTTAAGGGACGTTTACCGTTTATTCTTTTGCGGGGAAAGACGACTCTTTGTAAAAAACTTCGTTGTGGAGCGGGGTGGAAAATTTTTTTGAGAATTTGCGGGACGCAAGACGATAAAGTATTCCGCCGAAATGCTTGGCATGTCGAGGACATATCGCTATGCAGTGGGCGCAAGATATACATCGGCTTTCATCAAGTCGGTGGGGATTTTCAGCATCGATAGCCTGTGCCGGACATTGTTGGGCGCACAGTCCGCAACGGGTACAGCTACGTCGGGTTTTAGGTTTCAGCGGAATGTTTCCGACTTCCCGATAGGGATTGTTTCCCGGAAGTGAAAGCTGTTTTTCTTCTCTCCATTCAGAGGCCGATAAAATAGATATGCTTTTTCGGCCGAACTCTGTCGCTTCGGCTATATCTCGGATATCGGGGCGTCCGGTTCCCACGTGGGGGAAAATGGAGTGCTGAGCGATGAATGCACCGGCCGAGACGACGATGAATCCTTGCTCTTCTACTATATTGCGTAATTCGAGCAGGGCATCATCATAAGCCCGGTTTCCGTATGTACAGGCAATAATAGCCGGAGTGTGTTTCCCGGTAAAGTGTCGCAGCGATTCGGCGGATATGGCCGGTATACGTCCCGCATATACCGGCATACCGAATATGGCTATTTCGTTCTCGGGGATATATGTATCATTCTGTTTTTTCAGGAGTAGATCATGTCGTTCGATTTCGTTTACATTGCAGCCTCGGGCGATTGTATCGATTATTTTACGGGTTGTCCCTGTCGCGCTGAAAAAAATCGCATGAATTTTTTTGTATTCCATTTTGTTGTGTTTGTTTCTTGCCACAAAGGTACATATTTAAGCGATAAATCTCCCATCTGGTATATTGTTATTGAATGAGTTAGAAGATACGGAGTTGAAAAGGCTTTTGCATTTGTTGGAAAATCCGTCCGATAATGCTATATTTATGTCGGGAATAGTTGTCGGTATAGACAAAACAAATATACTTATGAGTCTGAAAATCGTACGTATCACTCGGGATTTCCCCGATATGAATGCTCTTGAACAAATAGCCGTCGAAGCTTTTCCTCCGCAGGAGTATGTTTCGCCGCAAGACCTCCTTTCTTATACCGAGAGTTCCGACGATTGTGATTTTTGGGGCTTTTATGCAGGAAAAGATTTTATCGGTTATCTTCACCTTATCCGATATAAAAATATGGTATATGTCTGCTTTTTTGCCGTAGGTGTTTCATATCGTTCTTGTGGATACGGGAGTGAAATATTGTCGAGACTGAAAGAGTTATATCCCGCTTACCAGATTGTCTTGGATATAGAGGCGGCCGATGAGTCTGCTCCTAATTTGGCCCAGCGTATCCGGCGGCGTGATTTTTATCGGAGAAACGGGTATGTACCTACGGGACATTATATCGCATATTGGGGTATGACATTCGAAATTCTGTGTAGTGGTGGGGATTTTGATTTGGCGGTTTATAAGGAGCTTGTTTCCAATATTCGGGTTGAGGGTATTTCTTTCCGATTCTTCACGAAGTAGTTTGTATCGTCCGAAAATTAAGGTCGTCAACAATAAAAAATAAGACCGCCTATACTTTTAAGTATGGGCGGTCTTATTTGGAGAGTTCTGAACAGATTTTATTGCCAGCCTCCGCCCAACGCTTTGTAAAGTTGGACGAATGCGAGTTGTTTACCGAGAATAGCGTCGCTCAGGCTGATTTGGGCATCGAAATATCCACGTTGAGCATCGAGCACATCGAGGTAACTGATGTAGCCGTTGATGTATTGCAGATGAGCCAGTTTGTTATTACTGAATGCCGCTTGTTCCAGCTTTTGCCGCGACATGAATACTTCTTCGCTTTTATTGAAGGTTACAATCGCATCGCGAACGTCTTTAAACGCTACTAAAACCTGTTTTTCGTATTGGTAGACGCTTTGCTCGTAAGCAGCTTTCTTGGCTTTGTGTTGGGCAATGTTGCGCCCCATGGAGAAAAGAGGTGTGAGTAGGCTTCCGCTTAAAAAATGAGCCGGAGACTGGAACAGATTCTTTATTTCATCGCTTTCTGCTCCGAACTGGGCGGTGAGGGTTATCTTGGGAAACATGTTGGTGAATGCGATTCCTACTTCGGCGTTAGCTGCCATAAGGGCTTTTTCTGCGGCTCTGATGTCGGGTCGACGTTCGAGCAACGACGAGGGAAGTCCGGCCGGCAATGTTTGCGGCAACCGATTTATCGAACGGTTTGTTTCTCGCGGGATATTTCGGGGAAATGTACCGGTGAGCAGGGCTATTTCGTTTTCTTTTATGACGATAGAACGTTCGAGATCGGGGACGAGAGTGGCTGTACGGGCCAACTCTACCTGAGCCTGCTGGAAAGATGTTTCCGAGGTAAGCCCTCCTTCAAAACGGAGTTTGGCCAGTCTTACGCCCTCTTCCCGGGCGTGCAGTGTCTGTCGCACGATAGAGAGTTCATGGTCCAGAGCGATAAGCTCGAAATATGATTGTGCGACTTGCGCGACAAGGCTCACTTGCAGGGCGCGTTGGTTTTCGATCGCTTCGAGTAATTGCGCTTTTCCTTTCTCTGCTCCCCAACGAAGATTTCCCCACAGGTCGACTTCCCAAGACAGAAGCAGTTTGATGGAATGTTCGGGATCATTGCTATAATCGTTTCCTCCGTAGTTGGTTGCATCTTTATCGGCATAGATACGACCATCGATTTGGGGGAAGATTTTACTGAAATCGACCCGTCTCAAAGCTGCCAGTTCCTTGATACGTGCAGAAGCGGCCAGCATGTCTTTGTTGTGTTCGAGCGTTTGGCGGATAAGATTTTGCAGTATCGTATCGCCGTACACTTCCCACCAATGCATATCGGCTATCGAAAAAGTATCGGGTGTCGAAGTTGCCGGATCCAACTGTTCGGGTAGACTCATTTCGGGACGTGCATACTTTTTACCGATTTTACAAGAGCTTACGGCAAATAAAAGTACGACGCAAAAGAGAAGAATATATCGGTACTGTTTCATGATCGTTTCACTTTCTGGGAAAATTTACCTTTCAATCTATAAATATATACAAAGAAGAAGGGAACGAGCAATATACCTATCGCTACGGCGGCAATCATGCCAAAGAATACACCCGTACCGATAGCCTGACGGCTTGCCGATCCGGGACCGGCAGCCAGTACCATAGGAAGCATGCCCAGAATGAAAGCCAGAGAAGTCATGAGAATCGGTCGGAAACGAAGCCGTGCCGCCGTAAGCGTCGCCTCGATGAGCGGGGTTCCGGCATCGACTTGCTCTTTGGCAAATTCGACGATAAGAATGGCGTTTTTGGCTGCCAGACCCATAAGCATGACGAGACCTATCTGAAAGTAGACATCATTTTCGAGTCCGCATATCCATACGCCGATATAAGCTCCCAATGCAGCGACGGGTAGGGAAAGAAGAATGGCTATGGGTATGATCCAACTTTCGTAGAGGGCGGCAAGAAAGAGGAACACGAAGATAAAGACGAGTGCCAAGACCAGTCCTGTCTGTCCGCCGGCTTTTTTCTCCTGATACGATAATCCGCTCCATTCTACCCCTATATTGGACGGAAGGTGCTCTTGCACGATTTCTTCGAGCGTCGTCATCGCTTGTCCTGTACTGTATCCTTTCGATGCCTCTCCCCGGATTATCGATGTGTTGAACATATTGAACCTTTTGATGCTTCCGGGGCCTGTGGTGTAGGAGGCATCGCCGAGAGATGTCAGCGGTACCATTGCATTGTCTTTTCCCCGGACGAAGAAAAGGTTCAGATTTTCTTTGAATTTCCGGTAAGGGGCTTCTGCCTGAATGTATACCCGATAGATACGGTTGAACATGTTGAAGTCGTTGACGTATACCGAACCGGTATACGCTTTCATTGTGGAGAATACATCGGCGAGAGGAACGCCTGCAAATTTTACTTTGTCGCGGTCGACATTGAAGTAGAGTTGAGGTATCTCGGCCTGCAAAGACGAAGACAGGCCGGCAAGCTCTTTCCGTTGCGAAGCGTAAAACATCAAGGTGTCGACGGCCTGTATGAGGTTGTCGAACGTGGCGTCGCCGCGAGCTTCGAGTTGCATTTCAAATCCGCCCGAACTACCCAACCCCGGAATGACGGGCGGTGTCGAAAGGTAAACTTTGCTTTCGGGATATTTTTGCAATTCGTTGCGGATACGGTTCATAACGTCGTCTATCGTTTCGTCGTCGCGTTCCTGCCACGGTTTCAGAATGACTGTCAGTTCGCTTCTACCCTGATTCGTTCCTACCCGGGGGCTGCTACCCGTTACATTTTGTACATAAGCGACCGCCGGATCTTGCATGATAAATTCGATAGCCCGGTCGGTTACTTTCCGCGTTCTTTCGAGCGTTGCCCCCTCAGGAAGCTCCAATTCTACTTTGAAATATCCTTGATCTTCGGTCGGTAAGAAGCTGGTCGGAATCGTGCGGTTGAGAAGCAGAATCGCGACAATGCCTATTCCGAAAGCGAGCATTACTCGTCGCGGATTGGAGATGCATGCCGTAATGCCGTGCATGTATTTCCGGTTACCGGTGTGCAGCCACATATTGATGTAGCGGAATACGACGTTTTTCTTTCGGTTGGGATTATCGGGTTTCAGAATGAGAGAGCACATGACCGGGCTGAGGGTAAGCGCCACGACTGTGGATATGATGACCGATACGGCAATCGTAACGGTAAATTGTCGGTATAGCATTCCTGTGATACCCGACAGGAAACTTACCGGGACAAACACAGCTACCAATACCAGCGACGTGGCAATGAGGGCGCTGCTCAATCCGTTCATCGCTTTTTTCGTCGCTTCGTAAGGCGAGAGTTTTTCGTCTTCCATGATGCGCTCGACGTTCTCTACGACGACGATGGCATCATCTACGACGATACCGATGGCGAGAATCAATCCCAAAAGGGTGAGCATATTGAGGGAGAATCCGAAAATGAGCATGAATCCGAATGTTCCGATCAAGGAAATCGGTACGGCTACAATGGGAATCAGCGTTGCACGCCAACTTTGCAGTGATAAGAAAACGACGATGATAACAAGGAAAAGAGCTTCGAAAAGCGTTTTGTACACTTCATGTATCGACTCAGAGATGTAAGTGGTCATGTCGAAGGGTATCTCGTAAGCGAGACCTTCTGGGAAATTATGGCTTATCTCCTTCATTGTCGCCTTGACGCTCTCGGCAACCTCCATGGCATTGGCTCCGGGGAGCATGTATATGTTCAGTACGGCGGCATTCCCTCCGTTGATACCGCTTTCGGTATTATAGGAGGAGGCTTCGAGGGAGACGCGAGCTACATCACTCAGACGGATAATGGACCCGTCGGGGTTGGCCCGCACGACAATGTTTTCGAATTGATTCACGGTCGATAGCCTTCCTTGTGTGGTAATAGGGATCGTGATGTCGACCCCATTGATCGGTTGCTGTCCCAATACCCCGGCAGCCGCTTCGCTGTTCTGGTCTTTCAGTGCAGTTTGCAGGTCTTTGACGGTAAGTCCGAAGCTGGCTAACTTATCGGGCTGTACCCATATTTGCATAGCGTAATAGCGGCTTCCTACGTTCGACACGCGGCCTACCCCTGGGATACGTCGCAAGAGATCCAGTACATTGAGGGTTGCAAAGTTACTCAGATAGATTTCGTCGAATTTGGGGTCGTCCGATGTAAGGCAGATCGTCATCAACTGGCTGGCAGCCTGTTTCTCTACCGAGATGCCGTTTTGCACGACTTCTCCCGGCAGACTCGACTCGGCTAGCTTCAACCGGTTCTGCACTTCGACGGCGGCAAGGTTGGCATCGGTCGATACGTCGAATGTAACGGTGGCCGAGAATCCGCCCGAGTTGGAACTGCTCGACTCCATATATATCATGCCCGGTGTACCGTTCAATTCCTGCTCGATAGGAGTGGCTACGGCCTGCGATACGGTGAGTGCGCTTGCGCCGGGATAGGAGGCGCTGATTTTTACGACCGGCGGTGTTATTTGCGGGTATTGGTCTATGGGGAGGAGGGTCAACCCTATGAATCCGACGATGACGATGAGAATAGAGATGACGATCGAAAAGACCGGGTGATCAATGAAAAAATTGACTTTCATGACGGCGTGTTTTTACGGCTGTTCGTCCAAATATTCGTTATCGATTTTTATCTTCATGCCCGGCAGCAGTTTATGGTAACCTTCCACGACAATTTCTTCACCGGCAGCCAGTCCGCGTTCTACGACTACCAGATTCTCTTGTTGCGGTCCCAGTTCGATAAATCGTTTTTCTGCCGTTCCGTTTTCACGAGCCACATATATGTAAGCCCCGCCTTTTTCGATGATGACGGCTTTCATAGGTACGGTTACGGCGTTTTCGCGCACGTCAAGCAACAACAGCACTTTGGTCGATTGGCCCGGCAGCAGTACATGGTCGGGATTGGGCATCTCTGCGCGTACCGAAAATGTTCCGGTCAACGGGTCGACTTGCGGTTCGGCAAAGTCGACAAGGCCTTTGTAGGGATATTGCGTATTGTCGGCGAGGGTGATCGTGATATAAGGTTGCCATGAACGATTCTCTACTTTTTGTCCCAAATTGACGTTACGTTCCTTGCTTTTCAGGTAATCGAGAGCTGTCATACTGAAATCGACCAATACCGTATCGCTTTTGACGATAGTGGCCAGTTGCGATTTCCCGTTTGTCCCGACTAATGTTCCGAGGTCGACCAGCCGTTCACTGATATTTCCTGCAATCGGGGAACGAACGACCGTATAGTCGAGTTCCATTTGAGCTTGGTCGAGGTCGGCTTGGCTCATGATGACCGAGGCTTTGGCACTTTCGTAAGCTGCAACGGCATTGTCGAGATCGAGCTGGCTGGCTGCATTTTGCTCATAAAGCGGACGGATACGTTCGAGGTCGTGTTGTGCTTTGCGTTCTTGCGCCCGATCCTTATTCAACTGGGCCGAGGCTTTGTCGACTTTTGCCTTATATTGCCGTTGGTCGATGATAAACAATGTCTGGTTTTTCTTGACGTAGGTTCCTTCTTCAAAAAGCATTTGTTCGAGAAATCCTTCTACACGGGCGTGTACTTCGACAAATTGTTGTGCACGTATACGGCCTACATATTCTCCGTATACACCGACGTCGTTCTGTTCGGCTTTCATGGTTGCCACGATGGCAAATTCTTCCACCGGCTTTTCTTTGCGGGAAAAAATGTAGTATGCGCCGATAGCAACGGCGATAAGCAGGAGTGTGCCCCATACTTTTTTCTGGGAGAGAAAATGTGTGTTGACATGCAGGGCGGGTCGTTTCATAGGTGAAGTCCTGTTATTTTGATAGTATTTGTGTATATGGTCGCTCCGGTTTCGGCCGGTGTTGTTTACAATTTGTGCACAAAGGTACGATACTTATATGGAGGAGAACGTACCACGCGCTATTTTTATTCTTGAAATAAAGGTTTTTTAAGCTCTTGAACTTCATATAGCTGGGGATTTTATGCTTTGTATGGGCTTGGGCTGATTTTTGAATCTTTTTTGTCAAAAGAACTTTGATTTTTATGTGAATTAAACCAAAAATCCCCTAAATGTAGTATTCGATGGCGTACAAATCATAACATGTAGGTATTGTCTTCCCGAATGTGTCGGAATACTTTTGTGCCGAATTTTTAATAAAAGTCGTTATGTTTTTAAGAAAATGCATATTAGTGGCTCTTTTGCCAGTTGCAACAGTATTTTCGGCAGAAGCGGGAGATAAACGTAAGGGTTTTTCTTTCCGTCAAGATTCGGTTTCTATCGAGGCCGGGGCTGCCTCCGATAATTCCTATGGAGGATTCCGTAAATTCCGTTTCGGCGGATATGGTGAAATGTTGGCCAACTTTATGGATTACGGCATTAATCGCTATACGGGAACATCGTATGGAAATACCCGTCAGAATCGGGCGGAAATATCGATTCCCCGTTTTGTCTTTGCATTCGATTACAAATTTACTCCCAAATGGATTCTCGGCGCCGAAATCGAGTTTGAAGCGGGCGGTGTCGGGACAGCTGTAGAACTCGAGAATTCGGAGAATGGAGAATATGAAACCGAAATAGAAAAGGGTGGTGAAGTGGCTCTCGAACAGTTTCATATCACACGTCTTATTTTACCTGAGTTGAATGTGCGGGTCGGACATATAATCGTACCGGTAGGGCTGACCAACTTCAATCACGAACCGATTAATTTCTTCGGTACTTCCCGCCCAGAAGGAGAGACTACTATCATACCCTCGACATGGCATGAGACAGGTCTCGAAATTTTCGGTACACTGGGGCGTCGTTATGCCCGTTTTTCCTATGAGGCAATAGTCGTGGCTGGGTTGAATCCCAACGGGTTCGACCGTAATGAGTGGGTTGCTGGTGGAAAACAAGGACTTTTTGAAGTAGATAATTTTACTTCTCCTGCGTATGTATTGCGTGTTAATTATGAGGGTGTTCCGGGCTTGCGAATCGGAGGATCGGCTTATTATTGTCCCGATGCCGGAAAAAATTCAGACCAATCCCAAACTTATGCAGGGAGAGGAAAAATTCCTGTCAATATCTACTCGGCCGATGCACAGTACAAAAATCGTTATGTAACGGCTCGTCTCAATATGATATACGGGCGTCTCGGTAATTCGGCAGTAGTAAGTTCAGCCAACCGGCGTTTGCCTAATGCGTCTCCTTATAGTCGGTTGGTTCCCGTGGCTAAAAATGCTGTCAGTTATGCAGGAGAAGTCGGTGTCAATCTGGCTTCATTTTTCCCCGGAGTAAAGAAATTCCCGGTTATTTATCCTTTCGGCCGCTATGAATATTATAATCCGCAAGAGAAAGGAGAGGCATCGCAGACGATGGAAAAGCGTTTGCAAGTAAGTATGTGGACGGCCGGCCTTAACTATTTTGTTCTTCCCAATTTGGTGGTGAAATTCGATTATACGACCCGACAGATAGGTACAAGTCGCATGTTCGGCGCACACGGACGTTACAACAGCGAGAATGAATTCGGCCTCGGAATTGCTTATGTTGGTTGGTTTGTGAAAAAATAGCAAATATATTATCAACCTAAAATTATAAATCTATTATGAAAAAGAAATTATTTCTTGCCATGAGCTTGGCAATGGGACTTTTTGTAGCTACGTCGTGTTCCGATGATGATAACGACGGCGGTAACGGGGGAAACCCGACGATAAATTCAAATTACGACCTTGCTTATTCGGCCGAGAATGCGACTGCATGGGGCAATTACATGGTACGTGTCGCCGAGTTGTTGCGGGACGATGCCGCCACTCTTTATGCCGACTGGAATAGCTCCTATAACGGAGGGGCAAGTTATGCTTCGATTTTCAAAAGTCATAATAACGATACTTACGGGAGTGCATTGTCGTGTATAGAAGAGATTATCGACGGTTGTGTAACAATTGCCGATGAAGTGGGCGATAATAAATTGGGCGACCCTTATGATCTTTATATGCAAGGTAATACGACCGAAGCACTTTATGCTGTTGAGTCGTGGTATAGCTGGCATTCGCGTGATGATTATACCAATAATATCTGGTCGATACGGAAT
>ENA-ORTF01001558-ORTF01001558.1-human-gut-metagenome-genome-assembly--contig:-NODE-1558-length-26087-cov-4.691687_pt1 | contig 26087 bp, 20 predicted proteins | sample MGYA00241908_ERZ509180 | MGnify/ENA primary metagenome ERZ509180 (study PRJEB26280, sample SAMEA2338814) | human gut metagenome | biome: human gut; feature: human-associated habitat; material: faeces... | reverse complement strand
CGGCTTACTAGAAAAGTAAATATTGTTTCAAGCGAGTAGCCGCCCGCCCCTAGGCTACGCCGCTGGAGCCGAAGCCGCCGTTGCCTCGATCGGTTTCGTCTAGTTCGTCTACTTCTACGAGGTTGACGGTGGGGACTTCTTGGATGACTAATTGGGCGATTCGGTCGCCCTTGTTGATCTGAATGTCGTTGGTGGGATCTAGGTTGATGAGGATGACTTTGAGTTCTCCTCGGTAGTGGGCGTCGATGAGGCCCGGCGTGTTGACTATAGACAGGCCCTGCTTGATGGCGAGACCGCTACGGGGCTGGACGAAGCCGGCGTAGCCGTCGGGCAGGGCGATGGCCAACCCAGTAGAGACCAGACGGCGTTCGAAGGGCTTCAGGACGCAGTCCTCGTTGGAGCGCAGATCCAAGCCGGCATCGGTGGGATGGGCGTATTTGGGAAGCTCGACGGTGGGGTCGAGACGCTTTATGTTGACGGTAATGTTGGACATGGAATCACCTTAGCTTGTCGAGCTCTTGCAGAAACTCATCGACGTCTTTGAAATCGCGGTAGACCGAGGCAAAGCGGATGTACGCCACCTTGTCGATCTTGGCCAAGCGTTTGAGCACCATGTCACCCAACTCATGCGACGTGACGGCCGTCAGCGTGCGAGAGCGCAGCTCGACCTCGATGTCATCGATAATCTCATTGAGCTTCTTAGTGTCGATATCGCGCTTGATGGTGGCGCGCATCAAGCCGACGAGCAGCTTATTGCGATCGAACCGCTGCTTGGTTCCGTCCGACTTAATGACCTCGATTGGGTCTTCGCATCGCTCGAACGTTGTAAAGCGATAGTTACACGAGCAACATTCGCGACGGCGCTTAATGGTGTTGTTTGACTCCTGCATACGGGAATCAACGACGCGGGTATGTGCCTTGCCGCATTTGGGACAGCGCATGGTACCTCCTCTTAAACGATAACAAGGGTACCATGCGCAGCGCGATAATGATTACGAACGAGCAGGAACCTTAAGATACGCACCGGTGGCGAGCGAACCATGCTCCAGATGATTGACGTTACGGATCATGTCGGAAGTCTCTTGCGTGGAAAGGCCCTCGATTGGATATTCCTCGGCAAGCGACCAAAGAGAATCGCCAGGCTGAACGCGAATGGTCTCGTAGGTAACATTGGAAACGGACTCGGCATACGCGGCGTGACGAGCGCTAAAGACCGACGTAGCGAGGACAAAGAAGAGTGTGAGCGCAACGGCAACGGCGACAATCGTCGAGACCTTCAGGGCAACGGGAGTCGGCGCGGCAACAGCATGCTGATTACGAGCAGACTTTACGGGCAAAGGCTGATAACCGGAACGACCACCCTTGACAACAGTAAAAGCGGGCGCGGCAGGCGTCTTGAGCTTAAGGGCGAGGTTTCCCTGGACCATATTCGTTGCGTTCATCATGTTCTCCTCTCGCGTGTTTTGCTGAGAACAGTTTTATCAAGCCGCACGGACAAAAATGTCTAGCGCGAGAACGAATGTTCGGTTATTATTATCTTCGAACAGTTGTTCCTGTCAAGCAAAATTCGAACATTTGTTTGACATGGGTAGAGAGGATGCCCTGATGGCTCGCAAAATTACCAAGCGTCAGCAGCAAATTTACGACTTCATCAAGGAATATCAGCAGGAGAAGGGTTATCCGCCCAGCGTGCGCGAGATGGCTTCTGCCGTGGGTCTTTCCTCCCCCAGCACCGTGCACGCCCATCTCTCTGCCCTGGAGGCGCGTGGGCTACTCAAGCGCGATGCCACCAAACCGCGCGCCCTGGAACTCTTTAACGAGGACGGCTCCTCGGTCTCAATTTCTAAATCTGACGAGCCCACCGCACCTCGCGGAACGGTCTCGCTACCGCTCGTTGGTCGCGTCGCGGCTGGGATTCCCATTCTGGCCGAGCAGAATATCGAAGACACTTTTACTATCCCGACCGAAATCGCCACTGATCAGGGTTCCTTTATCCTTGAGGTACATGGGAGCTCAATGATCAATGTCGGTATCTTCAATGGCGATTACATCATCGTCCGTGAACAAAAGAGTGCCATGAACGGCGAAATTGTCGTGGCCATGATTGATGGTTCAGCGACCGTCAAGACGTTCTACAAGGAGCAGGGACGCGTACGCCTGCAGCCTGAGAATGACACCATGGAGCCTATCTATGCAACGAATCCCGTTATCCTGGGCAAAGTCGTCGGCTTGATGCGCCGGTTCTCGTAATGCAAAAACGCATCACCATCTTTGACACCGTCCGCGGGTTTACGATGATTTCAATGGCAGGTTTTCACGCTTGCTACGATCTCGCCTACCTGTACGGTTGGGATATGCCCTGGTTTACACAGACCGCCTTTCAAGACATCTGGCGTGCCAGCATCAGCTGGGTATTCTTGTTTATCGCGGGTTGGATGTGCACGCTCTCACGCAACAATATCAAACGTGCCGCCAAATACGCCTTAGCAGCACTCGTCGTCTGGTTGACAACAACACTTGTCTCAGTCGACGATTCGGTTAATTTTGGCATCATCTACTGCATGGCCGCATGTACCGGCATCGTGGCGTTGACCGATCCCGTCCTTAAGAAGATATCGGCGAGATGGGGCATGTCCCTATGCCTTGTGTTGTTCGCCCTCACCTGGAGTATCCCCAAAACGATCTATCCTGTCCCCTACCTGGCGTGGCTGGGATTTCCGAGCCCTGGGTTTGTTTCAGGTGATTACTACCCCATTATCCCGTTTTTCTTTATGTATCTTGCAGGATACTTCGCCGCACACATAGCGCAGGGAATCGATAAGACCGTCCCAAGCTGGGCCTACGCCAATCCCATCCCGGCGCTCGCCAGCCTTGGACGTCACGCACTCCCCTTTTATCTACTGCATCAGCCCATTATTCTGGGCTTTTTGGAGCTCGTCTACTCGGTGCGATAACGCTTGAGCCGCGGCGCGATACGAGCCGGCAGCTTCGCAACAATACGAACGCCGCCCTCAAGATATTCCTCGTGCAAAAGGGTTCCCTGTTCATGCACCAGCGTGATGAGGGCGCCCTCGCGATACGGGATTTCAGCGGAGAGCAACACATCGGTGGCAGCCGCCTCACGAGCAATACAGTCGACGAGATCGTCGAGTCCCTCGCCCGTCTGGGCCGAGAACAGCACGGCCTCGGGATAGCGACGACGGAAACTCAATCGATCAACGCTATCGAGAAGATCGATTTTATTGAACACCGTAAGCGTCAAACGCTCGCCGGCACCGATCTCATCAAGAACGCGATCGACTGCCTCGAGCTGGCGCTCGTAGTCCTCGTCAGAGGCATCCACAACTTTAAGAATCAGATCGGCACCAAGAACCTCAGACAGCGTGGACTTAAAGGCATCAACGAGACCATGCGGTAGCTTTTGAATAAAGCCAACGGTATCGGTAATCGTCATGCCGCGACCGCCGGGCAGGCGATACGAACGCGTCGTCGGGTCGAGCGTAGCAAACAGCTTGTCCTGCGAAAGTACCGTAGAGCCGGTCAGGCGATTGAGCAACGTCGATTTACCGGCATTGGTATAACCGGCTAACGCGACGCGAAACGCCGGTGACTCAATGCGGCTCTTGGACTGGGCATCGCGACGCTGTTCAACCTGCTTGAGGTCACGACGAAGCGCAGCGATCTTATTACGAATGAGGCGACGGTCGACCTCGAGCTGACTTTCGCCCTGACCAAAGCGTGAACCGATGCCGCCGCGCGTCTGCTCCTTGGCAAGATGGCTCCACATACCGCGCAGACGAGGCAACAGATATTGAAGCTGCGCCAGCTGTACCTGTAGGCGTCCCTCACGCGTCTGAGCATGCAGGCCAAAGATATCCAGGATCAGTGCTGTACGATCGATAATCTTTACCGGCTCGCCCACGGCTTTCTCCAAATAGGATTGCTGCGAGGGCGATAAATCGTCGTCGAAGATAACAACATCGACATCCATACGATGTACGAGCCCGCAAAGCTCCTCAACCTTACCGGAGCCGATAAACGATTTTGGATACGGCTTAACCAGACGCTGTGACAAACGCGCCACGCACTGGGCGCCAGCCGTATGGGCCAGGCGCTCAAGCTCGTCAAGCGAACGATCGAGCGGCCACGCATTGTCGCGCCACTCAACACCAACTAATATGGCACGCTCGGGCTCGGGTGCCGTGGGAACAAGGGGGAAGCGGGCCATTAGGCAGCCTCAATACAATGCAGGATGTCCTCAACGACCTTATCGATCGTACATTCATCCATATCGAACCACACGATGCGGCCATCGCGTTTAAACCACGAAAGCTGACGTTTGGCATAGCGACGCGAACGCATCTTGATGAGTTCGCGAGCCTCATCCATAGAAATCACGCCATTGAAAGCATCAATAATCTCTTTATAGCCAATTGCCTGCATCGACGTCAGGGCATCTCCTAAACCCTGGTCCATAAGACCGCGAACCTCATCAACAAGACCCTGTTCAAACATCAGATCGACGCGCAGGTTAATGCGCTCGTAGAGCACCTCGCGATTACGCGTCAGACCAAACCATAGAGCATGATAATGCTCGCACGGAACACTAAACTGACTTTTTTGCTGTGCATAGGAGATACCATCATCATGCATCTCGAGCGCACGAATCACACGGCGCACGTTATGGGGATGAATAACAGCAGCCGATTCTGGGTCGCGCTCGGCAAGCAGGGCATGCAGTTCTTCCTCGCCAATACGCTCGGCAAGCTCCTGATAGCCCGCACGGCGATCGTCCTCAAGTTCACCCGAGGGAAAGTCCATCTCATCGAGGGCGGCCTTGAGATACAGCCCCGTACCCCCGCAAAACACCGGTAGGCGGCCCTCGCCAAGCAAGCGCTCAACATGCGCGCGAGCGTCAGCCTGATAAAGCGCAGCAGAATATGCCACACCCGGCTCTACAATGTCGACGAGACGCAGCGGCGCCGTACACTCATCGGGCGCCATCTTTGCGGTACCGATGTCCATGCCGCGATAGATTTGCATCGCATCGCACGACAGCACTTCGGACGAAAGACGAGCTGCCAAACAGTCGGCAACATCACTCTTACCAACCGCCGTCGGACCGACGATCGCAACGGCGGAAAGTCCTGCCCTGGGAGAAACCATTAGCGCGGCTCGCCCACAACGGAGCCGGACAAATACCAGGTCTTGGCAACGTCAACGTCAACATCAACAATCTTGCCAACAAGCTGATCGATGCTGTAACCCTCGGGGATAGGCGCATGCACGGTCTGATTCTTGGGACTCTTGCCCAGCAGGACCGCGTCGTTCTTTTTACTCGTTCCTTCAATGAGCGCCGGCACCACAGTATGAAGCTCACCCTGGTTATACTCGTGTGCCGTAGTCTCGATAACCTTAACCAGGCGGTTGAAACGCTCGAGAATAACCTCATGCGGCGTAGGATCGTCAATCTCTGCGGCCGGGGTACCGGCGCGCTTGGAATAGATGAAGGTATAGGCCTGGGCATAGCGGACCGTCTCGGCAAGTGAGAGCGTCTGCTCAAAGTCTTCTTCAGTCTCGCCCGGGAAGCCAACGATGATGTCGGTCGAGAGCGCGATATCGGGCATCCGGTTGCGAATGCGATCGACCAGGCCCAGATAGTCTTCGCGTGTATAACGGCGATTCATTTCCTTGAGAATGCGCGTCGAGCCCGACTGGACGGCCAGGTGCAGCTGCGGCATAACAGCAGGCGTCTCGGCCATGGCGTCGATGGTCTCGGGCAGTAGATCCTTGGGATGCGAAGACGTAAAGAAGATGCGCTCCACGCCCGTATCGCCCACGGCACGCAGCAGATCGGCAAAACGCGGCTTGCCAAACAGATCGCGACCATATGAGTTAACGTTTTGGCCCAGCAGCGTAATCTCACGCACGCCCTGGCGCACCAAACCGGTCACCTCGTCGACAATCTCCTCGAAGGGGCGACTTTTTTCGCGACCGCGCACGTACGGCACGATGCAATAGGTGCAGAAATTATTGCAGCCTGTCATGATGGGCACCCAGGCGTGATACTGGGTCTCGCGATGCCACGGCATGCTCATGGCATCCGTATCCTCATGCTCATTGGTGCGGATATGACGCTTACCATCAAGGAACGCCTCGGCAATGAGCTCGGCCACATGTGCGATGGAATGCGTGCCAAAGATGACATTGACGTTATCGACGTTGGTGAGCAGGCCCTCTCCATCACGCTGCGCGATGCAGCCGCCCACGGCAACCACACGCTTGCCCGAAGGCGAAGGCGGCAGGCTTTTGCAGGAATTGCACTGACCGTACAGGCGAGTATCGGCGGCCTCACGCACACAGCATGTCATGAAGACAACGATATCGGCATGCTCGGGATCGAGCGCCATGAGGCAGCCATACGAATCAAGCAGACCGCTCACACGCTCGGAGTCGTGCTGATTCATCTGACAGCCAAAGGTGCGGATAAAGTAGGTTTTACCGGCAAGAATATCGCGTACGGAACGCTGGTCCATGTGCATAAGTCCTAACGATGGGGAGCGAAACGAGGCAAGCAGAAGCTATGCCACAGGCTTAACATCATCCATGACGACGTTATCCATAGCAGCTCGATTGATCTGGTGAACGTAGATAGAAAGGCGGATGGCCGTGCGCGACTCCCCGTTAATGAGGATGTCGGAGAACACAGGCGCGCAGGAAATATCAAAACCGGTTGGAATCAAAAAACCGCGCGCGATAGCAACGGCCTTAATGGCCTGGTTGACAGCACCGGCACCGACACACTGGATGTTGACGGGTACACCATCCTTGACCATGCCGGCGATGGCGCCGGCAACGGACGCGGGCGATGATTTGCTTGATACCTTCAGGCAATCCATGAAGAAACTCCTGCGTTTAAAAGTACGTTTTAACTGCAATAACTTTATCGTACCGAGTGGACTCGGTAAAGGCACTATTCCTCTTTGGCAAGATCGAAGGTCACGGTGATTCGATCACGCGAAACACGGATCTTTGGGTCGCCGCAAAGATTGAGATAGTACCGGGCGGCAAGGTCATTAAAGTCGCGCTCCACAGCACGCGAAAACTGTGCCATGTCATCCTTGGCAATACGCAGCCCACGACGATCCTTCGCGAGATCGACAGGAGCCGGCGCATGCGAGGATGAGTCACGCTCGCGCAGCAGACGCGCAGTCACACCGCGAACGGGCTTAATCTGCCCTGCCAAAATGCGATGGGCCGTGCGCTCGGACATTTCAAGACCCAAACCCGAACAAATACGAATAAAGTCCTCGGCATCAGAGGCAAGGCCTAAACGATCGACAACCGGAAGCTCGCTCTCATCATCAATAAACAGGAGACGAGACGTATCGAGCCGACTTGACGCCTGAGCATAAAGGGTCGCGGCAATCTCAGACGGAGAACCAAGATAGACATCGCAACCACGCAACTCCTCGAGCGCAAACTCACAGGCAGCGCGAATAATATTATGCGGACCGCGAGCACAGACATAACGTCCGTCCTCATCCTTGACGGCCTGGGGCCAGCTGGACTGATCGGCACGCTCGCTGAGGCGGTCGGCCGCAACGCTCACCTTAAAGGCTGAGCCAAGATCGACACCAGACGTGACCACGCGGGCCTCGTCGGTGTTCTGCTTGATCGAAAACAATGCCATGCCACGACCGTGAACGCCCCAACGGTCCATCTTCATGCTCTCGAGCTTTGAGGTAACGCGAGCATCGAAGATTCGCTCTTGCATATCCTGCGGAACACCCGAGCCGTTATCCAGAAAGACAAGCGTGCGGACGCCATCTTCCTTGGTCGTGGCGAGATAGACCTTGTCGGCGCCGGCATCGCGAGCATTACGGAGCATTTCGATGACGATATCCTCGACATGCTGAATGTCGTGCTTTGCCTGGCGCCGCTCGGCCTCCGAAACGCGGAGGCGGACATACCCCTCGCCAAGGTTCTCCTCGACGCGAAGGTTGCCCTCCCCCGACATCGACGCGATAAATGAGATGAGCTCGTTCGCGTCGCTCATATTATTTAGCGATATCGACAGCGCGGCTCTCGCGAATCACGACGACGCGCACCTGACCGGGATACTCCATCTCTTCCTCGATCTGATGGGCGATATCGTGAGCCAGAACCGTGGACTGGGCATCGGAGATCTTGTCCGGCTGAACCATGACGTGGACCTCGCGACCGGCCTGCATGGCATAGGTACGCTCGACGCCGTCATGAGAGTTGGCGATCTCCTCGAGCTTCTCAAGACGCTTGATGTAGTTCTCGGCAGACTCGCGACGGGCACCGGGGCGAGAGGCAGAGACAGCATCGGCGGCCTGCACCAGGACATCGAGCACCGTGTTGGGGTCGACATCGGCATGGTGAGCCTCGATAGCGTGGACGATAACGGGCTTCTCGCCATAACGACGAGCAAGCTCGGCGCCGATGACGGCATGCGGGCCCTCGACGTCGTGGTCAATTGCCTTGCCCAGGTCGTGAAGCAGGCCGGCGCGCTTGGCAGTCACAACGTCCAGACCAAGCTCGGAAGCCATCACTCCGCACAGATCAGAGACCTCGAGGGAGTGCTGAAGCACGTTCTGACCAAACGAGGTACGGTAGCGAAGGGCACCAAGGGTCTTGACGATCTCGGGGTGCAGGTCGTGAATGCCGGTATCGAAGGCAGCCTGCTCGCCAGCCTCGCGCACGCGCTGCTGAACCAGGTCGGCAGCCTTGTGATACATCTCCTCGATGCGGGCGGGGTGAATGCGGCCGTCGGCGATGAGGTTCTCGAGGGCGACACGGGCGGTCTCACGACGGACCGGATCGAAGCTCGAAAGAACGACGGTCTCGGGCGTGTCGTCGATCACGAGGTTGACGCCGGAAACCTGCTCGAAGGTCCGGATGTTGCGACCCTCGCGACCGATGATACGGCCCTTGAGGTCATCAGAGGGAATGTGCACGGAGGTAACGGTGACCTCGGCAGTGTGGTCGGCAGCGCAGCGCTGAATCGCCAGGGAAAGAATCTCCTGGGCGGTCTTGTGGCACTCGGCGCGAACCTGCTGCTCGGACTCGCGAATAATCGTGGCGGCCTCGTGGGTGACCTCGCCGCGAACCTTATCGAGGAGCTCCTTGTGGGCATCCTCGCGGGTAAGGTCGGCGATACGCTCGAGCTCGGAGGTCTGCTTTGCGCAGAGTTCCTCGAGCTCACGGGAGCGCTTCTCGACCTGACCGGCCTGACTGGACAGCTGATGCTCGCGCTTGTCGAGAGCGTCGTTGCGGCGATCGAGGGATTCCTCGCGCTGCATCACGCGGTTCTCGAGCGTACGAATCTCGCTCTTACGCTGCTTGTCCTCGGCCTCGGCGGCCTGCTTGTTCTTGATGATCTCCTCTTTAGCCTCGAGCAGAGCCTCTTTTTTGAGGGTCTCGGCCTGACGCTTTGCATCACCGATCAGGGACTCAGCCTGTGCGTGTGCCGACTGGATCTTTTCGTCGGCCTCGTGAAGACTACCCTGCTTGGCGGTGCGCATGTAGGCAATGGCGGCGATGGCACCCAAAACGATGCCAACGAGCGCTGCGATGATAGGCATGCTCACTCCTTTTTATGGATTCGTTACACAACAAAGCGAACCGTCCTTATGAACGGCTCGCGACATTTGAGTAATATGGGCGCAGCTTATGCGGGTCGGATACAGATAAACATATAAACAAACTCATCACAGATGAGCACATATCACAAAGCAAATGACAGTGTTTATCGTACGTTGAACCACAACAACTGTCAAATAAATGGCCCCAGTACGGCGGCTAAAACGCGGTGAACGGCGGGGCCACAAAACGCATACGCCTAAAGCGCACATCCCTCGCATTCGGCATCGAGACGTGCCTTAACGGCATCGGCGGCGATGTGATACGAGAAGCCCTTGCCCATCAAAAACCGAACCAGTTTTTCGAATCCGCACGTCTCTGGAACACGCCGCTTGGCGAGCAGGGCTGACGCACGCGCCAAATCGTCTTCGACGGCAAAATAATCCTCGGGATAACCGGGAATGTCATCGAGCACGACATGACGGCGCTTGAGTTCGGTCTCGATTTTGCGCTGACCCCAACCGCGCCGCTTGCGTTCCTCGATAAAGTACGAGCAAAAGCGGTTCTCGTCTAAAAAGTGATACTCGGTGGCGCGCTCGACGGCGAAATCGATCGCGGGCTGGCGGAAGCCGTAGCAAGCCAGCTTGTCACGGACCTCACCCGTCGCATGGTCACGGCGTGATAACATCTCGGTCACCATGGTAAGTGCACATTTACGCTCGATGAGCTGCACAGCCTCACGAAAGTTATCCCAATCACAGGGAAAATCGGGGCGGTTTTTGAGATACAGCCGCGCAACCCGCACGGGAATCCAAATGGACCGTTCAAAACCGCCCTCAAGCTCACAATCGATATGCGCGCAGGGCTTTTTAGACGCATACCCGCTCGAGAACGAGGAGGCCGCCTTCTTATCGGGAAAGACGACCGTAGCCTCGGTCACCGTATACGACATGAGCGTAACCGCTACTCGTCGTCATCATCGAGCATGGCGGAACCATCGATGGCGTAAAGCTCGTCAAACTCCTCAGGCGCAGGCTGATCGGTCAGCTCGACCTCGGACGGAGCATCGTCATCAAACTCAAGTCCGCAGGCAAGGCGGACCCTATGCTCAATCTCGTCGGCACAATCGGGGTGTTCGCGCAGGAACGCCTTGGCGGCCTCGCGACCGTTGCCGAGCTTGTCCTCACCATAGGCAAACCAGGAGCCCATCTTCTTGCAGATGCCGCACTCGACAGCCATGTCCAGAATCGAGCCCTCCTTAGAGATGCCCGTACCGTACATGATGTCGAACTCAGCAGAACGGAACGGAGCCGCCACCTTGTTCTTAACGACCTTGGCGCGCACGCGGTTACCGATAACCTCGTCCTTAAGCTTAATGCTGTCGATGCGGCGAATGTCGATACGGACCGAAGAGAAGAACTTAAGGGCGCGGCCGCCCGTCGTAGTCTCGGGGTTGCCGAACATGACGCCGATCTTCTCACGCAGCTGGTTAATGAAGATGCACGTCGTGTTGGACTTGGACAGCGAGCCGGCGAGCTTGCGGAGCGCCTGGCTCATCAGGCGAGCCTGAAGACCGACCGTAGTGTCGCCGATTTCTCCCTCGATCTCGGCACGCGGGGTCAGCGCGGCGACGGAGTCGACGACGATGGCATCGATGGCGCCGGAACGCACGAGCATGTCAACAATCTCGAGCGCCTGCTCGCCCGTATCGGGCTGGGAAATGAGCACCTCGTCGATATCCACGCCGATGCGCGCGGCATACGTGGGATCAAGCGCGTGCTCGGCATCGATAAATGCCACAACGCCACCCATTGCCTGGGCCTCGGCCAGGATCTCGAGCGAAAGCGTCGTCTTACCGGAGGACTCAGGACCGTAAATCTCGACGATACGGCCGCGCGGCACGCCGCCGATACCCAGCGCGGCATCGAGGGCCAGGGCGCCCGTGGGAATGGCCTCGACCTCGAGCTCGGGACCACCGTCGCCGTACCTCATGATGGAACCCTGGCCGAATTTCTTCTCGATCTCGGCCTTGGTGGTGGCGATCATCTCATCGCGCTCTTTACCCGTCGTGCGAGCATGAACGGTACGTACGGGACCTGAATTCTTGGCCATGAATAGCCCTCCTCTTAACAAACTGCATCGATAATAAACGAACGGCTGTTCGTGGTCAACCGTTCAGGCCAATCATATGCAGGCGGTCTTTCCAAAACCCAACCAAACGCCGACCAAACACTGACCAAATGCTTGACCACAAAGGACCAAATATGAACAAGGCAGGCAAAAATACATCTACAACCAGCACAAACGCCAAATGAGCCTAAGGTCCCTATCTCCACAATTAAGGGGCTCGGAGGCCCCTTAAAACACGTCTATTCCATAGAGTTGAGCACAAGGGCAATGCGACCCAATGCCTCCGTGACCGCATGGGCACGAACACACGAACGGTCACCCTCATAGTGGCAGCGCACAGAGTCCACGACCGGCACGCCCCCATCGGCGGAACGATGCGACCAGCCAATATAGAAAGTGCCCGCCGGATCGTCCTCGGTGCCTCCACCGGGGCCGGCATAGCCCGTCGCGCTCACGGCAATATCGCTCTGGTACAGCTCCAGCGAACCGGCAGCCATCTCCCGCGCCGTCTGGTACGACACCGCGGTATAGCTGTCGAGCGTCTCTTGCTCAACGCCGAGCACGCAATGCTTAATCTCGTCGCAGTACGTCACCGCACCGCCGCGCAGCACCGCCGAGGCACCGGGGATATCGGCGATCGTCGAGGCGATCATGCCCGCTGTTAGAGATTCAGCCGTCGAAACCGTCACACCACGAACGCTTGCACGCTCGACAATATCGCGTGCGAGCTCTTCGTTATGCGCGGCAATCTGCTCATATGATTCCGTCATGCCTACCAGGACCTAGACCGAAAAGACGATCTTGCGGCAGTTCCAGAAGTACTGAGCGCCCGAGATAACGGTCAGGATAACGGCCACGGCGTACAGGAAGCGTGAGACGCCATAGAGACCGAGCAACAGCTCCGCAGGCCCCAACTGGAGGCCGGTCATCGCAAAGACGCACAGGTAGCCGCAGATGGAGACCATCGTAGTCGCCGTCTTGTACTTGCCAAGCTTATCGGCGGCAACGACAACACCGGCCGCGCTCGCGACCATGCGCAAGGCGCTCACCAGCAGCTCGCGGAACAGGATGATGAACACCGACCACACAGTAACGGCACCAAAGTCCAAGAACAGCAGCAGGGCCGAGAACACGAGCAACTTATCGGCGATGGGATCCAGGAACTTGCCGAAGTCGGTGATCTCGTTGCGCGAACGAGCCAGGTAGCCATCAACCTTATCGGTGCACGACAGGATGACGTACAGAATAAAGGCGCCAGCGGCGAGCGGACCGTCGAAGGTGCTCCAATCCGTACCGGCAACGCTTGTGTGAGACAGCGCCGACACAATCATGAACACCGGAATAAAGACGATGCGCACGCACGTCACGATGTTGGCGGGCGTCCAAACACTCGTCAGTTCCTTATTGCTCTCGTTAGCCACGACGCTCTCCTACTCCACAACATGACCGATAAGCTCGTAGCAGAAGCTATCGGTAAACTCGACCGTCAGAATATCGCCCACAGATGCCTCGCTGGCATCCAGATGCACCGCACCATCGGAATCGGGCGCCTGGAACCAGGCATGTCCGATGAGCTCGGCACCGTCCTCGGTCTCCTCGATGCCGTCGACAATCACCTGGGCGCGCTCGCCCACATGGGCCGCCGTGGCGGCAAAACCGAGCGACTCGGCCAGATCCATGGCCTCCTGGGCGCGCTCGAGCTTAACCTCTTCGTTAACCTGACCTTCCATCTTGGCGGCCAGGCTGCCCTCCTCACGCGAGTAGGCAAAGACGCTCGTATAGTCAAACCCGACGGTGTCCATAAAGTCGATAAGATCGCGGAACTCGTCGTCGGTCTCGGTCGGGAAGCCGACCATGGCCGTAGAGCGAATCACGATACCGGGGATACGCTCGCGCAGGTCACGGAACAGGTCCTCGAGCTCCTGACGCGAACCGGATCGACGCATGGCCTTGAGGATGCGCGCGTCGCAGTGCTGCACGGGGATATCGATATAGGGCAGCACCTCGGGCGTATCGCGGATGGTCTCGATAAGCTCGTCGGTCATGCCCTCGGGCTGCAGGTAGAGTACGCGGACCCACACGTTATGAGGACGCACCGCCTCAGCAACGGCCTGCAACAGCTGCGCCAGATTGCGCGGCGAGCCCTCGGCGAGGTCCTCGTCGGCAAAGTCGGTACCCCAGATGCCCGTGTCCTGACCGATCAAAACGATCTCGCGCACGCCACCGGCGACCAGGTCGCGCACCTCGGAGATAATGCTCTCGGCATTGCGCGAGTGATAACGACCGCGGATATACGGGATCATGCAGAAGCTACAGAAGCGGTTGCAGCCATCGGAGATCTTGACATAGGCGACAGCGCCCTCGACGGTGCGCTTGACCTGCGGAATATAGGCGGCAATCTCGCGCTCCACGCCCAGCACATCATCGATGACCGCCACGATGCCGTCTTCCTCGTCGGCCTTCACAAAGGCCGCAACCTCGGGCAGCTCGTCGGGCAGGTCGTCGCCGTAGCGTGACGGCACGCACCCGCACATGACAATCGGGCAGGAACGAACGCCGTCCTGCACCTCATTGGCAAGCTCAAGCGTGGTCTCGATGCTCTCGGACGTTGCAGAGGCAAGGAACGAGCACGTATTGACGATGGCGATATCGGCATCCTGCGGATCGAATGCCTCCTCGTAGCCCGCGGCGGTCAGCAGCGAACGCATACGGTCGGTATCGACCTCGTTCTTGGCGCACCCGAGGGTGATATAGAGTACGGAGCCCAACGGAGTATCCATGTTGGAGAGCGGTCCTTTCGAATGAATTAGCGGTAGTTGGTGAACTGCAGCGGCTGACCGTAGTCCTGTTCGCGCAGGAACTGAATCACGGTCTGCAACGCATCCTTGGAAGCAGAGGAAACACGCAGTTTGTCGGCCTCAATCGTCACCTTGACCTTGAGCTTCTGATCCTTGATGTCCTTATTAATCTTCTTGGCAGTCGTCTGGTCGATACCCTCGACGATGTGGCCGAGCACGCGCACGGTACCACCCGATGCAGCCTGAGGAGCATCCCAGGACACGGCCTTAAGATCGATGCCGCGCTTGATGAGCTTGGAGCTCAGGACGTCGATGATCTGCTTGGAGACAAAGTCGGCCGGGGCGTTGATCGTAAAGAGCTTGTCGCCCTTCGAAAGCTCGATGGTGGCGCCGGAATCCTTAAGGTCATAGCGCTGGGAAATCTCGCGCGTGGTCTGCTGGAAGGCATTGTCGACCTCCTGCATATTGACCTCGGACACGACGTCGAAGCTGGAATCTTTAGCCATGGTTAATCCTTTCGCTTACGAGCGGCTTAGTAGCTGTCGTACGAATAGTCGTCTGAATAGGGCGTAGTCTGCCCGTCGGTGGCGGCATCGGTGCCGTCCGTGGACTGGGCATCGGTTCCAACAGTTCCGTCGGTACTTTCGGTGCCATCGGTGTCGTCAGTGCTCTCGCCGTCCTTGGACTCGGTCGTCTCCTTCTTGGGAACAGTGATCGTAACGCGTGCCACGCCCGACGTCTTAGTGTCGTAGCGGACCTTTTCGCCGTTCTTGGTAACGGTGACATCGGAAGGCTTTGACGTGGTGATCTCGATCGAGGACTCGGGCGAGTACTCCTGCTCAAAGGGGCCAGTCGCTTGGGCGCCATAGACCGACTTGCCGTCGACCTTGACCTCAATCCACGCGGTCTTTCCCTTGGCAACCGAGACCTTGACCTTCGTAACCTCGTTCTCTTCCTTCTTTGCCGTCGTCTTGGTAGCGTCCGAATCAGTCGACTCATCCGTCGCCTCATCGGTGTCTTCGTCCTCATCGACCGTTTCGGTCTTCTTAGAAGACTTCTTGTTCGTCGTCTTGGTAGCAGTGGGCGTCTCGGGCGTGGTCTCGGGCGCCGAAGATGCACAGCCGCGCAGAAGCACCACGATGAGCACGATCAGCAGCAACGCCACGGCACCGATGCCGGCGTAGACGATACGCGGATCGAGCCCGTTGTTTTGAGGAGTACGTGATCCGCCGCGTCCACGACTGGAACTGCTGCGGCCGCCTCCCTGAGGCATACGACCACGATTGCTATCGGAACGGCCGCGATAGCCACCCTGGCCCTGAAGGCTGCGCTGACTCGAGTGGGGCGCAAGTTCACCGCGGCCTTGATAGCCACGCTGGCCCGAACGCGGAGCCGAGGAGCGCTGGCCATACGGCTGTGATTGAGAGCGAAGACGCGGCGTCACCTGCGTGGTATCGGCATCCGCATAGCCACCGCGAGAGCGTCCCGTAGAGGCACCACGGTAACCGCGATCGGAATAGCCGCCGTCGCCGTAGCCGGCACGAGGGTCACGCGCCACGCCTCGGGCAGCGGGAAGTGCACGGTCCTCGGGCATCGGCGTACTGCGGAACCGGTCACGCTGTGAGCGAATTTCCTCGCCCGAACCCGTCTCGGTAATATAACCGGCCTGCTGAGGACGCTGTCCATAGCGGGTCGAACGACCGCCCTGAACCATCAGGAAGCGCCCGTTATCGACCGAAGAACGCGAATTGACGTAGCCGGCGGCGTCCTGAAAACGACCGCCCTGCTGCGACGTCTCGCGTTCGTATGCCATCAGGTCGTCAAAGTAGGCATTGACGACCTCGCGCGGATTGAGGCCCAAAAAGCGAGCATAGCTCGAAATCATGCCCTGCGCATAGCCGCGCGGCGGCATCGAAGCAAAGTTACCGGTCTCGAAAAACTCGATGATCTGCGGCCTGATTTTGATGGTGTTGGCGACCTGCTGAATGGAAAGGCCCATTCGGCGACGCTGCTCAAGCAGCATGTCACCAAAGCGTGCAGCCATCAGAATCCTCCAAACTCACAATCTTCACGTGCCATCTCGGCGTCGACAGATTCCAGCGCGGCAAGCCCCTCCTCGTCCAATAGGACCTCGCGCGGCTTGGAACCGTCGGGCGGGCCGACGACACCCTTTTCTTCCAGCATGTCCATAATACGCCCGGCGCGCGCATAGCCAACCTTAAGGCGGCGTTGCAGGCCAGATGTGGAGCCCAGCTGCGATTCCACCACAATATGGGCGGCTTCCCAAATGAGCGGATCATCGTCTTGCGGCTCGGCACCTCCGGTGCGGACAATGCCGCCACCCGCCATGGACATGGAAGCGGGCGCCACGGCAGACAGAATCTCCTCGTGGTAGTCGGGCTCGCTCTGCGACTTGACGAACTCGACAATCTCGTTGATCTCATCATCCGAAACAAAGCATCCCTGAATACGGCGAGGCTTGCCCCAGTCGACCTTGGAGAACAGCATGTCGCCCAAACCGGTAAGCTTTTCGGCACCCATCTGGTCGATGATGACGCGCGAGTCGATACCCGTGGCGACGTTAAAGGCGATGCGGTTGGTGATGTTGGCCTTGATAAGGCCCGTCACCACGTTGGAGCTGGGGCGCTGCGTGGCCACGATAAGATGAATACCGGCGGCACGGCCCAGCTGGGCGATACGCACAATCGACGCCTCGACGTCCTTGCCGGCAACCATCATCAGGTCCGAAAGCTCGTCAATAATGATGACCAGGTAGGGCATCTTTTGCGGCGGGTTGTCGTAATGCTCAAACTCGCCGGCGGCCTGCTTTTCGTTGTAGGTCGAGATCTTACGCACGTTAAGGCGCTCGAAGACCTTCAGGCGACGCTCCATCTCGGACACGGCCCATTGCAGAGCGCTCGCGGCCTGCTTGGGTTCGGTAACGACCGGTACATAAAGATGCGGCAGGCCGTTATAGCCCGCAAGCTCGACGCGCTTGGGGTCGACCATGATCAAGCGAACGTCCTCGGGAAGCGCGCGCATGAGCAGGGTCGTGATGATGGAGTTGATCATCACCGACTTACCGGAACCAGTGGTACCGGCGATCAGCAGGTGGGGCATCTTGGCAAGGTCGGCGACGACCGGCGTGCCCTCGGCATCGCGCCCGATTGCGAGCTCGAGCGGACCGCCCTTCACATAGGGCAGCACGTCGCCCAGGTTGACGTTCTGGCGCTTGCGATTGGGGATCTCGATGCCCACGAGCGAGGTGCCGGGGATCGGGGCAAAGATACGCACCGACTGGGCAGCGAGCGAAAGCGCGATATCGTCCTCGAGGCTCGAGATCTTGCTCACGCGCTCGCCCTCGCCAGGTTGCAGCTTAAAGGTCGTCACCGTGGGGCCGGCGATCCAGCCGACCACGCGGGCACTACGACCAAACTCCAGCAAGGTGGACTGAAGCGACTCGGCAGTCTGTTCCAGCTCCTTGTCAGAAGACGCGGAGGACGCCGACTGCGGGTTGGCATGCAGGATTTCGAGTGGCGGAAGCTTAAGGCCATCCTCTTCTTCGCCCTCGTTATCTGCGGCGCCGCCGTCCGCTCCCCCATCCCTAGCCGCAGCCGATCCGACAGCACTCGAGGCAGGCGCATCGGCAACCTTGGGATGCTTCAAGAAGTCGGGAATCTGAGGTGCTGCCGAGACAGGATTCACGGCAAACGGCGGCTCGGACTCGTCAATCTTATCGGGGTCGTCTTCCATCGAAAGCTGGCCGGTTACCTGTTCGCGCTTGGCATGGCGACTCGGCAGCAAAGTTGTCTTTGCGGTCTCAATCGGCGCCTCGTCGTCCTCGTCATCGCCCTCAGTGAGCTCAATCTCGCTATCGGACCAAGACGGGTCGGGCTCACTCGTATTGAGCTTAGGCGCAGCCTTGCCCTTCTTGGCATGGCGGCGCGGCAGCAGCGTCGTCTTAGCGCGCTCGGCCTCCACGGCATCGGATACGTCGACAAACGGATCCTCGTCGTCATTGTCCAAAACCGGGTCCACATCGTTGCCCATGACCGTGGTCACTGCAGCATCGGAGCCCTTTTGACGAAGAATGCTCAGGTGCGGACGGGCAACGCCGGGCACCGACAGGGCTTCGTCGTCACCCCACGGACTCGCGTTAACATCGGCACGACGGCGCTCGGCAAAATCGGCCGCACGGTCGCGAGCAGAGCGCAGCACGCCGCCAACCGAAAAGCCGATGATGACCAAGCCCACGACGACAAGGCCCAACAGGACTACCATCGCGATAGGCTTACCCAGGGCATTCTGCAGCGCACTCGCAATAAACGCACCGATGTAGCCACCCGAGGCGGACAAATTTTGCGGCGTGAACATAAGGTCACACGAGTCGCTCGTACCCGGCACCATCAGCGAAAGAATGGAAACGACGGCGATAAAGACCACGGCGCCGCCCGCAACAGAGCGCGCGTTGAGCGGCGAGTCCTCACCTAAAAAGAGCGTGGCGGCAAACAGCAAAATGACGATCGGCAGCACGTAGGCGCCCAGGCCAAAGCCAAGGTGGTAGAAACCGGCAACCGCAGCCGTCACGGGTGCCGTTGCCGGGGAAATCACGGCAATGAAGGACGCAATCGCCAAAACGGCGATGACCACGCCGGCGATATCGCGGTTGGCCGAGGGCTCGACCAGGGGCTCAAAATCGTCGAAGTCGGCCTCGTGGCCCTTATTGGCACGCAGATGGGAACCGGCACCCTTAGCAGATGCCGGTTGGTTGTTGGCTTTATTGCCTTTGGCGTTTTGTGCAGATCCGCGCGCCAAACTAAACCTCCATGACGACCGGGATGATCATCGGACGAGTGCGCGTACGGCTCCAGATAAAGTTGGAGAGCGAGTCGCGCACGGCCTTGCGAATGGCATCGGAACCGCTGCTCGTAAAGCTGAACTTGCCCTTCTCGATCGTCTTCATGATGGACGCGGAGGCATCCTCGGAGAACTGGTCGTCGATGGCAAACGAGACGCCACGGCCCGAGAACTCGATGGCCTCGATCTTCTTGTGCTTGAGCGAGACGATGGCGACGGCCGTGACCATACCGTCGTTGGCGAGCTTCTGACGATCGCGCAAGACGATGGGGTCGGTATCGCCGATACGCAGGCCGTCGACGTAGACGACGCCGGACTCGACGGGCGTACCGCGCTTGACGATACCGCCGCGCATCTCGAGCGTGTCGCCGTTATCGAGGATAAAGATATGATCGTCCTTGATGCCCATCTTGCGGGCCAGCTGGGCATGGGCGCGCAGATGCACGGCCTCACCGTGAACCGGCATAAAGTACGTGGGCTTGGCCATGGCCATCAGGAGCTTGAGCTCCTCCTGGCTACCGTGGCCCGAGACGTGGACAAGAGCGCGGTTCTTATCCCACACGTCGCAGCCGAGCTTGGCCAGGCTGTTGACGACCTGCTGGACGGCCTTCTCGTTACCGGGGACCGGCGTTGCCGAGAGGATGACGGTATCGCCCTCGTGGATGGAAAGCGTCTTGTGCTCGCCGTTGGCCATACGGGACAGCGCCGACAGCGGCTCACCCTGCGAACCGGTGCACATGACGACGATCTTATCATCGGGCAGGTTATCAATGTCGAAGGCATCGATGATATCGGCATCGTCGATGTTGAGGTAGCCCAGCTCACGCGCCACGCGGGTGTTCGTGAGCATGGAGCGACCGGTCACAACGACCTTACGGCCGCACTTGCGGGCGGCATCGCAGATCTGCTGCAGGCGATGGATGTGGCTCGAGAACGACGCGACAAACACGCGACCCGGGGCGTTCTTGATGGCGTGCAGCAAGTTGGGACCAACCTCGGCCTCGGACTTGGTAAAGCCGGGAACCGTGGCATTGGTGGAGTCGGACAGCAGCAGGTCGATACCCTGCTTGGCAAAGCGGCTGATAGCGGCATAGTCAGGCGTGACACCATCGATGGGCGTCTGGTCGAGCTTAAAGTCGCCGGTGTGCATAACGGTGCCCTGATTGGTGCGGATAAACACGCCCAGAGCGCCGGGGATGGAGTGCGTCATCGAGAAGAAGTCGAGCGAGATGCCGCCGAGGTTGACATGGCTGCCGCCCTTGACCTCGCGGAACTTGGGCGCGCGGATGCGGAACTCAGAAAGCTTGCCCTCGATAAAGCCAAGCGTCAGCTTGCTCGAGAAGATGGGCACCTTGTTGTTGAGGTCCTGCAGCAGGTACGGAAGCGAACCGGTGTGGTCCTCGTGGCCGTGGGTGACGACGATACCGCGGAGCTTCTCCTCGTTTTCAAGAACGTAGGTGTAGTCAGGAAGCACCAGGTCGATACCGGGCTGGGAGTCGTCGGGGAACATAAGGCCAGCGTCGACGAGCACCATGTCGTCGCCGCACTCGAAGACCGTCATGTTCTTGCCGATGCCGTCAAGGCCGCCGAGCGGAATGATCTTCAAGGGAGATGATTTTTTAGCTGCCATAGGTTAGTGTGGTTTCCTTTCTTCGAAACGGGTCTGGAACAACCGACGGGGCGCTTCTGGCAAACCGACCGTCGGGAACGTACAAACATGCATTTCAGAGTCGATGCAGTAACCACAGCATCATACCCAATTGTCCATCAACAGACCACCCATGCATCAAAGCCCCATCTGAACCGGTCTATCCCGCCGGTTTCCCGTGGGGCGGGCACTGATGAAGTTTCCTGCTCTACAGTCCTGCTCACGACGGAGGCCACATTAAGTGGCCTCCTGTTCGTGCGGAACTCGCGATAAACCTAAGCCGGTGTCCCCGCTCTCCCGGGGCCGGCGGAATTTAGTTGTTCAGCATGCGGTCGAAGCTTCCCGAGTCGCCATCCCGATAGTCGGCGGTCATCAGGATCTCCTGCGGAATGCGCCCGCCCTCGCGTAGCACATTGCGGAACTGCACGCGCGTGACCATGGGCAGATCCTTGATCGTCGCCGCCAAGTTCTGCGGCACGCCCTGGTTGGCAGCCGCGGGCTCGCACTCGCCGCCGGCCTTCACGCGACACTTATGCTCGGCGAGCATGGCGCGGTACATGCCGGCATGCAGACGAATCTCAACCACATTGGCATTGCGAGCCTGCTCGACGATGCGCGCGCCCTCGCGGTCGATATCGCCCACGTAGTAGACGTAGTTAAAGCGATAGCCGATCTCAGCCAGATAATCGTCCAGGGCATGCGAGACGCTCGCCTTGCATCCGCCGCCAAAAATCACGCCGCCCACCTTGATGCCAAAGAGCTTGGCGTGCTTGCGGCCACGCAGCAGCCTGACGATCTCGTCATAGGTGTCCAGGTTCTCGACCATAATGAACGGCTTATCGGCGCCCAGCGTAAAGAAACCCGTAAAGTGCACGGGGCGGTTGGGGGCGACCTTGATCGCCTGCATGCTGATGCCCTTTTCGGTCATGCGCCTTATCAGGCGCTCACCGTGCTTGCCGTCAAAAGCCTTCTCGTCGTTAAAAATCTGGTAGGCACGCTGGCGGCGCGAGGCAACCGGCGTATCGGCACCTCGGTTTTGCTCGATCCAAGCCTGGATGATTGCGATTTCCTCGGCAATCTTGCGGTTGGACATCTCGTTGTGCTGAGTGCGCTGCGGCGCCTTTTTGCCGTCCTTGCCCTCGACCTTAACAATTTGAGTCTGCTGCTCCTTGATCTTAGAGAGCGCCGTAGGCGTAGGGACAACTTTGAGCAGCTGCCTGCCCAAAACGCGGGCAAGGGCAAACGCCGATACCTCGCCGTGGACGGCCGACTCGGGCTGCTGGGTAGCACTATCAGCCGCGGCAGGCTCAGCCTGTGCATGAGGCTTACGCTTGGAATCTGCCCGGGTATTACGTTCCTGCTTGGGCGCAGACGAGCGCTTTTGCGGACGATCGGACTTGGCCTCCTTCGCCGGCTGGCGCTTGACCTGATCCACCGGAGTCTCGGCCTTCTCATCTCCGTTTTGTGTCGCTGTCTTCTCGGCCGCGGCCTCGGCATTTGAGCCACGACCGCCGCGGTGACGACGACGGCGGGGCTTGCCTGAGGCGCTCTCCCCCGCCTGCTTATCAGCGGTCTGTTGAGCTTTGACCTCAGTGTCAGCCGCAGGCTGCGACTCGGAAGGTTGCTGCTCGCGAGCCGCCGGCTCAACGGTTTTCTCGGTTTGTTCGGCCTTCTCGGCCTGAGCGGTCGAAGCCGGCTCGCCCTTCTCCTGACGCCTTACGGGATACGCGCGCCTCGCAAAACCACGCCCGGGACGGCATGAACCCGGAGCCTTCTTGGCAGACTCCTCAACATCGTCTGCAGCCTCGGAAGGCTCTTCAACCTCATGCGCGACATCCTGCTGCGCAGCCTTAAAGTGGGCACCACGGCGACGCTGGGACTCCTGGGCCTCCACGGGCTTTTGCTCCTTCGCGGGCCTCTGCGACTCGGCAGCAACCTCGTTCTCAACAGCCTCGGCATCCGTCTCACCCTTTTGAGCAACGGCACGACGGAAGCGCTCCTGCTGGGCGCGGCGCTGCGCATCGCGCTTGCCACCCCCGCCAAAACCGCCGCGTCCTGCCTTGGCCGTAAAGGCACGCACGACGTTCTCATCGAGCAACTCATCGGTATCGACATGCTCACGCGGAGCAGCTTCTTCCACAGCAGGCACGTCAGCGGAATCCTCGACGACAAAATCTTCGACGGACTCGGCAGGCTGCTCCTGGGTATCGCGGATCTCGACATTGATGGTATAGAACGCCGGGCGCCCGTTAATGCCGCTGCCCTCGATCTTGGTCACGATATTTGCCGCGATAAGCTCATCGCGCATCGCCTTGGTGTCGCATTCCTTATCGACGGAGCGGAAAATCTGCGCCAGCGCGCTCGACTTAATCTTGAGTGCCTTGCGGCAGAGCAGGTCGTAGGCAACCAGCTTGGCGCGCTCGGCAGAAAGCGATGTCTGGCTGCTCAGACGCTCAGCCAGAGCATCGACATTGTTTTGATTATCGGAATATACCGTCTTGGCCACGGGGCCCCTTTCATATGCACACATATACGTCCATATGGTACAACGCACGAGCCTATCCACGCAAAACATCTGCGAGAACGCCCTTGCACCACCTGTTCTCACAAGAAAAAAGACCGGGTCCGCTTGATTGCGGACCCGGTCTTTCCGAGTCAAATAGATGGGAGATTCAACCCGTCCGACCGACTAGGCCTTGGCGGCCTCGGCGTCGGCAGGAACTTCAGCGGCAGCGGCGCGACCGTACTCGGCCTTGCCCATCTCGGACCACTCGGGCTCCTCGTCGGGCATGGAGCCGGCCTCCTTGCCGAAGAACTCCTTGAGGCAGTTGACGGCGACGATGAGGCCCAGGACCATCAGCAGGACGGCGAAAACGAGCTGCAAGCCCTTGGTGGCGGCGACGGAGACGGCGGCCGTGGTGGCGGTAGCCGGGATGGTGCCGAAGAAGCCGTAAGCCTGGACAGCGGTCATGCAGCCCATGGCGCTCTGGACCAGCGAGGTGAAGGTGCAGCAGAGCAGGAAGGCGACGGGCACGTAGAGCATCCAGCCCTTGCGGCCGGTGCACTTGCAGAACACGGCGAGGGTGATCATGGTCATGCCGCCGAGCAGCTGGTTGGAAGCACCAAAGAGCGGCCAGATGTTGGCATAGCCGCCAAAGGCGAGGGCGAGACCGGGAAGCAGGGTGACGACCGTGGCGAACCAGGGGTTGCCGAGAACCTTCATGTAGCCGGCCTTGGACTCGATGGCCAGGGCGTCGTTGGTCTGGGCAAAGAACTCGGAGAACGAGGTGCGGGCGATGCGGGCGACGGCATCGAGCGAGGTCAGGGCCAGAGCGGAAACGTTCATGGTCATGAAGACGGTAGCGAGCGTGCCGTCAACACCGAAGGCCTGCATACCGCGGGAGATGCCAGCGGCGAAGATCTGGAACGGGGTGGAAGCGACGCCGGCGTTGAGGGCGCCGGTACCGGCGGTGTTCATGTCGGAGAACATGATGCCGGCGACGATGATGGCAAGGATGCCGACGAAGGACTCGACGATCATGGCGCCATAACCGACCTTGACGGCGTCCTGCTCCTTCTCGACCTGCTTGGAGGAGGTACCAGAAGAAACGAGGCTGTGGAAGCCGGAGAGGGCACCGCAGGCAACGGAAACAAACAGGACCGGGAACATCATGCCAGAAGCGCTGGAGAAGCCGGTAAAGGCCGGAGCGGTGATGGTGGCCTGGCCGTTAACACCCAGGACGACGATACCGAGGACAGCGCAGGCGATCATGACGATCATCATGATGGAAGTGAGGTAGTCGCGAGGGGTCTTGAGCATCTGGATGGGCATGGCGCCAGCAAAGACCAGGTAGACCATGACAACGGCGAACCACTGGAACTTGTCCAGGTAGACCGGGAACTGCATACCGACGGCAAACATGAGAACCATGAGGACCACGCCGGTGACGAACTCGGTAGCACCGGTGAGGTTGAACTTCTTCTGGGCCCAACCAAAGGCGATAGCGACGAAGGTGAACAGGATGGAGATGGTACCAGCGCAGCCGGCGGCATAGGACTTGGTGAAGTCGATGGCACCGGTAGCAGCACCAGAAGCGTCAACGGCCGGGGTGAACATGAACGTCTTGCAGACCATGTCGGTGAAGGCGGCGATGACGATGATGCAGAACAGCCAGCAGAACAGCAGGAACAGGCGACGGCCGGTCTTGCCGATGTACTTCTCGATGAGCTGAGCGAGCGACTTGCCGTTGTTCTTCATCGAAGCGTACAGAGCACCAAAGTCGTGGACGGCGCCAAAGAAGATGCCGCCGACGAGGACCCAGAGCACGACGGGCAGCCAGCCAAAGGCCATGGCGACGATCGTACCCGTGACAGGGCCAGCACCGCAGATCGAGCTGAACTGGTGCGAGAACGCGGTAAAGGCGGAGACGGGCGAGAAGCTCTTGCCGTCCTTCATGCGCTTGGCCGGCGTGAGGGCCTCTTTGTCAACGCCCCACTTGTTGGCCAGCCAGCGGCCGTAGCCCAGATAGCCGCAGGCGAGCACCGCCGCGGCCACAACCATGAGCAAAACTCCGTTCATTACATTTCCTCCTCTAAAAAGAACTTCCTAGACATAAAAAATGAGGGCCGTCGGTTGCGCTCGACGGCCCTCATCTTCATCAGCCGCCCGTTATCGTACGGGCTAGCTGTATGTGCTAACCCGCATCAGATAATTACTACGCTGATAATGTTTAGCTGATGCGTGAACATGTCTAAGAAATCCTCTTCAATCATGATGCGAACGATCCGTGCGTGTTCACATCCCCCAGTGGTTGAAAAGGAGTATGAAACTTTAGTTACCTAAAGTCAACGCAAATATGTAATGAATTTTCAACTTTTTTGAATTTCTCGGTATAAAACGCCACTGACCTCGGACTTTACCCGACAAAAGTTTTTGCATGAGAGATGCCCCTCGGGAGCCGCGGGAGCTCCCATCTCAAATGCGGAGCAAAGCTCCGCACACCATCTTTTTCTTTCAGCAAAGCGGCTTTCAAGTCATTATATAG
>ENA-ORTF01001546-ORTF01001546.1-human-gut-metagenome-genome-assembly--contig:-NODE-1546-length-26187-cov-6.520856_pt1 | contig 26187 bp, 20 predicted proteins | sample MGYA00241908_ERZ509180 | MGnify/ENA primary metagenome ERZ509180 (study PRJEB26280, sample SAMEA2338814) | human gut metagenome | biome: human gut; feature: human-associated habitat; material: faeces... | reverse complement strand
GGTCGTCGCCGGGCGCAGGCGCTCCTTGGCGGCGGGTGGCGTGTGACCGGGCGCGGTGGTTTTGAACACCAGGCCGTCCACATGCGCACCGGCGCGCTCCATACGCGCGCGGATGATCTCGCGCAACAGCGTCATTTCCTGCGTCCACGAGGGCGAGTCGAGATACACCAGCAGCTCATTGGACTCGGGCAGGTAGCGCAGACCCGTCACATGCCGCCCCTCGCGCGTGCCCGAGCACACCGCGTTCCACGCGCGATAGATCGCGCGCGACTCCTCGGCAGCCTCCATCTGCGCACGGCGCTCAGGTGTTGCAGCCGCCAGGATGCGCTGGCGCTCTGCGTTCAAAAACCCACTGAAGGCGACTGTCTCGCTCTCGCGCTCGTAATTAGCACGTCTCACCCATGCTCACCACCTTGGCTCGATCAAGCAGGTCATCGGTAAAGTACCCCAGGTTGGTCGTGGTTATGACCGTCTGGATATCATCGCCGATCAGCCGCAGAAAAGCGCCGCGACGCTCGCCGTCGAGCTCGCTCATCACGTCGTCTAAAAGCAGCAGTGGGGCGGTGCCCAGGACATCGCGAGCCACGGCCACCTCCGCCACCTTCCAGGCCAGAACCAACGTTCGCTGTTGACCTTGGCTGGCAAATGAACGGGCGGAGCGACCCGCCACGGTAAACTCAATCTCATCGCGATGCGGTCCCACCAACGTCACGCCGCGGCGAATTTCCTCGTCGGCGCGCTCATCAAGGGCAGCCAGCATGCGCTCGTACGCCCAGCCCTTCAGCTCTTCGCGATCCTCGACCTGGGGCAAATCCCCCAGCGTGGACGTATAGGTCACGCTGGCAGCCTCGCCGGACGCCACTTGACCGTAGGCAGTGTGCACATGGCCCGCCAGCCGGTCGAGTAGGGCCAACCGGTGCACGAGCAGGGCCGAGCCCGCGCGGGCAATCGAATCGTTCCACGCGCCGAGCATCTCGCGGCAGCACCAGGTCTCCTTGAGCAAGGCGTTACGCTGGGTCACGCAGCGCCCATAGGTGCTCGCAAGATCGGCATAGCGTGCGCTCAGTTGCATGCCAAAGTCATCGAGGGCGGCGCGGCGCACACTGGCGCCTCGCTTAACCATGTCCAGATGGTCGGGGCAAAACAGCACGCTCGGCAGAACCCCGCGCACACCGGCGGCAGAACATCTCTTGCCGTTGCGGCTAAACGAGCGCTTACCGTCCTCCGCGCTCAACCCCATATCAAGCACGCGGCCGTCGCCCTCGAGCCTCAGCTCGACCTTGCACGAGCCCACGCCGTCACGGACGAGCTCGGCTGCGGTCGGATGCCTAAACGAGGCGCCGCTCGTCAGCAGCTGCAGCGCCTCTATGAGATTGGTCTTTCCCGCCGCGTTGGGTCCCGCAAGTATCGTCACGCCCTCGTCTAGGGCAAGGCGATAGCTATCGAAGCTGCGGTAGTGCGCGACGGAAAGACCGCGGGCGAACATGGTCATAGGGCGGTTGCTAGATGCGGACCGGCATGACCAGGTACAGGTAGTTGATCTTGTCGTAGGACTTGAAGATGCCCGCCTGCGAGTAGCTCTTGAGCTCCAGCGTGATCTCCTTCTCCTTGGACAGGGCATTGAGGCACCCGAAGATGTAGTGGTAGTTGAAGGCGATGGTGCCCGACTCGCCCTCGGCCTCGACATCGATTGTCTCCTGCGCAAGGTCCTGGTCATTGGAAATGGAGGACAGTCCCATCTGCCCGTTCTCGACATCGATCTCGAACTTGACGGCGGGGTTGGCGCTCGCGATAACGGCCACGCGCTTGAGGGCGGCGTTAAAGGCGGCGACGTCGATCTTGACGCTCGTCACGCACGAATCGGGGATGAGCTGCTTGTAGTTGGGGTACACGCCCTCGATGCGGCGCGACACGTAGGTGGTGTTGCCGGCCTCAAAGACGACCTGGGTGTCGGTAGCTCCGATCATGATGGTCGCCTGGCTGGCCATGATGTTCAGCGCGTCGTTAAAGGCGTCGGCCGGAACGTTGAGCTCAAAGGAACCCTCGAGGGTCGAGGTCTCGACCTGCGTATCGCACACGGCCAAGCGGAAAGAATCGGTCGCCACCAGGCGCACGGTGTTGTTCTCGACCTTCATGTGCACGCCGCCCAGGATGGGGCGGGCCTTGTCGGTCGAGGTAACGCGCCACACGCGGCCGACCATCTCGGACAAGATATCGGTCGGCAGCTCCACGGCACTCTCGATGGCATAGGCCGGAAACTCGGGGAAGTCATTGGCATCGAGCGTGTTCAGGCGGAAAGAGCTCTTCTCGCAACCAATCAGCACCTGGCGCTCGGACAGCTCAAAGGTGACCGGGGCATCGGGGAGAGTCTTGGTGATATTGGAGAGCATCTTACAGGGGATAACCATCTCGCCCTCTTCTTCGACATGCGCCGCGATGCGATGACGGATCGAGATGGTGTAGTTAGAGGTCTGGAATTCCAAGATGCCGTCTTGCGCCTTGACGAGCACGCCCGACAGGATGGGAAGGGTGGATGCCGAAGCGACACCCTTCATAACGACGCCGATGGCTTGTGTAAGCGAGCTCTGGCTGACGGTGAACTTCATCTTTTAATACCTTTCTATAGATATAAATATCTTAATAATAGTAATAGCACTGACGAAACTGTTGATTACTCCCAAAGACGCAGGTCAGACCCAGAAAGAGAATCGACAGCAACCTGTGTGCAACAGGGGTGGTTTTCCACGTTCAAAACCTGCGCAAAACTTTTCATCACCGCGGGTTGGGTTTTAGACACCTTATGCCCGTGGTTTTGACAAGTTTTCAACAGGTGTCTCTATTTCCCTACGAGCGCAGTGTAATTTTATCGCGCAACGATTTGAGATCTTCGGTGACGGTGCGGTCTTCCTGGATCATCTTCTGAACCTTTTTGTAACTCGTGCTGACGGTCGAGTGGTTGCGGTTGCCAAATTCGGCGCCCACCGCCGTGGTCGTCATCTCGCACATCTCTATGGCCAGGTAGATAGCGATATGGCGTGCTTTGGCGATATTGGCGTTGCGACGCGGGCCGATGAGCTCCTCGTGCGTCACGCCGTACTGCTCTTCGATGACGGACTGAACCGTCTGGACGTTGATCTTTTTGGCCGATGTGTCGAAGTACTGGCTGGCGATGGCGTCGATATCGTCAAAGGTGAGTTCCCCGCCCTCGCGCTCGCGGTCGCCCGCCTCGCCGGCGCAGCGTTCGCAGAAGCTCTCGAGTTCGCGGATGTTGGTGCCCGAGACCTCGGCCATGTGTTTAAAGTGCTCGTCGGTCAGGTGCCCGCCGTCGCCCCCATAGGCCGCCAGCAGCGAGTCGTCGCCTGCCTCGGGAGCGGCGGCGATGGTGTTCTCGTAATAGCGCTGCAAGATCTTGTATTTCATCTCGTAGCTGGGCTCTGCGACCAGGCAGAGCATGCCGGCGTTGAAGCGGCTGGTCAGACGCTCGTCCATGCTCAGGTCCTTGGGGGCGCGGTCTGCCGCGATGACGACCTTCTTGTTGTTGCGGATGAACTCGTCCATGAGCTGGAAAAAGTAGTCCACGCTCGCGCGCTTGCCGATGATGTTTTGGATGTCATCGATGATGAGCACGTCCACGCCGTGGTACGCCTGCATGATGGGGGCGTTGCTCTTCTTTTGGCGGTCGAACTCGGTCATCAGGTCGTCCAGATACGCCTGGGAGTTTGCATACTTGACCTTGATCTCGGGCGACTTCTCGGCGAGCTCGTTTTTGATGGCAAGCAGCAGGTGCGTCTTGCCCAGGCCCGATTTGCCGTAGATGAACAGTGATGTACACGTGCCGCGCTCGTCCGCGAGGGCGGCAAACTTGAGTGCCGAGCGATAGGCGTGGCTGTTCTCGGGGCCGTAGACAAAGTTCTCGAAGGTAAATTTTGAGTTCGCGGCGAGTGGGGCTCCATCCGTATTCTGCTCGGCCGGCATGGTCGGTGCTGGCATGGGTGAGGTGGGGGTCGCAGCTTGCGTGGATTTAGTCGGCGCTCCGCCCTTCATCTGGTTCATCATGCGACGAAAATCATCGGCCGAGAGCGTGTTCTTGATTGCAATGCCCGAATCCGCGCCCGCCGCTGCGTCGTGAGCGATGGGCATGTGCGTGACGGGCGCGTTCGTTGGCGTCGCCGCCGCGGTCGGCAACGGTGCCATGGTTTCACGGGAAACATCGCTGTGCTGGTGCTCGATTGTCGACACGTCGCCTGCGGAGGCCGGCGCCGCCGGGGAAGCAGCGGGAGCCGTGACGGACGCCGTCGCGGCAGCGGATTCCGTCGCGGCGCCTTGCGGTGCCACGATGTCGAGCGCAATCGGTGCAAAGGCGATTTCTTCCAGATAGGCCTCAATAGTCGGCTGATGCTTTTTGAGCTGCGCGATGGCAAAGCGCGAGGGGGCCTCGATCGTGAGCGTATCTTCGGTCAGGCTTATGGCCCGCGATTGCCCCAGCATGTTGATGAGGCGTGCATCTTGGCCGTCGCGCTGGCAAAAGGCGATGGCATCCCCCAGGATGATGCTTGCTTCCTCGTCCACTGTCTCTCCCGTTCTTTAGCTCTGAGCTCGCACGCGAGCGGCGCCGAGTTCGGTCAGATGGTATTTCTGGCCATGCTTGATGACCAAGCCGGCCTGCGCCAAGTCATTGAGCGTGCGTGACCAAGTGGGGGCCGAGTTTCCAAACGCCCTCGCCAGATCGGTTGCACCGCACGCTTGATTTTGCGCTAGATAGCCCAGCGCGGCGTTGCCGCGATCGCTTACGAACACGTCCGGTTGTGGCTGCGCATACTGATTTGCTGCATTAGGATACATCATTTGAGCTGCTGGTTGTTGAGAACTCTGCATCGGCGGCATTTGCTGTTGAAAACTTTGAGGCCACTGTTGGTAAGGCTGCGGAGGCATCTGCTGGACCCAGTGGTTGTACTGCTGCTGCGGCATCTGCTGGTACGGCTGCTGATATCCCTGCTGGTACTGCTGCGGGAACGGTTGGCCGTACCCCAGTGGCGGCATCTGCTGATATGGATATCCCTGTTGGTACGGCTGATAGCCCATTTGCTGGCCACCCGGTGCGCCCGTCGCCCGCTGCATTGCTGCTGCATCCTGATCCGCCAGCGGCACGGCCTCTGGCATGCTTGGCGGCATCGACATCGATGCCGCTTGGGGTTCTTGTGTAGGAGGCATTCCGGGCTGCTGCATCTGTCCCACGGTGGGCTGCATCTGCTGCGTTGCCATGGGCTGCTGCGCAAAAGCTCCCGGCAGGGGATATGTGGGCTGCTCCGTCTCGGGCCGCACGGCAGCGCCGCGTCCGCCGGCACGCTCGATTTCCTGCACGCGTTTAGGGTTCAGGCTTACCGTAACCACGGTGCCGTTGCCCATGTTGTCCTCGATGGATACGGCACCGCCGGCGTTTTCCAAATACTCCTGCACCATGGGAAACCCTGCTCCGGTTCCACGGATATAGCGCTTCATCTTGCTGTTTGCGCTGGTAACGCCAAAGTCGAAAGCACGTTCCTTGTCGTCGATGCCGGGTCCTTGGTCAGCAAAGCGGATGGTGTCTCCGCCGTCCAGAATCGAGATGATGGGCTCGGCAAAGTGTGCGTGGATAAAGTTTTCGACAATCTCGCGGATGACCATGAGCGAGATATGGCCACCTTGTTCTTTCATGCACTGGTAGACGGTGTTGGTCGTCTCTTCCAAATACGTGCGGACATCTTGCGGATCAATGACGATCACCCGCGGTGTCGACAGCATGTCGTCATAGACGGCGATGCGCGCGGCGTACATGGCTTTTGGCGCCTGCGTGGTCGTCTGCTCGCCTTCCGCACGCTCTTCGCGCACGCCGGTGATGTGCTCGTTGTCGGGTGCCGGGTCTCCGGAATCGACCATGGTGTAAAAGTCGTCAGACATGCCGCTCGCAATCTTTCAAAAGGTTTCGAACAAATAGTAGCTCACCGTGCAACGTTTCTCATCTTTCGACAACTTTTCAAAACTTGTTGAAAACTTTGGAAAATGGGCGAAAAGTTCTCAACATTGCCAACATGACCTGTTGAAAACTCGATGAAATATCGTGAAAGGTTGCCATGAGGCGCAAATTTCGGTTGTGCTTATGGGGGAACCGTGTGAACTGCGCAACCTTTTACCTTTGATTTCTTGACATTTGAACATTGATTTCCCTACAATCTTCAAGCTCACGTGTCTATATCTGCGTCCGCGTCCCCGCGGACACTCGAAATGCAGCAGGAGGAACTTAAGATGAAGCGTACGTATCAGCCTAATAAGCGTAAGCGTGCCAAGACCCATGGCTTCCGTGCCCGTATGGCCACTAAGGGTGGTCGTGCCGTGCTCGCCCGTCGTCGCGCCAAGGGCCGCAAGCGTCTCACTGTCTAGCAGCGATACACACATCTCGCATGAAGACTATTAAGTCTCGGCAAGATTTCGAGCATGTGTTCAGTCAGGGGCGTCGTTTCAATCACCCTCTGATTCGAATGACCATATGTGAATCGGTTGGCGAAGGCGACTCCGGAAGGGTCGCCTTCGTTGGTGCTAAGCGACTCGGTTGTGCAGTTGTGCGCAACCGTTCTAAGCGTGTGATGCGCGAGGCCGCCCGCAGCTGCGGATTTCCCGTTGCGGGTTATGACATCATCTTGTTTGCAACTCCCAAGACGAGGGTTTCCTCGCCGCAGGAGATGGACAAGGCGTTGCGTTCGCTTATGAAGCGCGCCGGCGTTGCCGGGGAGGAGCGATGAGCAATCACGTTTTGCGACGTGTTGCCATCGCTCCTATTCGCATATATCAACAGGTTATTTCGCCCTTATTGCCTGACGCCTGCATTTATTACCCAACGTGCTCGCAATACGCCATCCAGGCGATTGAGAAGCACGGTGTTTTGAGAGGCTGCTGGCTTGCCGTGAGGCGCATCGCTCGTTGCAATCCCCTGCACGTCGGCGGTTATGACCCTGTGCCCTAGCGGGCACTCGCTATCGGAGGAAAACTTACATGTGGGATTGGATCGTTAACATCCTTTTCGAGCTGCTCAAGCTCATCCAGACCTTTGCGGTCGACTGGGGCCTGTCCATCATCATCCTGGTGGTCATCATCCGTCTGCTGCTGACGCCGCTCATGCTCAAGTCGACCAAGTCGACGGCTCGCATGCAGGTGCTGCAGCCCAAGATGCTCGAGATCCAGGAGCGCTATGCCGACGATCCCCAGCGTCAGGCCGAGGAGATGCAGAAGTTCTACAGCGAGAACAAGTTCAACCCCATGGCTGGCTGTCTGCCGCTGCTGATTCAGATGCCTATCCTGTTCGCCCTGTTTACATTGCTGCGCAACCTGCCGCAGTACTTTAACGACGGCACGTTCTCGTTCTTCAACATCCTGCCCGACCTGACCACCACGCCGAGTGCTTCCTTTGCCGATGGCTTTATGGTTGCACTGCCTGCGCTGGTTTGCCTGATCCTGTTCGCCGTCCTGACCCTGATTCCGCAGCTCTATATGTCGCGCAACCAGACCGGCCAGCAGGCTCAGAGCATGCGTATGATGGCCGTTGTCATGACGGTCATGATGCTTTGGATGGGCTGGAGCCTTCCCGTTGGTGTTCTGCTGTACTACGACGTCTCGTCTGCTTGGCAGGTTATCCAGCAGATTTTTGTGACGCAGAAGGTCATCGACAAGGCGAAGGCCGATGAGGAGGAGCGTCTTAAGAACGCTCCGCTGCAGGTTGAGGTCACTCGTCGAGAGAAGAAGCCGCGCCCGCACAAGAAGAAGTAGTGGGATATCAATCTTATTTAGGTACCTAACTTTTGGAGTACGTTATGTCTGAAGAGATCATCGAGGATATGCTTGAGGAGGTTGCCCCGCAGGTCGCGGGCGATTATCCCGAGATTGCACAGCGCTACAAGGCTGGTGAAGAGCTGACCGATGAGGAGCTCGACACCATTGCCGATGTTGCTATTTCCATCCTGCGTTCCATCCTTTCGCACTTCGATGCCGCCAACTCTCCTATCGATGAGTATGAGGGCGACGAAGGTGAGCTGATTTTGGATGTAACGGCTCCCGACCTTGCTGTTCTCATTGGCCGTCATGGTCGCACCCTTGATGCCCTTCAAGTTATGTTCTCTTTGCTGGTGAGCCGCAAACTTGGCTTTAGGTATCCGGTTGTAGTGGACGTCGAGGGATACAAGAGCCGCCGTCAGGACAAGGTTGCCTCCATGGCTCAGTCTGCTGCCGAGCGTGCCATTCGCACTCATAAGAGTGTTTCGCTTCCGCCCATGAATGCCTACGAGCGTCGACTGGTTCACATTGCACTTCGTGGCAATGATGCCGTCGATACTCATTCTGAGGGTTCTGACCCTGATCGCCATGTGGTGATTGTTGCTCGATAATCTACTCGAGTTTATGCTAAGGGGACGTGGTTTCCACGTCCCCTTTTTTTGTCAAAAGTTCTCGATACGCTGATTTTTGTCAGAAAGGAGCTTTCGTTGTTAGCACTTACTGATCAGCAAGCTGACGAGATGTTGAGTCGTCTAGCTTTCTATTGCAAAGAGTATTCCTTGAGCGTAACTGATGTTGAGCTGAGGAAATGTATTCAGCATTTGGATTTGGTTCTAGAAACAAATAAGACAACCAATCTCACCCGTATTCTTAACGTAGAAGATGCTGCAGTACTTCATATCCTCGACTCACTTGTTTTGCTCCCCTATATCAACAAGGCTCCTGAGGGAGCTTTGCTCGATATGGGAACAGGTGCGGGCTTCCCTGGTATTCCATTAACCATAACCACGCATCGTAAAGCTACTTATATTGACTCTGTTGGCAAGAAGGTTGATGCGGTAAATTCCTTTGTCCATGCTCTTGGATTGAAACATGCCCATGCGGTTCATGATCGTCTTGAAGAATATGCTCGGAGCCATAAGAAGCAGTTCTCTGTTGTAACCGCCCGCGCACTGGCCCCTCTACCGATTCTTGTTGAGTATGCGGCTCCGTATCTGAAGGATGGAGGGCTATTTGTTATAACCAAGGGCAATCCTTCGGATGAGGAGCTTGCTTCCGGCATGTCAGCAGCTAAGATTTGCGGCTTCACTTTGCTTCTGAATGACACAATTGATTTGCCTGAAGGCTTGGGTCACAGGGAGTTCATTGTTCTTAAGAAGAGTCATCCAGCATCCGTTTCATTGCCTCGTGCAAATGGCGTGGCAAAGAAGAATCCGCTTGCCTAGATGTTTCACGTGAAACATAATGGATACTAACAACTTGCAGTGTTTCACGTGAAACATGGCGGTTGATATCGATTCGGAATGTTTCACGTGAAACATCCTCCGTTTGACAGCTTTAATACACACCAGGAGGGACCGTGGGATTTCGCGACGTTAAGCGTTCAAAGAGCGCAAAAGACACGCGTATCATTGCAATCATCAATCAAAAAGGCGGCGTCGGTAAGTCAACGACGGCTGTAAACCTTGCAGCAGCACTGGGTGAGCAGGGTCGTAAGACACTGATTGTCGATTTTGATCCGCAGGGAAACAGCACCAGTGGATTCGGAATTGAAAAAGAAGACCTTGATCACTGCATCTATGATGCATTGTTGAATGATGTGCTGGCAGAATCACTTGTTCTTGATACAAATTGCAAAAAGGTATTCGTAATTCCAGCTACAATTCAGCTTGCAGGCGCCGAAATTGAGCTCGTAAGCGCAATTGCACGTGAAACCCGCCTCAAAGATTTGCTTGAGCCGATTCAGGACGAGTTCGATTTTATTTTCATTGACTGTCCTCCTTCGCTCGGCCTGCTTACTATCAACGCTTTGACCGCAGCAGACAGCGTTTTGATTCCGATCCAGTGCGAATATTACGCACTCGAGGGCGTTACGAAGCTGCTTGAGTCAATGAAGATGGTCAAATCAAGGCTGAACAAGGGCTTAGACACCTATGGTGTGCTTATGACCATGTATGACTCGCGTACTTCACTATCGAATCAGGTTGTTGAGGAGGTTCAATCGTACTTTGGTGATAAGGCGTTTAAGACGCTAATCCCCCGTACGGTTAAAATCTCCGAAGCTCCGTCTTTTGGAGAACCAGTAATTACCTATGCACCTCAAAATAAGGGTGCAAAAGCATATATGAACCTTGCAAAAGAGGTGATCAAGCGTGCCTAGTGTAAAGAAACGTGGCGGATTGGGACGTGGACTGAATGCTTTGGTTTCAGAGGCCGAGTATGAGACCGGCGGTTCGGCTGCATCGGCTTCAAATGCTCCATCTGAAACAAAACTACCTATTGAGGATATCGTTCCCAACCCTAATCAGCCGCGAATTCACTTTAACGAAACTGAACTTCGCGAGTTGAGCGAGTCAATCCAAGAACATGGCGTTTTGCAGCCGCTTTTGGTTCGCAAGCATGGAAACGGCTATGAGATCATCGCTGGTGAGCGTCGTTACCAGGCGTCAAAGCTTGCTGGCCTTGAAGAATTGCCAGTCATCATTAAAGAGGTAAATGATGAAGAGATGCTGGCTCTTGCTCTTATCGAAAACCTTCAACGTTCAGATCTGAATCCCGTCGAAGAGGCTAAGGGCTATCGACAGCTCATCGATGCCAGCGGTATGACCCAGGAGGCATTGTCGAAGGCAGTAAGCAAGTCACGCTCTGCAATTACAAACTCGCTGCGTCTTCTCGATCTCCCCGAAGTAGTTCAGCAGATGATTTTTGAGGGTAAACTTACTGCTGGTCATGCACGTGCGATTCTTGCAGTTCCCTATGAGGATGCTCGAATTCGACTTGCAGAGAAGGTTGTTGCAGAGGGCCTTTCCGTAAGAGCGACAGAAAATCTTGCTCCGTTGTTTTCTGCCGGAGAGACGCCTAAGACGCCGAGGCCTGCAACCCCTCAGTCTTTTAAAAAGGCAGCCCGCGTGCTTCGTCAGGTTTTTAATACCAACGTGCGTGTGAAGAGCTCGCGTGGAAAGAATAAGATTGAGATTGAGTTTAAAGACGAGGAAGAGCTCTCTCGTATTCTTGGCGAAATGATTCAGTTTGATCAAGGAGGCCAAGATGAGGAATAGAATTTTAACTGCGATTGCATTGGCGACGACTGTCGTGGCTGGTGCCTTTGCTGGCTATAAGATCGCGACAGACGATGAACTTCGAGGTCGTTTGCTTCGTAGTGCGCAAGATATTATCGATACATCCAAGAAGAAAATGGATGTTATGACAGAAGATGTTGCAATGCGTACTGCTCAGGTAACGAAGAATCCCAAGATTAATCAGGGTTGGGTCAGTAACCAATGGGAAAATGTAGGCTATTAGGTACCTAACAATTACTTAGCATATTGTGATGGGTCCTTGTCTGATTCACGAGACAAGGACCCCTTATTTTGGCCGTAAAAATGGGACCAGTAGCAGCTGATTCAAAATTAAGGTCAATAAATGAAACGACCCCGGTTGCATATCCTGCAACCGGGGTCGTTCGATGTTTCACATGAAACGTTTTGGGTGCGACTCCCCTATGCGTTCTTCTGAACTTTGAAGCGCTGCTTCAGCTGTCCGCAAGCGGCGTCAATATCGTTACCACGGGAGTTACGAATCGTTGTCTCGATGCCACGGGACTCAAGGCGACGCTGAAGATCATCAACCTTATGAATCGGCGTCGGCTTGAGCGGGCTACCCTCGATGTCGTTAAGCTGAATGAGGTTAACGTGGCACAGCGTTCCCTCGCAGAAGTCGCAGAGCGCCTGCATTTCCGGATTCGTATCGTTGACGCCTTCGATCATGGCATACTCATAGGTTGGGCGGCGGCCGGTCTTCTCGGTGTAGAGCTGAAGCGCTTCATGAAGGCGAAGCAGCGTGTGCTTCTTAACACCGGGCATGAGCTTATTGCGCGTCGACTGGATGGCGGAATGCAGTGAAACAGCAAGCGTGAACTGCTCGGGGATGTCGGCAAATTTGCGAATACCGGGAATAACGCCACTGGTAGAGACGGTGAGGTGACGAGCGCCGATACCGATGCCATCGGGGTCGTTGAGGATTCGCAGCGCCTTGAGAACCTCGTCGTAGTTGGCAAACGGCTCGCCCTGGCCCATGAAGACAACGCTCGTGGCGCGCTCGCCAAAGTCGTTGGATACATGAAGTACCTGGTCGACGATCTCTTGAGCGGTCAGAGAGCGCTTGAGGCCGTTGAGACCGGTAGCGCAAAAGGCACAGCCCATGCCGCAGCCTGCCTGGGTGGAAACGCAGACGGAAAGCTTGTTACGACGGGGCATGCCGACAGTCTCGACGGAAACGCCGTCGTGGTATTCGAGCAGATACTTGCGCGAGCCATCTTTGGAAACCTGCTTGGTGAGTTCAGTGGGCGTGTCAAAGGCAAAAGCCTCTTTAAGCTGCTCGCGGAAAGCCTTGGGAATGTTGGTCATATCGTCAAACGAACAAACGTTCTTCTCGAAGACCCATTCAATGAGCTGCTTCGCGCGGAACGCGGGCTGGCCAAGTTCGGCCACGAGCTCGCGAATATCGTTTTGGCTCAAGTCGCGAATGTCCTGAGATTTAGTCCTGGGATTCATGGAAGCCTTTCGATTTTGGGGAAACGTAGAGGGTATCGCTACAATATGGTATCAGCTGCAGAAATTATAGAGGAGGAGTCTGCCCATGCCGGGTAAAAGCCTAGAGAACATGCACGTAGCGGTCTTGGCGGGCGGTCATTCCGCTGAGCGCGAGATCTCGCTCAATTCGGGAAAGAACGTCGTGGTTGCCTTGAAGGAGGCCGGCTACACTTCGGTGGAGCTGCTCGATACGGCCGCTGATGACTTTATGGTAACCATGGCAACCGGGGGCTTTGACGTGGCGTTTATCGCCATGCACGGTGCCGGCGGCGAGGATGGTGCCATGCAGGGCGCCATGGAGACCCTGGGTATCCCCTACACGGCCTCGGGCGTGCTTGCCAGCGCCTGCGGTGCCGACAAGGAGGTCTCTAAGCTCTTGTACGCCAAGGCGGGCATCCCCATTGCCCCCGGCCTCGCGCTCGAGGTGGGCGATGAAGTCGATATCGATCATATCGTCGAGGTTTGTGGCGAGCGCTGCTTTGTGAAGCCGGCCGTCAACGGTTCCAGCTATGGCATTTCCCTGGTCCATGAGCCCTCCGAGCTGCCCGCGGCAATCGCCAAGGCGTTTGAGTACGGCGACAAAGTGCTGGTCGAGAAGTGCATCGAGGGTACCGAGATCACCGTCGGCGTGTACGGCGAGGACGACGTGCGCGCTCTGCCGATTGTCGAGATTCGTAAGCCCAAGGACTGCGAGTTCTACGATCTGGACGTGAAGTATGTCGACCCTACGGACATCCATCGCATTCCGGCGCAGATTTCACCCGAGAATTACACTCGCGCTCAGGAGCTTGCCTGCGCTGCTCACAAGGCCCTCGGTTGCCTGGGTATCTCGCGCAGCGACTTTATTGTGAGTGAGGACGGCCCCGTCATCCTCGAGACCAATACCATTCCCGGCATGACCGATACGTCGCTGTATCCGGATGAGATTCGCCACACCGACGACATGACGTTCCCGCAGGTCTGTGACAGCCTGATCCGTATGGGCCTTCGTCGAGCGGGCATTGCATGCTAATCGAGGACGCGGTTTCGTCAGGAACGCCGCAGTTTGTCATCGACTCCTATGCCACGCTTGCCGAGCGCGCCAAAACACAGTCCTTCGGCCTTATCGAGGAAGATGTGATCGTCCTCGATACCGAGACCACGGGTCTTTCGGTGCAGGACAATGAGCTGATCGAGATCTCGGCGGCCCGCCTTTCGGGCCGCGAGGTCGTCGACCGCTTCGATACCTTCGTGCATCCCAAACAGCTGATTCCTGCCGAGATTACCGAGCTCACGAGCATTACAAATGCCGATGTGGCAGATGCCCCGTCGGCCGTTAAGGCCGTCGCTGCTCTCGCTGATTTTGTCGGTGGTTGCCCGGTGATCGCACATAACGCCACGTTCGACCGCTCGTTTATCGAGTCGGTCAAAGGCGGCGTCAACGTGAGCGATATTTGGATCGATTCGCTGGCGCTGTCGCGCATCGCGCTTCCGCGCCTGGCCTCGCACAAGCTGTCTTTTATGGCCGATCTGTTTGGCTGTGACTCGGTATCACACCGTGCCAATGCCGACGTCGACGCCCTGTGTGGCGTATGGCGCGTGTTGCTCGTGGCGCTCACCGACTTGCCTCAGGGCCTCATGGCGCGCCTAGCCGACATGCATCCGGACGTGCCTTGGTCCTATCGTCCTATCTTCTCATTCTTGGCGGGGCAGAACCCTGGTTCTATCTTCTCTCTCAGCGCCGCTCGTGCTGACGTTCTCAAGGCCGATCGCGCCGACGATCGGGTGGACGCCGACGAACTGCCGGTCCTCAAGATGCCGAGTCGTGAGGAGATTGAGGCAGACTATGCGCCGGGTGGCCTGGTCAATCGCATGTATCCCACCTACGAGCCGCGTGATGAGCAGATCGCGATGGCGCTCGAGGTCCGCGATGCGCTGGTCACGGGCACTCATCGTGTAATTGAGGCGGGCACGGGCGTCGGCAAATCGATGGCCTATCTGGTGCCTTTTGCCGAGGCAGCGCGCCGTAACAACATCACGGTTGGTATTGCGACCAAATCGAACAATCTTGCCGACCAGCTCATGTACCATGAGCTGCCAAAACTTGCCGAGCAACTGGACGGTGGTCTGTCATTTTGCGCTCTCAAGGGCTATGACCACTATCCGTGCCTGCGCAAGCTTGAGCGCATGAGCCGAGGCCAGGTCGAGATTACCACCAAGCGCGACCCGGCGGACACGCTCACGGCGGTCGCGGTCATTATGGCGTACGTCTGCCAATCAGCCGATGGCGACCTCGACTCGCTCGGCATTCGGTGGCGCAGCGTCAACCGCCCCGACTTTACGACGGCCTCGCGCGAGTGTGCTCGTCGCCTCTGCCCGTTTTTCCCTGATAAATGTTTGGTCCACGGCGCTCGCCGTCGTGCAGCGCATGCCGACGTGGTGGTCACCAACCATTCCCTGCTGTTCCGCAATGTCGCGGCCGAGGGCAGGATTTTACCTCCGATTCGTCATTGGGTAATCGACGAGGCCCATTCCATCGAGCGCGAGGCGCGCCGTCAGTGGGCGCGCGTGGTGTCGGCGGACGAATCACGCGTTCTGTTTGAGCGCCTGGGTGGCTCGAGCACCGGTGCGCTAAGCCAGGTTTCCCGTGATTTGGCAACCTCCGAGAGCTCTACGCTCTATCTGGGCCTTACTGCCAAGGCGACGTCGACGGTTGCGCGCGCGAGCATGGCAATCGCCGACGTGTTCGATGGCGTTCGCGAGCTCGGCCGCCGTGCCCGTGGGGGTTATGACAATGCCAATCTATGGATTGGCCCCGAGCTGCGCGAATCTGACGACTGGCATGATTTCTTACCGTCGGCCTACGCTGCCATCGATGCATTGGAACAAGCTGACAAGAGCGTCGACGCGCTGGTGCAGGCTGTCGCCGCCGACAAGCCCGAGGTTGTTGTCGACCTGGGCGATATCTCGCGCCGCCTGCACGAGCTGGCCGAGAACCTCAAACTCATCATCGACGGCACCGATGAACACTACGTGTATTCGCTGCAGGTCAATCGCAGGTTGCGTGCCGGCGGAGAGTCAATGACCGCAGAGCGCATCGACATTGGCGAGGCCTTGGCAACCGAGTGGCTGCCCGAGGTTCACACGGCTATCTTTGCCTCGGCGACCATGACGGTGTCCAAAAGCTTTGAACACTTTAACCACGCGGTCGGCCTCGATCGCATCGGTGCTTCGACATCCTCATCGCTGCACTTGGACTCGAGCTACGACTTTGATTCGAACATGGCTGTAGTCGTTGCGGGCGATATACCCGATCCGCGCGATCGTGAGAGCTATCTTACGGCGCTCGAGCGCGTGCTGGTCGACGCCCATCTTGCCATGGGCGGATCGGTGCTCACACTGTTTACCAATCGGCGCGACATGGAAGACCTGTACGCCCGCGTTGAGCCCAAGATGGCCCGTGCGGGTCTGGAGCTCAACTGCCAGCAGCGCAACTCATCTCCTCGTCGCCTGCGCGACCGGTTTATCAACGAGCCGACCTCGTCGCTTTTTGCTCTTAAGGCCTTCTGGGAGGGATTCGACGCCAGCGGCGAGACACTGCGCTGCGTCATCATTCCCAAGCTGCCGTTCTCGAGCCCCACGGACCCGCTCTCGTGCGAGCGCAACCTGCGCGAAGACCGCGCTTGGGCGCGCTATTCGCTGCCCGAGGCGGTGCTCGAGGTCAAGCAGGCGGCTGGCCGCCTTATCCGCTCGTCGACCGATTGCGGCGTGCTGATTCTGGCCGACCCGCGCCTGGTGACGAAGGGCTACGGAAAGAAGTTCTTAACGTCGCTGCCCACGAGCTCCTACCAGCGCATCGAATCGGCGCAGATCGGGCACTATCTGCAACTGTGGCGTGCACGCCACGAGCGGCGGCGCTAAAGCGGACAAACGAGGGTTTTTGCCATATCGCACAGACGCTTTGACAGGGCGGGGTCATCCAAGATGCGGATGGCTCCGCCTGCTGCGATTACCTGGCTCAGTAGCCAACGCTCGGAGCCGTAATGCACGGTTACCATTGCCATGTCTGCCCCGCTGCGCTCGATTAGGGTGATGCCGGCCCAGTCCAGATGTTCCGCCATATCGAATGGCATCAAGAGCTTTGCGCTACGCTGCGTCCGGGCAAGGGAATCGTGGAGGGATGCGACGTCCGGTGCGTGAGACACGACGGAGTCTTCCGTCAAGGTGAGTCCATCGATTTTATCCATGCGATAGGTGCGCTGCTCATCGACTGCGATGTCCCAGGCAATCAAGTATGTTTGGTCGCCGTTTGCCGTAATGCGCAAGGGGTCGACCAGACGCTCGCGTGGCCGTGCATCGTCCATCGAGCGATACGAGATGCGGCAGCGAACGCCGTCCTGAATGGCGCAGCTCAGCTGCTGCCAGTGCGACCCGTGGTTGACGGTGTCAAAGACGCGCTGGTTATAGCCGAGCTCTTCGGGTAGAAGAGCATGCCGAATCCGGGCTGCCGTCTGTGGCTCGATCCCCAACGATTCAAGTTCGTGGTTGAGCACAGCGCCCTCGGCGGCACTCAGACGCAGTGGTAGCACACGTCCGGCGTCACCGGTGAGGACCACACGCTCGCCGTGGCATTCGCAGATGATGCGCGCACCCGATTCTCGGTCCGCGAGCGTCGAGACGATCTCGAGAATCTCGTCGAGCGATACTCCCGTGATGTCAAAGCGGTCGCAAATTTCGGTTCGTGTCATGCCGCTCTCGCCGGCGGCGTAGAGGGCCTCCATGATGTCGATGGCGCGCGAGAGTCTCTGCTCGCTGGTGAGTTTACGCACGGGCATGCTCGTGCACCGTCCTTTCAATGAGGTGGTTCCACGCCTGCTTGAGCGATTTGGGGGCCATGGGCCTCATGCCGTCCATGGCGTGGACCATGCAAAATGAGGCGGCGGCTTCAAGGTCGCGCACGTCAACGGTCCAGATCCATCCCGCATCGGTGTGTGCGAGCTCACCTCGCCCGCGCGTGAGGCCGTTGATCATATCGATCTGCGTCTGAGGGGCGAACGAGAACGTGGCTGCAACGGGCGGTCGGTCGGCAAAATCGAATTCAAAGAACAGATAGTCGTTGAGATTGAAGTCCGCAGGGATGGCGTAGGCCTTCGAAGGACGCCATGCGCGAACGATACGGTCGCAGCGGAATGTCCTGATGTCGTCGGTGACATTGTCGAGGCCGCAGAAGTACGCCACGCCCTCGCGTTCGAACATGCCGTAGACACAGACGGTACGTTCTTTCTGCTCGCCGCGTCCGTTCTGATATAAAAATCGCAGCGCGCATCGCTCGGCAAAGGCGCTCCATACCGCATCGACGGTGGGAGAGCGGCGGATCGTTACTTCGTCCACCGCCGACATGCCGGTGAGGTAGGCAATTTTGGAGCGAATATCGGCAAGCGGCGCGGCAAAGGTGGAAGAGCCGGCCGCTAGCGTCTGGTCGATGGCGTTGAGTAGGATATCGGCGTCGTCTGCGGTGATGAGGCCGCCTGCAGCAAACGTGTGCTCGCGGTCGATTGTCCACGAGCTTTCCTCGGTCTCCTGCGCACCGGCGGGGCGAACCTCCTTGATTAAGATGCCACGCTCGAGCAGTTTGTCACGATCGCGCCGAAACTTGCGCTTATCCGAGTCGATGTTGCCCGAGCCATATCCCAGGTCAGAATCCAAGACGATCTGCTCGGTCGTCAGCGGTTCGGGGGAGCTGTTGAGCACAAAGAAAAGATTGAGGATGCGCTGAGCCGTTTTATCGAAACCGGGCTCCGAATTCCCCTTTTTAATTGTTGCGGTCGCGTCGCTTGCCGTCATAGAGTCCTCGCATAAGAAGGTGGTTTGCTGCCATGATTTTAGTCCGATATGGAGATTAGGCTATATCCTTGTCCGCTCGGGGCGTTAAGATGGCCCGAATTCGGTCGTTTGCGCTCGCTCGGGGTATACTTTCGACTATATACGGTTCTAATGTGCATGCATTGGGCCTATTTGTCGGATTATGGATGTGGAGCGCACATGGCGAACACCCAGAACTATATTAACCACCTGCTGCAGAACGCCGGCATTACGCCGGCATGCAGCGAAGAAGAGCGCTTGGCTGCCGAGGATATCGCTCAGATCTTCCGCAACCACGGCTTTGATCCCGAGGTTCAGGAGTTCAATGCCCCGGCGCCCAGTAGATTGGCATTTGCCGTTACCGGTATTCTTGCGTTTGCCGGCGCCCTGCTGATGGGTATCGGCGGCGGTATCGGCTTGGTCGGCACCTTGCTGGCCATTGTCGGTGCCGTTCTTTACGTGCTCGAGCGCACGGGCCGCCCCGTGGTTTCGCGCCTGGGCAAGACGGGCGTGAGCCAAAATGTCATCGCCTACCACAAGGCCTCGGGCCCGCTCGCATCTCCGCGCAACCGCCCGGTGGTCGTTGTCGCACACTACGACTCTCCCCGTGCTGAGCTGCTCGCCCGCGAGCCTTATGCCTCGTATCGTGCGCTCATCGCCAAGCTGTTGCCCGTTGCCACGGTTGCCCCTGCTGCCGTTGCCATCCTGCGTATCCTGCCGCTCCCCGGCGCGCTCAAGGTTCTGCTGTGGATTGTCGCGATCCTCGCTTCCCTCGTTGCGCTTGCCAACGCGGCAAACATCATCTCTAACCGCCATATTCTTCCCTATACGTCCGGCGCGGTGTGCAACAAGTCTTCTGTCGCCGCTATGCTCGGCGTTATGGACAACGTTGCTCCCTTCCAGGGCGAAAACGAGTTTCCCGACGATGTTCCGTTCGATACCTATTTTGGGGAGCAGAAGCGTCGTGCCGAGGAAATGGCGCGCGCGGCGGCGGAGTATGCCGCGGCCCAGCAGCAAAACGACTACGGCAACACCATCGAGTATGAAGAGCCTACCTACGCCGAGGACGAGTTCGGTCAGCCGATTGCTCCCGACGCTCAAACCGAGCCCGAACAGGGTGAGGCTTTCGACGAGCAGATCGAGGGCTTTGAGGGTGCGTCTGCCGACGAGACGCTGATTGGCGCCATCGTGCCCGAGGATCAGAATCAGGATGTCCAGGCCGAAGAGTTCAATGACGAGGTTCCCATTGCCGAGCCGGCGGAGGAGCCTGCCGCGGCCGAGCCCAAGCTCTATCGCAATGCCGCCGGCAACATCCGCTTTGGTTCGGATGCCATCCGTGCGCTCGGAATGCTTCCCGAGTCCTGCACGCTCGATTACGAGGAGGGCGAGGAGCCGACGTTTGAGCCCGAGCCTGCCCCCGTTGTCACCGTGGATGATGAGTCTGCCGCGGTTACTGCTGCCGTTGCCGAGCCCGAGGCGGTGTCCGCGATCGATCCCGCGGCAGGACTGGACATTTTGGCTCCCGCCGCGCCGGCACAAGACGTTGCGGACGAGTCTGACGACGATTACGTTGAACAGCCGAGGCGCGTGTCTTACGAGAGCGATACTGATTTCTCGGCCGAGATTCCCGCGGCAACGCCCCGTGCCGACATTGCATCCGCGTTCTCGTCGATTGGCGCCAGCGCTTCCAACTTCTTTAAGGGTGCACTTGCAAAGGGCAAGAAATTTGTCGACGACTTCGAGGAGAAGCGCGCTGCCGCACGCGAGGCTGCCGAGCAGGAGGCTATCGCTCAGCAGCAGGCAGCCGCGGCGGCACGTGAGCACGCGGCGCAAGAGTTCGAGCAGAACGAGGCTATGCAGTCCGCGCCCGTCGACGCCGCCGAAGCTACAACGTCTTTCGAGGCTCAGCAGCACGTCGATAGCACCATGTCGTTTGATGCCGCGCAGTTCGATTCCACGACAACGTTTGAAAAGCAGGGCACCGCGATTGCCGAGCCCCTTCCTGTTTCCGATGGACAGGGCGACGCGGCAGACGATGACGAGCCTATTGATGCTGCCGAAATCCAAGATGCCGCCGAGGACGAGTCCGTTGAGGCCAACTCTGACGAAGAGCAATACGTGGCAGCCGATCAAGGTGATTCGACCGAGGTCGAGCAGGAGGAAGTGCCTGCGGTTTCCGAGACTCCCGAGACGGATGAGTCGAGGCCTTATTCCACGCAGATTTTCACCATGCCGACCCCGAGTGGTTCCGGTGCCACGGTTGCCAATGTCGCTCCCACCCAGGACGAAACGGTTGATTCCCTTATGGCCCAGATTTCCTCCCAGGTATCGCCGCGTCCGCAGATGAATGTTCCCGATCCGGCGTCGGCACCGTCGCCTGCACCCTCCTCGGCTCCGCTGGCTTCGGTCCCCGATCCGTCGCTGCCGTCTATGAAGCAGGCAAACGTTGCGTCTCGCACGTCGCTGTTCGACCTTCCCGATCCCTCTGCCCAGGTCAACGACCCCTTTGCTACCGCCCAAGGTCCCGAACCCACATCGGCACCCGTTGCGCCTCCTATGCCCGTTGCGTCGGGCGTGCAGCCGATCGAGACCATTTCGGCTCCCGCCCCGGCGGCACCCAAGTCTCGTAAGCGCGGCCTGGGTGGTCTGTTCGGTCGTAAAAAGAAAAACGAGCAGGACAGCATGAGTGACTGGCTGGGCGTCGAAGACGATTACGATGCCAAGAAGTCCGGTCGCGGTATCGGTTCGTGGGATAACTTCGAGGACGATAACGATGGCTGGAAGGGTGGCGCTACGTCTTCCGATGGCGCTTCTTCCGAAGATATGCTCTCGGCTGTCGCCTCTATGGGCGATGATGAGCTGCTCGGTCACGATATCTGGTTTGTGGCAACGGGCGCCTCGGATTGTGATGGCGCCGGCATGAAGGCCTTCTTGGCTTCGCATCGCGATAAGCTCCGCGGCGTATTCTTTATCAATCTTGAATCCGTCGGCGCCGGTAGGCTTTCGGTTGTGACGGTCGAGGGCGAACAACAACTGCTCAAGGGCGATCGCCGCATCATGAACCTGGTCAGCAAGGTCTGCAAGTCGTTCCATGTCGATTGTGGCGCGCTCGAGATGCCCTATGCCAAGACCGATGCCTATGCCGCGCTCGAGGCGAGCCGCCGAGCCCTTACCATCGCCGGCGTGGACGGCACGCGTCTGGCTTGTGCTCGTACCGAGGACGACCTGCCCCACAATGTCAACCCGACGAACATTGCTACGGTATCCGAGGTCGTGACCGAGGTTATCCGCCGTTCGTAGACGGAGCTCTAAGGAGTCAACGTGTTTTCGTATATTAAGCGCCATTGGCCTGTCTACGTGATTTTGACCTTGATTGCCATTGCGTTAGGATTTGGGGCTGCCTACATCGTGGGCGCAAAGGGCTCGACCCCCGCCTCCGCAATCAGCGAAGAGGTGGAGCAAGAACAGAGTACGGGTGCCGATGGGATTCCTGAGTCCGAGCAGGCAATCGTTGATGGTGGATCTTCGTCTGCAGAGTAGATACGGCGATTTACATGATTGAAAGCGGGCGAGCCAGGGGACTGTCTCGCCCGCTTTTTCATCGCGCTAGCGCTTCTTTGGGATCGACCTAAGGCGAGCGAACCATAGGGCTGCGGCACCCGAGGTCAGGAGCGCGGTGATGCAAGCGGCGATGGGAGCTGATCCTGTTGCCGGTAGGTCCTGCGGTAGGGTACAGCGTTGAATGACGCTGTCCTCGTCATGTGACTCAAGTTTATCGCCGCCACCGTTGCGGCAAAGATCGACGCGCGCGCTGTTGGTGAGTGCGGTTTGGGGCGTATAAGCCGATGTTGCCTGCATGTGTACGACTGCGCCCCGAGCGTCTGTGCCAAGGATTGCTTTGGCATCGTCAAGGTCGTCGTGCTCATCTTTGAGATCATCGCGGGTCCAAGAATCCGCATCGCTTCGAGTCGTAAAGTCGGCGGCTACCGCACCGTATTCAATTCGAATGCCCGTTACGACGGTATTGGACGCAAGGTCGAGTTCTTTCGCCTCGAGTGTGGTGGATTCCGTGGTCGAGACATCCGCCTTCCAGAGGTGCCAGCCGTCGTAATCGACGAGGCGGCAATCCTCACCCAGACTCTCCCTTACTTCGTCGGACTCAAGCCAAGGATTTTCGTGCCCATCGTCAAGTGTCGCGTTTGCCGGCTCATCGACGTCTGTCGAGTCCAACGGCGTCGTGCGATACCACACGTTGCACAGACCATTGAGGTCGCCGATGGCGACGGGGGTTTCGATTGAGACGAATCTCGCCGTATCGTCCTCGGCACACTCAAGATCATCGGTAATTGTGAACTCATCAACCCAGGTAGTTGAATCGTTTCGAGCGTCGATGGTATAGGAGAAAAGTCCATCCGTATTGGTTTGCGTCGCGGCACGGTTTTTACCATCGCCGTTAGCCAACAGGCCCTTTTCGATAGGTTGGACAAGTTCCTGACGCTTGTCGACCTGCCCCTTGATCTCGATGGGCGCATCCTTCATCGCGACGGATTGGACTTCTCCCGTATCCTTTATTTCAAACGTTATCTCCTCGGCAAGGTCATAGGTCCGCGGAGACATCATTTCGCGCAACGAGTAGGTGCCGGGTGCAAGATGTTCGACGCGGTGTGGCTTGTCGGATGAGGTCCAGGAGTCTATTTCGGTTTTATCGGGACCATATAAGGTGAGCCGTGCGCCTTCTACTTCCTGCTCACCGCTTGCATCGACCTTGGAGATATCAACCTTGGTGTAATCGTCGGATACGTTAAGCCGTGCTTCTACAACGGGTGTTTTCTGGTCGGCATAAGTAAGGTCGACAATATGGGTTGTCTGATCGAGCAAGAAGCCTGCCGGCGCTTGAGTCTCGACAACCTCGTAGCGTGCGGTGCCAGATCCCAGTGGGAGGTTGTCCGCGCGTGCTTCTCCAGTTTCATCCGTCGTGACGGTAGCGACAGTCTCACCGTCGAGTGCGGCAATGCTACCGTCGGGGCGCACGATATCACCCGAGGCACGGATCTCAAAGATGGCGCCCGCGAGGCTGCTGCCGTCTACGGCATCGGTTTTAACGATCCTGATATTTCCGGTCGCGGCGCGGTCATAATACGAGGCGATTGCAACGGGCGTTAGGTTCATGTCGGCGGGTATGTTTACCTCGATTTCTTCGCTGACAAGATAGGGCTCTTTGGCCGAGGTTTCGCGTACATAATAGGTGCCCGGCACGAGCGATTCTGGCAGTGTGACGGTCCCGGTCGCGTCAGTCGTAAAGGTGTCCATTACGTTATGTGCTGGATACCAGCAAGTTTGTGAGACAGGTTCGTGATTGCTGTCGAGGAGTTGGAAGGTGAATCCGGCTAGGGGAACAGAAGCGCCTGTTTGGGCATCGCGTTTTACAATCTGGAGATGCGTCGACAGAGCGTGGTTGTCCACGATATATTGAAGCTCGGCGCCGTCGGAAATCTGATTTGCCCCGACGGTCCATTCCCCTGCACGTTTAAAACCCTCGGGGACGGTTTCCGGAACCTCACGAACCGTGTAGCCGGCACGGTCGTATGGGACGGCTCCGTGGACACCGGCGGGTCGCTTGCCTGTGCCGAACCATGCTTCGGGCTGATCTTTGGTGGAGGCAAAGCCGTAGATGTTTGTGGTCAGTGTGCCAACAACCTGCTGAGAGCTGTTGCTGACAACCTCAAAGACAACACCACCCGCCGGCTGCTCCAGGCCGGATTGGTCGCTATTGCCGTAATCCTTGAATTTGGAAATCTCAAGGTTAAACGCAATGGGGATATCGGAAACGCGAGATTCGATCTCGACCACGCCTGAATCGCCGAGCTGGTCGGCTCCAACGGTATAGGTCCAGCTGTCGTTGGATGGCAGGTAGCCCTCGGGGGCTTTTGATTCGTAGATGGTAAAGGTTCCTAAGGGGACATCGGCGAGGGTGGCCCGACCGCTTTCGTCGGTCGTGAGGATTTGTGCCCATCCAGGGGTTGATTGCGACACACACGTGAACTCTGCTCCTGCGAGTGAAGATCCCACCTGGGGGCCGGCATTCGTCGCGGCATCGAGTTTTACGATACGCAGGTTGATGGTGCCGGGCTGTTCATCAATGGCGACCCGCCCGCCGTCATTCCCCGTGGTAAAGGCAATACGATCGTGGCGGGGGACATAGCCGGCCGGCGCCTTCGTTTCAACTAGGTAGTATGCCGTGTTGGGCAGAAGTGTTGCTTGCGCTCGACCGTTGCTGTCCATCTTGATGGTGCCGACACGCGCGCCGCTGGCGCTCTCAAAAATATCGAATGTTGCCCCGGTAAACTGATAGGTATTGTTTCCGCTGGTAATAACGGTGTTAGCAGACTGCTTTTGGAAGGAAACAGAGACCGCCGGCAGTACATAGAGCATGTCTTGACGTTTGCTGCCGCCCGATACGGTTCCTAGATAGCGCCGCGCGCGGTGCGGAGCGGCTTTGATGCTTCCTGATTTTGCGCTGTCGTGGAGCCACCGCGCAGCCGCCACGACTTCATTGTCGGCGGTAAAGTGTCCGCTCTTGGTTTTACCCTGAGCGGTCGTGTAGGAGTAGGTGCCGTCGACATGGGTAGTGCCGTTGAGCATCCATACGGCAAGCTGGGTGGCGGCGCGGGCGCGATCGGGTGAAAGATGGTAACCGCCAAACGACGTGGTGGTGGGATATCCGTGACAAACGATTGCCGCGAACTCGTCGTCGAGCCACACCCAGCCTTGATCAAAGTTGAGCCATGGGCCGCCCGGTTTGGTGGGGCCGGGGCGCTCCTGGTTCATGCAGTAGGCAATCGAGGTGTCTTGAGCTTCATACTTGCCGATGAAGAAGGGTCCACAATCATCGCTAATAGTGCGGAAGCCGAGCTGGTCGTAGCCATCGACGGCAAATGCGGCTCCCGGTGCCAGGCAGCCGAAAAGCAGGAAGAGGAGCAGGAGCAGCGGACCTGTTGCGATTGCGCTGTGGACAGAGTGCGTGGGTGTGTTGGACATGGCTGCTCCTTATCCCTCGTGCGTCGCACGGGGAGGCTGCGACGCGTAGGATGAGGCTACCCCCGAGGTTCATGCGGGTAAGTACCGGAGCCTGACCAAAAGCTTGCCCAATTCCTGACAAATTGAGCTCAAATACAACAATCAAGCAAAAGCGCAGGTAGAAGATAAGGGGAACAGGAAGTCAAAGGTCCTCGTCTCCACAATTGACGCGATTTTCAAACGAATCTCCACAGCTAAAACAAGCATCGCCACCCTTGTATCGAGCAAGACAACCGCGTTATACTAGCCAACACACAAGCGGGCATCGCCAAGTGGTAAGGCATCAGCTTCCCAAGCTGACACTCGCGGGTTCGAGTCCCGTTGCCCGCTCCAGTTAAGAGCACAAGCACGGCACCATCACGGTGCCGTGCTTTTTTCAAAAAAGTGCCGGGACTCGAACCCGACAGGGTGCGAGCGTTAAGCAAACGCGAAGCGTTTGTAGCGAGCAGGCGAAGGCGCCGACAGGCGCCTGAAGCCGGTGCGGATTTGCGAAGCAAATACGCGGACGTCCCGTTGCCCGCTCCACCGAGCGCGGAAGACCTCGGGACGGCCAATTCAACAAAGTCTTTCCCATCGTCTCCGTGAATCCGAGGAGATCGCTGCAGCCGGTGCGGATTTGCGAAGCAAATACGCGGACGTCCCGTTGCCCGCTCCACCG